>OHQI01000196.1_pt1 | contig 13606 bp, 9 predicted proteins | sample 1577911 | NCBI WGS metagenome assembly OHQI01 (sample SAMEA3879502, study PRJEB24766) | human gut metagenome | biome: human-associated habitat; feature: feces | place: USA | collected 1985/1987
GCGGCGCACGGGGTGCGGGAACGCTCTGCGCCGGCTGCGGGGTCGGCCGGCTCTGGGGCTGCTGTGCCGCCGGGCGCGCCTGCTGCGGCTGCGCCGGAGCCTGATGCCGCTCCTGCGGCATGACCTGCGACAGCGGCGGGCGCTTCAGATATTGCTGCAGAAGCGGGATATCATTCTCTTCCGTCTCCGCACGGTGCTGTGCCGCCTCGCGGTTGGCATAATCACGCAGGAGCGGGATCTCCTCGTCATCCGCCTCGGGGCGCTGCACATCGGGCTGCACCGGCGCACTGCGGCGCTCGGCCTGCTTCCCGGCGACATAGCGCCCGCCGGAAGCGCCGCGGCTGCTGTTGCCGAATAGTTTCCTCATTCCGACTTCGTCCTTTCGCTTTTCAAAAAATCTCTGGCCGCTCTGGAATTCACGTCAATGGGCTGACCGGTTTCCGTCAGCAGATCGAGCGACATCTCAAGGCCCAGAAGGACCGCCTCATCCAGATCATGCTCCGCCAGAGCGCGGAGCCGTTCCACACCGGGGAAATCCCGGTTCGGCTCCATGTAATCGGCAAGATATAAGATCTTCTGCAGCAGCGTCATGTCCGGCTTGCCGGTCGTGTGCCAGCAGATGGCCGACTGCACCGCCGCAGATTCCCTGAACACCGCCCCTGCGACCGCCGCGCCGCTCTTGGCGTGCAGCAGCTTGGGGTGACTGCGTTCGAATGTATCCAACATCATACCATATTTATCGCATAATTTCAACTGCTCCGGACCGGGAAGCGCCTTTGTCACATCGTGCAGCAGACCGGCACGCCGGGCTGGGCCGGGATCCTCCCCGAAGCGGGCGGCAAGCTCCGCCGCCGTATGGCTGCAGCCAAGTACATGCGGCACGCGCTTCGGGTCGTGCAGCGGCAGGGCGATGCGGGCCAGCGCATCGAGCGGCAGGCCGCGAAGGTCGCTGCGCGTGTGATAAAGCCCCTGCATGCAGACGGCGTCATAGACCGCAGGCTCGAGATAGTCCTCCCCGCAGCGGAAGGCCAGCATGGCGCGGGCGATGGTGGAGGAATAGGGCAGAAAGTCATTTTCCACCAGCACGACGTCCGCCCCGAAGCGGTCGCGCAGCTGCTGCGCCGCTTCCCGAAGCGTTCTGCCGTCGTCCTTTCCGCGATGTGCGACTGCCAGCGAAGCGAGCTTTGCAATGCGCTCCGGCGCATGCCACTGCGCAAATGTCAGCAGCATATCCGTCCCCATCAGAAACCAGAGGTGGTCGTTGGGATACTGCCGGTGCAGCTCCTCGAGTGTATCGGCCGTGTAGCTTGCGCCGCTGCGGTGCAGCTCCAAATCGCTGACCTCCGCAAACGGGAGGTCCTGCGCAGCCAGCCTTGTCAGCTCCAGACGCGTGTGGGCGTCCGGCGATCCAGCGGCCAGCGCCTTATGGGGCGGCAGCGCCGCCGGCATCAGAATGACGCGGTCCAGCCCAAGTCTGCGCTGGAACTCCGCTGCAGCCAGCAGATGGCCGCGATGCGGCGGGTTGAAGCTCCCGCCGAATATACCGATGTTTGCCATGTGCGGCGCTCCCCTTTCCGATGATTTATGTTATTCCTCGCGGCTCTTCCGGCGCTCGATGGCGGCCTGAATGGCAGCCTGCCGGAAATACTCATTGCGGCGCTCGCGCTCCTCGCGTGCCTGCCGACGGCGCTCCTGCGCCCCGCGCCGGACGGGGTTCGACTTGCGCTTTTTCAGCTCGCGCGCCTGCCGTGCGGCCTCCTGTGCCTTCTTCTCCGAGCGGCGGTAGATCACGAATTTCGAGCCGACGCACTGCACGCCGTCTGCACCGAGCGCTTCGCACAGCGCATCGCAGACCTCGCGTGCGGACAGGAGCGCCGCCTCGAGCACGCGGCCCTTGACAAGCTCACGCGCCTCAAGCTGCCGGGCGGCCTCGGACAGAACATTCTCCGTCACGCCCCCCTTACCCACCATCAGGGTGGTGTCCAGATCATTTGCCTGTGCGCGCAGATCGGCGCGCTGTTTGCTGGTCAGCATAATTTCTTCTCCTTTTTCGTACCGAACGCCTTCTCCACAAAGGCGCGCAGCGCCCGGGCGCGGTGGGATACCTGATTTTTCTGCTCCGGGGCCAGTTCTGCGAACGTGCACCCGGCATCCTCCGCAAAGAACACCGGATCATAGCCGAAGCCGCCGTTTCCGTGGCGCTCGAACAGGATGTGTCCCGGACACTCGCCGCGCGCGACGATCTCCTTGCCGTCCGGCGTGACGAGGGTGATAACGCTGACGAATTTTGCCGTCCGCTTCCCCTCCGGAACGTTTTCGAGCTTTTTCAGCAGATAGTTGATGCGGTCGGAATCGCTGATGCAGTCTGGTCCGCCGTAGCGCGCGGAATAAACGCCCGGCTCCCCGTTCAGCGCGTCGACCATCAGGCCGGAGTCGTCCGCCACGGCGGGCAGACCGCAGGCCTGCATCACAGCCACAGCCTTGATGCGGGAATTCTCCTCAAACGTTGTGCCGGTCTCCTCCGGCTCGACATGCACACCCGCCTCACGCTGCGAGACGACGTCCAGCCCGTAGGCAGACAGGATCGCGCGCAGCTCGGCGATCTTGTGGGCGTTGTTGCTTGCCATAACGACCTTCATGTCGGGCACCTCCTCAGATCAGCGCGTCGACGAACGCGCGCGGCTCAAACGGCATCAGGTCGTCCATCTGTTCGCCGACACCGATGAGCTTCACAGGGATCTGCAGCGCGTCCGCCACGGCGATGACGATGCCGCCCTTGGCCGTGCCGTCGAGCTTTGTCAGGGCGATGGCCGTAACACCGGCGATATCCTTGAACTGCTTGGCCTGCAGCAGGCCGTTCTGGCCCGTCGTGCCGTCGAGCACGAGCAGGACCTCTTTATCCGCATTCGGCAGCTCGCGGTCGATGATGCGGGAAATTTTGCCGAGCTCGTTCATCAGGTTGGCCTTGTTGTGCAGGCGTCCTGCCGTGTCGCACAGGATGACATCGCTGCCTCGCGCCTTGGCGGCGGAAATGGCGTCGAACACCACGGCGGCGGGGTCCGCGCCCTCGTGCTGGCGGACGATGTCCACATTGGCGCGTCCGGCCCAAATTTCGAGCTGATCGGCAGCCGCGGCGCGGAACGTATCGGCCGCGCACAGCAGCACACGCTTGCCCTCGCCGGAGAGGCGATGGGCCAGCTTGCCGATGGTCGTCGTCTTGCCGACGCCGTTGACGCCGATGACAAGCACGACGGACGGGCGCGTGCCGAGCTTCAGGTTCGTGTCGCCGACGTTCAGCATGTCCACAAGGATATCCTTCAGGGCATCGTGAATTTCTTCCGCCGTGCGGAGCTTCCGCTCCTTCACGACGGTGCGGAGCTGCTCGACGGCCTTGCAGGACGTTTCCACGCCGATGTCGGCGAGGATCATGCTCTCCTCAAGCTCCTCGTAAAATTCTTCGTTTGCGCCGCTGAACGAGGCGAAGATGCCGCCGAGCGTGTTGGCCATGGCGGCGCGCGTCTTTTTCAGTCCGTTTTTGATTTTTTCAAAAAATCCCATTTACTTGATCTCCTCCGAAATTCCGAGCTGCTGCTCCATTTGATTCAGGTCCAGATGCAGGATGCGGGAAATTCCCTGCTCCTGCATGGTCACGCCATAGAGCACGTCGGCGGCCTCCATGGTACCGCGGCGGTGCGTGATGACGATAAACTGCGTTTTCCCGCTGAAGCCGCGCAGGTAGCCCGCGAAGCGTTCGACATTCCGGTCGTCCAGCGCGGCGTCGATCTCGTCGAGCATGCAGAACGGCGTCGGCCGCACCTTCAGAATGGCAAAATACAGCGCGATGGCGACAAAGGCCTTCTCACCGCCGGACAGCAGCGTGATGGTCTTGAGCTGCTTGCCGGGCGGCTGCACGCGAATTTCAATGCCGCACGTCAGCGGCTGCGAGCGGTCCTCCAGCTCGAGCGAGGCCTTGCCGCCGCCGAACATCTCCGTGAATGTCTGGCCGAAATAGGTGTTGATGCGGCCGAATTCCGTGACGAAAATATCGGTCATCTGGCCGGTGATATCGCCGATGATGCCCTCGAGGTCGCGCTTGGACGTCAGCACGTCGTCGCGCTGGCCGCAGAGGTATTCATACCGCTCGTTCACGCGGGCAAATTCGTCGATGGCGCCGAGGTTCGGCGTGCCGAGGCCGGAGATCTTCTTACGGAGCTCCGCGGCACGCTTCGTTCCGGCAGCCGTGCTCTCCAGCTCCGCCGCAGCGGCGGGCGCGCTTGAGCGCGTCAGCTCATAGGTATCCCACAGCCGGTCGAGAATTTGCTTTTCCTCCAGCTCGGCGGCATTTTTGCGCGACTCCAGACGGGCGCTCTCGCGCTCCATGTTCAGGATATCGCGGTTTTTCTCCTGTACTTCCTTTTCCGTGGCCGTTTTGCGCGCTTCGACCTTCGCACGCTCGGCAAGCGCGGCCTGCAGCTCTTCCTGCCTGGCCTGCGCCGCGGCGTCCTGCCCGGCCAGCTTGTCCTGCTCGGCCTGCAGCGTCTTTTCCAGCTCAGCAGCCTCCTGCGTATAGCGGTCGATGAGCTGCAGCTTCTGCTCGCGGTCGCCGCGCATGGCATGCTCCAGCCCGCGCAGCTGCTCGGCGGAGCTCTTCGCCGTGGCGCGCTCGGCCTCCAGCTTGGCCGCCTCCATGCGCAGCGCCGTCAGGCGCTCCGAAAGGCGGCTGCTCTGCTCCGAAGCAACGCTCTGGCCGTCCGAAACGACGGAAAGCTCCTGCTCAGCCTCCTCCAGTGCCTTCTGCAGGTCGGCAACGGCCTTCTGCAGCGCCGCGCGGCGGCCGCTGTCGGCGCCGATCCGCTTTTCGAGCAGCTCCTGCTCGCGCTGCGAGCCGGTGATTGCGTCCGTCAGGGCCTGCACAAGAACGTGGTGCTGCTTTTCCTCGCCCTGCAGGCGCAGAGCGGCGTCTTCGGCCGTGCGGAGGTCCGTCTCCGCGTTCGTCAGGTCATAATTCGCCTGCTCCAGCAGGCGCTGCGCCTCCTTCTGCTCTCCGCGGAGCTTGTCCAGCGCGGCGGCGGCCTCCTTCTGCTGGGCCTGCAGACGCTCGATCTCGTTGGCGCGCGACAGGATGCCCGCACTGCGGGAGACGGAGCCGCCCGTCATGGAGCCGCCTGCATTCAGGACCTGCCCGTCCAGCGTGACGATGCGGAAGCGATGGCCGAATTTGTTGGCAATGGAAATGGCCGCGTCGAGGTCCTGCGCCACGACCGTGCGGCCGAGCAGATTCAGGATGATCTCGCGATAGCGCGGCTCACACGAGACAAGGTCGGAGGCTACGCCGCAGAAGCCGGCGCAGCGCTCGATGCCGCTCTCGTTCAGCGGCCGGCCGTGGATGACAGACAGCGGCAGGAATGTGGCGCGGCCGTTGTCCGAGCGTTTCAGATATTGGATGGCAGCCTTGGCGCAGCCCTCGTCCTCCACGACGATATTCTGCATGGCGCTGCCGAGCGCGACCTCGATGGCAACGGTGTAGCTGTCCTGTGTGCGCAGCAGCATGGACACCGCGCCATGGATGCCGCGGAGCTTGCCGCGTCGGCTCTCCTGCATGACGGTGCGGACAGCGCGGGAATAGCCCTCCAGCTCACGCTCCATCTCCTGAAAGAGCTTCAGACGGGAGCTGACCGTGTCGAGCTGGACACCGGCTTCCGTGGCCTGCTTCTGCAGGGCCTCGCTCCGCTCCGCTCGGGTGCGGCTGCGCAAACGGTAGCCGTTGATGCGGTTCTGCGCGGCCGTGATATCGGCCTGCGCTTTGGAGAGCTGCTTCTGTGCGGTCTCGAGCGCGCGCTGTGCCTCTGCACAGCGGCTCTGCGCCGCCTGCAGATCCTGTGCCAGCTGGGTCTGCCGCTCCGTGCTCTGGGCAAGACTCTCTTCCACGGCGGTCAGGTCCGCGCCGCGGGCGGAGAGCTCCTCGCGCTTCCGGCCCTGCAGATCGCGCAGGGTGAGATAGCGCTTTGTCATGCCGTCGGCGGAGTCCGCCAGTCTGCGGCCCTCCTCCTCGGCCTGCTTCTGCTTTTCGGCCAGCGCGGCGGTCTGCGTGTCGATCTCGCCCATGCGCTGCTCCAGTGCTTCGATCTGCGCGGAGATGCTGCCGCTGCGGCTGTCCTGATCCTCCAGCTCGTGCTGCACGCGCTTCAGGTTGCTCTGCGCGTTGCCGCGATTCGTCTCCAGCACGGCGATCCGGCTGCGCTGCTCCTGCGAGGCGGCCTCCGCCTGCCGGATCGCATCACGGATCTGATCCGTCTGCAGGTCGCGGTTGTGGAGATCGAACGTCAGGGATTCCGAGGTGACATAGAGCTTGTCCAGCGCGTCGTGCTCCTGCTGCAGGATGAAGGCGGCGGAATGATAGTCCTCCTCGGCCTTGCGCGCCGTGGCGCTCAGGCGCTCGAGCGACTGCAGCCACAGCGCGACCTCGAGGCCCTTGAGCTCCTCGCGGTAGGTCAGGTAGCGCTTTGCCTTTTCCGCCTGATCGCGCAGCGGGCCGACCTGCAGCTCCAGCTCCGAGATCTTGTCGCCGATGCGGGTCAGATTGTCCTGCGTCGTGGCGAGGCGGCGCTCCGTTTCCTCCTTGCGGTGGCGGTATTTCGAGATACCGGCGGCCTCCTCGAAAATTTCGCGGCGGTCCGTGCTCTTGAGGGACAGAATTTCGTCGATGCGTCCCTGGCTGATGTTGGAATAGCCGTCGCGGCCGAGACCGGTATCCATGAACAGCTCGTTGACGTCGCGCAGACGCACGCTCTGCTTGTTGATGTAGTATTCGCTCTCGCCGGAGCGGTAATACCGGCGCGTGACCATCAGCTCGTCGGCGTCATAATGCAGGGCGCGGTCGCTGTTGTCCAGCACGAGCGTCGCTTCGGCAAAGCCGACGGGGGCGCGCTTCTCCGTGCCGCCGAAAATGACATCCTCCATCTTCTGGCCGCGCAGCGAGCGGGAATTCTGCTCGCCCATGACCCAGCGGATGGCATCTGAGATATTGGATTTTCCGCTGCCGTTCGGCCCGACGATGGCGGTGATATCATGGCCAAATCCCACGACCGTCTTGTCCGGGAAGGATTTGAAGCCCTGAATGACTAGCTGTTTCAGATACATATGGACAGATTGCTCCTATTGTATTTCAATGTCTGATTATACCATTGCGCCCCGAAAATTGCAAGACCGGGATTTCACCCCTGCAGGCGGTGCGGCATAGGATGACGCGGAGGTGATCGGAATGCTGCCGATCTTTCGGGGCGCCGCCACGGCGCTCCTCACCCCGTTCCGGCCGGACGGGAGCATCGATCTTCCGGCATGGGACCGCCTGCTTGAGCGGCAGCTGGATGCCGGGATCGCGGCGCTCGTTGTCTGCGGCACGACCGGCGAGGCTGCGACCCTGACGCAGGACGAGAGGCTGACACTCCTGCGCCGCGCAAAGCAGGCTGCCTGCGGCCATTGCCCCGTTATCATGGGCGTCGGGACGAACTGCACGGCAGGCTCCGTGGAAAATGCAGAGCTTGCGGCGCAGAACGGCGCGGATGCGCTGCTGGCCGTTACGCCCTATTATAATAAAGGTACGCAGGCAGGCCTGCTTGCGCACTATACCGCGATCGCGGACGCGTCTCCCCTGCCGCTCGTGCTCTATAATGTTCCGTCGCGCACCGGCGTCGATCTCCTGCCGGAGACGGTGCGGGCGCTCACCCGCCATCCGCATATTGCGGGCATCAAGGAAGCCTGCGGCAGCATCAGCCGGGCAGCGCAGCTACTGGCCCGGTGCGGACTTCCGGTATGGAGCGGCAACGACGACCAGACAGCCGCGATCATGGCGCTCGGCGGCAGTGGCGTGATCTCCGTGGTGTCGAACGTCGCGCCGGAGGCCGTCGTTGCCATGACGGATGCCTGCCTTGCCGGAGATTTCCGCGAAGGCGCGCGCCGCCAGCTGGAGCTGCTGCCGCTGTGCGAGGCGCTGTTCTGCGTCGTGAACCCCATCCCGGTCAAGGCTGCCATGGAGGAGCTTGGCCTGTGCGGCGGGACGCTCCGCCTGCCGCTGCTGGAGGAGCCGTACCGCAGCCGCCTGCGGGCAGTGCTGCGGGGGTATGGGCTCCTCTCATAAGAGTATCCCCGCGCAGCACCGGGACTGCTTCCTGCGCGGCATGAAAATGCTCCCCCTATGTGACGGTGTCTTTCATCGTCTCATAGAGGGAGCATATCACTTCACCAGCTCCGAAGCTTTTTCTTTAAGCACGCGGGTGATATTTTTCATAGACGCTCTTGAGCGTCTTTTTCACGACCTGCGCATAGACCTGCGTGGAGGAGATATCGCTGTGGCCGAGCATCTCCTGCAGGGAATGCAGGTCCGCGCCGTTTTCGAGCAGATGGGCCGCAAAGCTGTGACGCAGCGTATGCGGCGTGATCTCCTTATCGATCTGCGCGGTCTGCTGATAGTGCTTGATGATCTTCCAAAAGCCCTGTCTGGAAATGCGGCCGCCGTTCAGGTTGACGAACAGGGCCTGCTCGTCCGGCTCGGCGATCATATTCGGCCGGATATCCGTCACATAGGCCGTCAGGGCACGGATGGCCGCCGGGTAGATCGGGATGATGCGGGACTTCCCGTTCCCGGTGCAGCGGACAAAGCCGCCTGCCAGACTGACGTCCGAAACGTTCAAGGCGATCATCTCGCTGACGCGCATGCCGGTGGCATAGAGCGTCTCGAGCATGGCCTTGTCGCGGTAGCCCTTCATATCCGTACACTTCGGCTGTTCGAGCAGCAGCTCGACCTCGCGGCCGGTTAAAATCTGAGGAAGGCGCTTTTCCGCCTTCTGCTGCGGGATATCGTGCACAGGAGACTGCGCGACCGCGCCGGTGGAGACGCAGTAGCCATAGAAGCTCTTGAGCGATGCCACACACCGGGAGACCGTTGCGGGCGACTTGCCGATGCTCGTCAGATGGCGCACATAGGCACAGACCGTCTCCTGCGTGCACGCCTCCAGCGCAGGGCCATCCGTCTGCTCCAGATAGGTGGTAAATTGCCTCACATCGCGCAGATAGGAAGCGACCGTATTGTCCGATGCGTGCCTGATATTCATAAGGTAGGATTCATATGCAGCCACGAGCTTCCCCATCTTGCGTTCCCTCTCGCCAGCAAAAAACTATGCCGCAGCGGCCCGGCGCATACAGGAGGCAACCGGAGCGTTCTGCAAACATTTCTGGCAGTGTAGAATATAATAACGCATATTTTCCCGGATTTCAATCCTTTCCGGCCCGGAGAGGAAAACTTTGTATATTATGCTCAAGAATTATGTTAACAATATTATGTTAACCAATGCAACGGAGACATCGTAATTCAGCGGCTCATCTGCATATTCCACCAGATGTTGTATTCATTATCTGCATATTCACCACATGCTGTGTTTTGCATATTTGCAAGTTCTCCTGCATTTATCCGTTTTCGATTTATGCATAGCGGCGCTTTTTCCGGCGCCCGGCCCCGAGCAGAGCGCCGAGCAGCCCCGCACCGGCCAGCGGCAGCAGGACCGGCAGTGCTTCCCCGTAATGTACGCCGAAGAACAGCAGGTTCCCCAGCAGCAAAAACAGCGCATAGCCGCCTGCCGCCCCAAGCCCGCAAAGCAGCTTCCGCCGTCCGCTGTGCAGGGCTGCGATCAGCGCACCGAGAAAGGCGACCAGCCCCGCGATCACGCCCGCGGCGACCGGCAGACTGCTTTCCGGCAGCTTCCCGCCCAGGATCAGGCGCGCAGCCAATGCGGCCAGCGCCAGCGTTGCCAGCGGCATGGCCGCCGCCAGCTGCAGCGGCAGCCAATTCCGTTTTTTCCTTCCCTGTTTTCCACCCATGGCGATCCCCTCTCCCATTGTTCTGTTCCAGCCTATGCCGCCACGCAGAAAAAAAGACCCGCCGTCCGGTTTGCCGGGCAGCGGGCTTGCAGAAGGATCACTTGCGAACGAAGGACATGCAGTCCGTGCACTGCTTCATCGTGGGATCGGACTCGTGGGTGCCGACCTGGATGCGCTCGAGCGAGCAGTAGTTTTCGTCGCTGCAGTGGTTCCGGCACTGGGTAACGGAGCACTGGATGCAATGGTTGGCATGGCAATCACAGCTCATGAACGGTTCCTCCTTTGCTTGATTTCGAGCCTAGTTTGCGCCGCTCCGCCGGGAAAAATCATGGAAATTCCATCCATTTTCAAATTGACAGCCCCAGAAAATTCGCTATAATGAAGAGCAGAGGTTCAGGAAGAACTGCAAGGAGGTTATTTACACTATGATCAAGGTCGCACCGTCCATTTTGTCCGCGGATTTTGTCAATCTGGAGCGAGATATCCGCTCTCTGCCCGCCGCAGGAGCCGATTATGTCCACGTCGACGTCATGGACGGCATGTTTGTTCCGAATATCACCATCGGCATCCCGGTCGTCGCTGCCATTTCGCGCATCGCCCCCCTGCCGCTGGATGTCCATCTGATGATCGAGCGGCCCATCCGCTATGTTGACGCGTTCTGCAAGGCCGGAAGCAGCATCCTCACGCTCCATGTTGAGGCCGACACGCAGGAAAACACGCTCGAGGCCCTGCGCCGCATCCGGGAAAACGGTGTGCGCGCTGCCATTTCCGTCAAGCCGAACACCCCTGCAGAGGCCGTGCTGCCGTTCCTGCCGCTGTGCGATCTCATCCTTGTGATGACAGTCGAGCCGGGCTTTGGCGGACAGTCGTTCCTGCACAGTACCATGCCGAAGCTGCATCAGCTCCGCCAGTGGATCGACGAGCAGAACCCAGCCTGCGAGCTGGAGGTTGACGGCGGCGTCAATGTGGAGACGGCAAAGATCTGCCGCGATAACGGCGCGAACGTCCTCGTCGCGGGCAGCGCCTATTTCAAGGCCGCCGACCCCGCAGCCTTTGTCCGCGCGGTAAAGGCGTAATATCAGAATAATTCCCCGGCCCTGCATGGAAGATCACCATGTAGGGCCGGGATTTTTCAGGCAGCACCGCATAATTCAGCGAGAGCATTCGCCGAGGGATTTTTTGTCGAGACAAAGTTTGAAAAGTGCAGATGTACTTTGTGTACCCGCAAGGGGCATGCCGCATCCGTAAGGCGGCAAAGCCGCCAACGGCTGCGCAATACCTCAAACTTTTCGAACCGATGGATCGGCAAAAAATAACCGGCGAAGGCCGAAGCTGCAATTATGCGGTGTTGCCTTCTTTACAGGCTGACGGCGGTGTCCGTTGCAAAGAAATACACAATGCGCTCCAACACCGGCAGCCCAAAAATACGCGACAGCGCGCGGCTGTAGGCATCAAGCTGACCGCGATAGTATTCCGCGCGCTCGCGCTCCGCACCGGGGCGCAGGCGGTCACTCTTGAAATCAAGAATGACCAGGCCGTCCAGCTCGATGAGGCAGCAGTCCGTAACGCCCTGCAGCAAAATCTCCTCCCCCTTCAGCGCCGGATCATAATTCGCGCCGTCGTCCAGCACGGAGAATTTGAACTCCCGCACAACCTGTGGGGCCTGCAGCACACGCTGCCCCAGCGGAGAGGCAAAGAAGCGGCGCAGCCGTTCCGGATCGACGGCCTCAAGCTGCTGCGGCGTCAGGAATTTTTGCCGTCCGAGCCGCTCCAGTTCCGAACGAAGCCCTGACTCGTCTGCGCAGGCGGCATAGTTCAGGTGCTGCATGGCAAGGTGCAGCGCCGTGCCGCGCTCCGCCGCTGTCAATGCCCTTCTCCCCTCTTCGAAGCGCGGGACCGGGAAATGAAGCTTCGGCGCCTGTGCGGTCTGCTCGGCCGCCTCGTTATCCAGTTCGCGGCCCTTGAGCTGCGTCGCTGTCAGCTTTGTCGGCATCGTCACCGCCGCTGCGTGGCCATAGGGTGGAAGGAAGCGCGGCTCCAGCGGCTGCTCACACGCCGGTTCGGCCGATGCGGCATTCCCCGCCTCCGGGGCGGCCTGCACAGCAGTATGGAGTTGAATGCGCCACGGGTGGCCGCCCTGCAGCGCACAGTCCGGCTGCCCGGCCGCAGCGAACAGCTCGCCCGCCTCCGGCCGTGTCATCGCAGCAAGCAGGATCCAGTCGCCCAAGGAATCCGCGCCCTCCAGCAGGGCGGCATCCGGCGGCAGGCTCAGTCCCTGCGCATAGCTCTCGAGCCTGCGCGTCAGGCGGGCGGCGCAGCAGGTCATGATCAGGCGGTACTGCGGCCGCGTCATGGCGACATAGAGCACGCGCATCTCCTCCGAAACGGCCTCCTGATCCAATCTGCGCACAATGGCCTGCCGCGCAATGGTCGGGCAAAGGATACGCGCTGCGGGGTCATAGCAGTTTGAGCCAAGCCCCAGCACAGGGTCGATGAGCACATTGGCCCGCGAGTCCGTGCGGTTGAAGCTCTTGCACAGGTCCGCCAGAAATACGACCGGGAATTCCAGCCCCTTGGAGCTGTGGATGGTCATCAGCCGAACGGCCCCGGCCGCCGCGCCGCCGCTTGACGGCACGCCACGCTCCCGCAGGCCCTCCAGATGGCGCAGGAAGCCGGGCAGGCCGCAGCCGCCTGCGCGCTCATAGGAATCCGCGATCGAGCGGAACGCCGCCAGATTCCGCTGCCGCTGCGGGCCGTTCGGCAGAGCGGCACAGAGCGCGGGCAGCAGGAGCCGCTCCTCCGCCTCCTCGAGCAGGGTGCGCAGCGGCGCCTCCTGCGCCGTGCGGCGCAGGTCCTCCAGCACGGCGCAGATGGGCGCTTTGCTTTCGCAAAGCAGCGTGTAAAGGTCAGCGTCCCGGTCCCCGGCGCGCAGCCGGGCCAACGCGTCGGCAGGATAGCCGCCAAACGGCGAGAGCAGCACCGTCAGCAGCGGGATATCCTGATGCGGGTTGTCGATGATCTGCAGCAGTGCGAAGAGGAAGCGGATCTCCTCTGCGGCAAACAGGTCGTCGCTGCCGCAGGAGGCCGGAATGCCGTGCCGCCGCAGGGCGTCGAGATAGGTCTGCGTCCGGCCGGAGAGCGAGCGCATCAGGATGACGATATCTCCGGGCCGGACGGGCCGCAGCCCGTCGCCGTCCGGGATCTTCTCCTCCTGCCGCAGCATCTCCGCGATGCGCGCGGCGACAAACTCCGCCTCGGCCGCCGCGCGGTCCGGCGGCGCGCCGTCCCCGGCCGGGCTGTAGTCGATGGCATGCAGCTCCACGGCAGGCTGCCCCACGTCCGGGAATGTCCGGTTGGCGCGCAGCGCCTCGGCATCGCCGTAGACAAGGCCGCCGGTCCGCTCCGTCATCGTCAGGCGGAAAACATCGTTCGCCGCGGACAAAATCTCTGCATGGGAACGGAAATTATCCGAAAGCAGGATGCGGCGCGGCTCTCCTGCAGCGGGCTTCTCCGCAAACGTGCGGTATTTTTCCAGAAAAATGGTCGGGTCGGCCAGACGGAAGCGGTAGATGGACTGCTTCACGTCGCCAACAAGGAACACATTGCGGCCCTCCCGCGAGATCGCGGAATAAATTGCCTCCTGCACGCGGTTCGTATCCTGATATTCGTCCACGAGAATTTCGGCGTAGCGCCCGGCCACCTCGCGGGCGGCCGCCGTCGGCGCGCCGGAGCG
>OHQI01000210.1_pt1 | contig 13419 bp, 10 predicted proteins | sample 1577911 | NCBI WGS metagenome assembly OHQI01 (sample SAMEA3879502, study PRJEB24766) | human gut metagenome | biome: human-associated habitat; feature: feces | place: USA | collected 1985/1987
GCTACGCGCTGGAGGCCATGAACTGGGCGGTCGCCAGAGGCCTCATCAACGGCTCTGACGGCAAGCTGCTGCCGCAGGACACCGCGACCCGTGCACAGATCGCCGTGATCCTTGCCCGGTACCTGAACGCCTGATCTTTCCCCCTGCTCCCCATGTGGCTCCGGCCGCATGGGGAGCGTTTTGCATTTCCCGGTTTGAATCCTCCCCTATGTGGATATGCTTCCCACAGGATATTTCAGAAGGGAAGGATCAAAATGCGAAAAAGCAGAGTGCAGCGCATCTGGGAGAATGCCGTGGTGTTCTACCTCGGCGGGATGTTCTACTGCACGGTGGAGCTGCTGTGGCGGCAGTGGACGCACGGGAGCATGTTCCTGCTGGGCGGGCTGTGCTTCTGGACGGTCAGCAGCCTCGGGCGGCGCGTGCGTATGCCGCTGCTGGCGCAGATGGCGCTGGGCGCGTGCATCGTGACGTTTTTTGAATTCTGGACGGGCGTGCTCGTCAACCGCGTGATGCACCTTGGCGTGTGGGACTATTCCGCCGCGCCGTTCAATCTGCTCGGGCAGATCTGCCTGCCGTTCACACTCCTGTGGTTCCCGTTGTGCGGCATCGGTATCCTGCTCGACCGCGGCATGCGCCGCGCCCTGTTCGGCACTCAGGCCCCGCAGCTGCGGTGGGTGTAGGAGACCAAAAAATGCCCGTCACGGCCGGTTGACTGTGACGGGCGCTTTGCGAATAAGTGCTTTTGCGGTTTTTCTGCATAGTTCAAGTGAACACAACACATTATTCTAAATATTCCGGAATAAAATAACACGGTGCAGCCTTTTTTGGGGGCCTGCACCGTGTTTTTCCGGGCTTCAGATCGTTTTTTCCTCCGGCTCGTTCTGCGCGGGGTTGCACAGCAGCTGCAGACTGCTTGCAGCCATGGTCAGCAGCAGGGCGACTTGAATACCGGCGTCGTTCGCGCGGCCGCACAGGCAGTCCACGATGGAGATGGCCGAGAAATAGACCGCGCACAGCGCCCAGAACAGCGTGATGCGGCGCTTGCCTTTGCCGAAGCTGAAGCCTGCGAGCTGGAAGGCTGCCAGCATGCAGCTGATGGCGGCGAACAGGTGATAGACGAAGTCGTTGAGCGACGGATCGGTGCTCCACTTCTGAAAATTCACGATGAGGCGCACGACCAGATAGATGCTCACGATCATATACAGCAGCGGAGAGGGCTTCTCGTGCCGCAGGCACTTGCGTGCAAAGGCAACAAGCGTGACCGCGCACGCGGCGCCGAGCAGAGGGATGAGCAGGTTTATCGTCTTCTGCAGCTGCGTGAGGGCGAGGGCCTCATCCTCCGTCTTCGGCAGGGATGCGTAGTAGAGCATGACGCCGCCGATCACGAAGCACACGGCCGAGGCGATGTGCAGGATATTCGGCAGCTTTCCGCCGGAAAAGATCTCCTCCCAGCGCGTCTGGCGGCGCAGCGGGCGGATCAGAACGGCCAGCGCAGCCAGCACGGCCACGCTCAGCACGGCGATGACGAGATAGAGGTAACGCCCCGGCAGGACGGCGCCGTTGCTTTTGATATCGTTGCTGAGCTGCACCCAGCGCAGGATCGCTGCGAGCACGGCTGCGCCGCCGGTGATGCCGAGCAGTGCGGCTGCACGGGTGGACCCGAGTCTCTTCATGGTAATGGCCTCCCATTCAAACATTAGCCATTAAATTATAGCACAGCCGGGACAAAAATCCTATCCTTTTTGCTGGGATTTGGAAAAATCATGGCCATTCGCTTGACGGGGCACCCTGTGATAGGATATCATGAAAAGAAAACGACAAGGAGGGCACAGCCATGGAGCAGAAGGAACTGCTGACCGTGATCGTGGCGGATGACGAGACGGAGCTCCGCGAGGCGGTGTGCAGCATGATCCCGTGGAAGGAGATTGGCTTCCGCCTCGTCGGGAGCGCCGGAAACGGCCTTGATGCCCTGCAGCTCGTCGAGCAGCTGCAGCCGGATCTGCTGCTGACGGACATCCGCATGCCCTATATCAGCGGCGTGAGTCTGGCCCAGCAGGTGCGCGAGCTGCGGCCGCTGACGCAGATCGCCTTCCTGAGCGGCTATGACGACTTTGCCTATGCCCAGAAAGCCATTGAGTATAATGTCATCAGCTATCTGCTCAAGCCCATCAGCATGCGGGAGCTGACGGAGGCACTGGCGGAGATCCGCGGGAAGATTCGCCGGAAATTCGCCCGCCTGCTGCCGCAGAAGCCGGAAAAGAGCGGCTGGCGCGAGCTTTTGCTGCCGCTGCTGCTCGACGGCTTTGCCGAGGAGGCGCAGCAGGACGATCCCGCGCTGCTGGCCTCTCTGGTCGGCGCGGGCATTCTGGCGGCCGGGCAGGAGCGATATTCTCTGACGGTCCTTGCCATCCGGCTGGAGCAGGACGGCAAGAACCGCACAACGCCGGATATGGCCTATACCGTGGACATGCTGCTTGGCAAGCTCTGCCGCAGCCGGAGCGTGTATTCCGGCGGACGTCTGCTGACGCTGCTGATCGCGGAGGAGGAGCTGCGCGGACTGGAGCTTGCCATCGACGAGCTGCGCCAGTCCTTCGCCCGTGTGCTGGAGCTGCGGGCGATCGTGGGCATCAGCCACCCGTTTACGAGCTTTTGCCGCTGCCACGCTGCCAGCCGCGAGGCGGTGGACGCCCAGCGCTTTGCGGGCGAGAGCGGCATCTATCACATTTCGCAGATCGCGGCGGAGAGCGGAACGGCGCAGACGGACCTCGGCGCCCTGCTCGCGCCGCTGGACAATCTGCTGCGCTCCGGCAGCCGTGAGGAGCTGGAAAAGCAGCTCGTGCAGAGCTTCGGCGCATCGAGCGGCACGGCGGAGAGCGACAGCGTGACGCTGCAGGTGCTGGCACTGGCCCAGCGCGTGCTCCACACGGCGGTCTCGCCGGGGGAGGCGGCTGCGCTTCTGCGCCGGTGCCGTATCCCGGAGCCGCTGTTTTCCATTTCACCCCCGCAGGAGCTGCAGCGACGCGTCACGGCGCTGTGCCTTGCGGCGCGCGACCTGCTGGCCGAGCGGCGGCGCGACGGCGTGAGCTTGCTGTGCGCGCAGGCCATGGAGACCATTGAAAAGCAGTATATGGAGGAGGACCTCTCCCTCAGCGGCGTGAGCGAGCAGCTTCACGTCAGCCCGAACTACCTCAGCGCCAATATGAAGAAGTACGCAGGCGACACGTTCATGAACCTGCTTATCAAAAAGCGCATGGAGGTCGCCCACGCCCTGCTGACGACGAGCAGCCTGAAAATTTACGAGGTCGCGCGGCAGTGCGGCTATTCCGACCAGCATTATTTCAGCTTCTGCTTTAAAAAATATTACGGCGTTTCGCCCGCACAGCTGCGCCGGGCCGAGAGCGAGCGGGGAGGCGATGGAGCATGACGCGGAAAAGACGCGGCCTGAGCATGACATCCATTTTGGTGCTGGCGCTCGTCGGTACCATCACGGCCATCGTGCTGGGAGCCATGGCCGTGTTCCTGCAGACATATCAGCGCTCGCTCATCCGGAGCGTGCAGACCTCTGCGCGCCAGTCCGTCGCCCAGGTAGGCAAGACGGTCGAGGACTATCTGGACGATGTCAACAGCCTCATGGAGCTGCTCGAGCGAAAGCTCGAGGATCCGCGGCAGGACCGGGACGACTTCTTTGCCGCCTTCCTGCAGATCCGGCCGGACGTTGTGGCCGTCACGACCTATGACGCGGCGGGCGGGCTTGTGGACTGCCGGTCGCGCGGGGCAAAGCGCACGGAGATTTATCAGAATCTTTCGTTTGATCCCGATAAAATGGACGACTATGCCGACGGCTATGTCTCCACGCCTCATGTGGCCTCGATCTTTCAGGGCTATTATCCGTGGGTCGTCACGCTCGTTGCGCCGCTCGATGCGCCGGGCCGCGAGGAATGGATCGCGCTGGACATCAGCTTCAGCAGCATTTCTGCCTACTTGAACGACGTCGGCATCGGCCAGCACGGCTACTGCTTCCTGATGGACCAGAGCGGCAACATCATCTATCACCCGCAGCAGCAGCTCATCTATTCCGACCTCAAGCGGGAGAACACATCGCTCATCGCGGGCCTGCCGGACGGCAGCAACGAGAGCGGCAGCATGATCTATACGCTCACCTCGCTGGAAAACAGCCATTGGCGCGTTGTCGGTGTGAGCTTCGTCGAGGAGCTCATCACCGAGAGCGTGCAGGAGGTCAGCCGCATTCTGGCCGCCTCCGGCATCGGTATCCTGCTGGCCGCCGTCATCATTAGCTTTGTGCTGTTCCGCACGCTTTCCCGCCCCATGCACGGCCTGACGGCAGCCATGCGTCAGTTCGAGCAGGCTGCGGACAATTTCACCTATGTTCCGGTCGGCGGTGCGCGCGAGGTGCGCGCCCTGTCAGATTCGTTCGGGCAGATGGTCGTGCAGATCCAGCGCCTCATGGAGCAGGTGCGTGCCGAGGAGGTCAACCTGCGCAAGACGGAGCTGCGCGCCCTGCAGGCGCAGATCAACCCGCACTTCCTCTATAATACGCTTGACTCCATCGCATGGATGTGCGAGCAGGGGAGAAATGCCGAGGCCGTCGAGATGGTCAATGCGCTGGCGCGGCTGTTCCGCATCAGCATCAGCCGCGGCCACGAGCTTATCCCCATCCGCAGCGAGCTGCAGCATGCCGAGAGCTATCTGCAGATCCAGTCCCACCGCTATAAGAATCAGTTTTCCTATTCCTTCGACGTGCAGGAGGAGTGCCTGGACTACCTGTGCAACAAGATTACGCTGCAGCCCATTATCGAAAACGCGATCTACCATGGCATCAACGGCCTTGTGGATGAGGGGGAGATCCGCATCTCGTGCCGCGCGGACGGGGACGATATCCTGTTCACCGTCGAGGATAACGGCACCGGCATGGAGCCGGAGCAGGTGCAGGCTATCCTGCGCAAGGAGCGAAGCGACCACACCGGCATCGGGATCAAGAACGTCAACGATCGTCTGAAGATCTATTTCGGACCGGCCTATGGCATTACCATCGACAGCGTGCCCGACGAGGGAACGCGCGTATATATCCGCATGCCGAAGGTGCGGGAGGAGGCAGAGTATGAAAAACGCTAAACGGCTGGCCGCACTTTTCCTGACGGCCGCCGTGCTTCTGACGGCGGGCTGCAGCCGCAAGACTGTCACGTCACAGAGCTCCGTATGGTTCATCGCCAAATCCACGAACACGGAATTCTGGAAATCTGCCTTTGCCGGAGCGAACGCCGCAAAATCGGAATATAACGTCGATCTGACGATCTGCGGGCCGGAAACGGAGGAGGACTACGAGGAGCAGAACCGTCTTATCGACGAAGCCGTCGCTGCCGGTGCAGATGCCATCGTCTATTCCGCCATCAGCTACACGAAAAACGCCGAGGCAATCACCCGCGCGGCCAAGCAGGGCCTGAAGATCGCCGTCATCGACAGCGACGTGGACTCCGACGGCGTCGGTGTGCGCATCGGCACAGACAATGTCGAGGCCGGGCGCATGGCCGGGCGCGCTGCCCTGCAGACGGACTGGGACAGCCTGACGGTCGGCATCGTGAACTTTGATCTCGGCAGCCGCAACGGGCAGGAGCGCGAGAGCGGCTTTCGCGAGGCGCTGGCGGGAGACCCGCGTGTGAAGGACATCTATACGATCAACGTCAACACCGACGCCACGACGGCACAGGTCCGCACGGTGCAGCTCCTTGTGGAGCACCCGGAGATCAACGTGATCGTCGGCTTCAACGAGCCGATCGCCGTCGGCGCGGCCATGGCCGTGCACTCCCTTGGCCTCACGGGCCGCGTGCGCATGGTCGGCTTTGATACGAACGTCAAGTGCATCGACCTGCTGCAGAGCGGGGCCGTTTCGGCCCTCATCGTGCAGAATCCCTATGCCATGGGCTACCTCGGGGTCGAGGCTGTGTGCAATCTGCTCGACGGGCAGACCTACCGCACGGCGGAGCTGCTCGACACGGCGACGCGTACCGTGACGAAGGAGACGATGTTCACCATTGAGAATCAGAAGGCACTGTTCTCATTCGGTTGACATATGCGCATTTTGCACAAATTCGACGCATTGTTTTTGACATCCAAAACAAAGAATGTGAAGTTTTCACCCTTCCTGCGTAAGAAATCTCATTGTTTTTTGTACAAATTCTGTTAAAATTTAATTACGCGGAACGGAGATTCCGCAGAAATTTATGGAGGATGAATGACAATGAAAAAACTTCTTGCGCTTCTTCTTGTCCTTGTCATGGTCGTTGCTCTGGTCGCCTGCGGCGACAACGGCAACGAGACCGAGGCACCGACGAACAATTCTCAGCCCGCTTCCGACGCCACTGAGGATACCGGCAACAGCGACACCCCTGTGGGCACCGATCTGAAGGTCGCCGTGTTCTACTACACCTATTCCGACACCTACATCTCCAGCGTCCGCACCGCTCTCGATGCACAGCTGGACGCGCTGGGCGTTACCTATCAGGACTTCGACTCCAACGGCAACCAGACCACGCAGAACGAGGCCATCCAGACCGCAATCGCTGACGGCTATAACCTGCTGATCGTCAACATGGTCACCTCCGGTTCTTCCGACACCGCGAAGGGCATCATGGAGCTGGCCGGCGATGTGCCCGTTATCTTCTTCAACCGCGCAGTCGATGAGGACGGCGTCGAGGCTTCCGCTTCCGTCCTGAACGCTTATGAGAACATCGCATTCGTCGGCACCGACGCCCCCGAGGCAGGCCATCTGCAGGGCAAGATGGTCGGCGAGTACGTCCTCGAGCACTATGACGAGCTCGACCTGAACGGCGACGGCAAGATCTCCTACGCCATGTTCAAGGGCGACGAGGCAAACGTCGAGGCCATCTACCGCACCCAGTACGGCGTTGAGGACGCCAATGCTGTCCTGACTGCCGCCGGCAAGCCCGAGCTTGTCTACTTCGATGCCAACAACGCCTCCGGCTATCAGGTCGACCTGAACGGCCAGTGGTCCGCTGCTGCAGCTCTCGATTACATGAACACGAACCTCTCGCAGTACAACGAGGGCAACAACAACATGATCGAGCTCATCATCTGCAACAACGACAACATGGCTGAGGGCTGCATCTCCGCTCTGGAGTCCGCGGGCTACAACAACGGCACCGGCAAGACCATCCCGGTCTTCGGCGTTGACGCCACCGATTCCGCCAAGGAGCTCATTGCCAACGGCAAGATGACCGGCACCGTCAAGCAGGATGCCGAGGGCATGGCTGCCGCCATCGCTCAGATCGCCAAGGCTGTCGGCGAAGGCACCGCTCTGAAGGACGCCGTCGCTGCTACGGCTGAGAGCAACACTGAGATGTACAGCGTCGCCGAGGGCGTTGCCACGAAGCTGTATGTCGCCTATGCTCCCTACACCGCGTAAGCATCGGACATAAAAACTCTGACTGATCGAAATCGAAAAGGGGAGGCTGCCGCAGGGCGGCAGCCTCCTTTTCAGATTTTCAAACAGGCCAAGGAAGTAAGGAGGACATGAAATGAATATGGATCAGGATATCTTGCTGCAGATGACGGATATCACGAAGACCTTCCCGGGCGTCAAGGCGCTCGATCATGTTTCTCTGACGCTGAAACGGGGAACCGTCCATGCTCTGATGGGAGAAAACGGCGCAGGCAAATCCACGCTGATGAAGTGCCTGTTCGGCATTTATAACAAGGACAGCGGAACCATCCTCCTGGAAGGCAAAGAAGTCAATTTCAAGAACAGCAGAGAGGCGCTGGACAATGGCGTGGCCATGGTCCATCAGGAGCTGAATCAGGCTCTGAAGCGCTCTGTTATGGATAATATCTGGCTGGGGCGTTACCCGAAGCATCTCGGACTGGTGGTCGACGAGACCAAAATGTACCGGGAGACCATGAAAATATTCGACGAGCTGGGCATCAAGGTCGATCCGCACCGGATCATGAGCACGATGCCCGTTTCGCAGCGTCAGATGGTCGAGATCGCGAAGGCGGTCTCCTATCGTTCGAAGGTCATCGTATTTGACGAGCCGACCTCCTCGCTCACGGAGGACGAGGTCGAGCATTTGTTCCGAATTATCAACATGCTCCGCGACCGGGGCGTGGGTATCATTTACATTTCGCATAAAATGGCGGAGATCAAGCGCATCTCCGACGAGATCACCATCATGCGCGACGGCCAGTGGATCGCGACCCGCCCGGCTGCCGAGCTGGAGGTCAACGACATCATCCGCCTGATGGTCGGCCGCGAGCTGAACAATCAGTTCCCGCCGAAAACGAACAAGCCGGGCGAGCCCTTCCTGAAGGTCGAGCACCTGACGGGCCAGTATAACGGCCTGCGCGATGTGAATTTCACGGCGCGCCGCGGCGAGATCCTCGGCCTGGCCGGTCTGGACGGCAGCGGCCGCACGGAGACGCTCGAGTGCATCTTCGGCGTGATGACCCGCAAGGACGGCTCCATCACCCTCGACGGCAAGCCCTGCCGCAACCGCAATGCGCGCGAGTCCATCAAAAACGGCTTTGCCCTGCTGACGGAGGAGCGCCGCTCGACCGGTATTTTCTCCATCCTGAATATCCGGGAGAATACGGTCATTTCCAGCCTGAAAAAGCACCGCCGCGGCATCTGGCTGAGCAACCGCTCCATGAAGAAGGATACGCAGTGGTCCATTGATGCCATGCACACCAAGACGCCGTCTCAGGAGACGAAGATCCGCAGCCTCTCCGGCGGCAACCAGCAGAAGGTCATTCTCGGCCGCTGGCTGCTCACCGACCCGGACGTGCTGCTGCTCGACGAGCCGACGCGCGGCATCGACGTCGGCGCAAAGTACGAAATTTATCAGCTCATCATCGACCTTGCCAACCGCGGCAAGACCGTGCTGATGGTTTCGTCCGAGATGCCGGAGCTTCTGGGCGTCTGCGACCGCATCCTTGTCATGTCGGGCGGCCGCCTCGCCGGTGAAGTGGACGCCAAAACGACCAGCCAGGAAGAGATCATGCGGCTGGCAGCAAAATACGTTTAAGGGAGGGCCTCGGTCATGGCAAATCCTGTGACAAAAATTCGCAATACGGCTGCGGACTACCGCAAGCTGGACGGGCGCGACAAGCGCCGCTTCTGGACGGACGGCATTCTGAACAATGCGCTGTACATCCTGATGGCGATCTTCATCATCTACACCGCCATCGTCAACCATAACTTCCTGAAGATCGGCTCCATCACGAACATCATCTCGCTGGCCGCTGCGTCCCTTCCGTTCGCGCTCGGCGTTGCGGGCTGCATCGTCCTGACGGGCACCGACCTTTCCGGCGGCCGTGTCGTCGGTCTGTCCGCTGCCCTTTCTGCCGCCCTGCTGCAGAAGACGGACCTTGCCCGCAGAATGTTCAGCTGGATGCCGAATATCCCCACCTGGGCCGGTATCTGCATCGCCATTCTTGCGGTCATCGCCATCGGTGCAATCATCGGCTTTGTCAACGGTTTCTTCGTTGCAAAGTTCAAGCTGCATCCCTTCATCGTCACGCTGGCCACGCAGCTCATCACCTATGGCCTGATCCTCGTGTTCTTCATGCTCAACGATAACAACGGCCAGCCGCTGTCCGGCCTGTCCGACGGTTATTCGAGCTTCATCAAGGGCAAGATGATCTCCATCGGTGCCGTCAGCCTGCCGTGGTATGTGCTTTATGCCATCATCCTGCTCGTCATCACCTGGTTCCTGTGGAACAAGACGACGTTCGGCAAGAACATGTTCGCCGTCGGCTCGAATGCCGAGGCTGCCAATGTCTCCGGCGTGAATGTTTTCCGCACGACGGTCCTTGTCCACACATTCGCGGGCGTGATGTACGGTCTGACCGGCTTTATCGAGGGCGCGCGCATCAGCTCCATCACGCAGTCCACCGGCCTGAACTATGAGTGTGATGCCATTGCGGCCTGCGTCATCGGCGGCGTTTCGTTCGTCGGCGGCACCGGCAAGATCAGCGGCATCGTGCTCGGCGTTCTCATCCTGCGTATCATCTTCGCTGCGCTGACCTTCCTTGCCATCGATTCCAGCCTGCAGTACATCATCAAGGGCCTCATCATTCTGGTCGCCTGCTCTCTGGATATGCGCAAGTACCTCGTCAAGAAGTAAAGACAACAGCTGCTCCTCCGGGCCTCCTGCCCGGAGGAGTTTTTATATTAAAAGTTGGGGCGGGGCATGCCCCGCCCGTCCGCGAAGCGGCAATCGGCTCGCTAATTCGGCGCAGCGCACCATTCTCAACGCCGCGTTTCCCCGATGTGTCATTGCGAGGAGCGAAGCAACGTGGCAATCTCGCAGTACCCGGTCGAATAACAGAAAGGCTGCGGCGAATACAGTAACTTTACGCTGCGGGGCGTCGAGGACGCCGCCCCCTGCAACGCCCGCCCGGAAGCCTTGCAAAATTTTCCGCTTTCTACTTCCTGCATGCCCCGTCCCAGCAGGGCTCCCATAAGCCGCCTCTTGCTTTTCCGCACGGATTCTGTTACAATAGGCAGACTGTGAAGAAAAAGATAGAAAGAATAGAGGAGGAAAGAGGCGTGCATTCATCGCTCAGAAAGAAATACATCGGAAATGCGGCGTTCTATAAAATGGCGCTCGCCGTTGCAGTCCCCATCATGATCCAGAACGGCATCACGAACTTCGTCAGCCTGCTGGATAATATCATGGTCGGCCGCGTCGGCACGGAGCAGATGACCGGCGTTGCCATCGTCAACCAGCTGATCTTTGTGTTTAACCTCGCCATTTTCGGCGCGGTGTCCGGCGCGGGTATTTTCGGTGCGCAGTATTACGGCAAGGGTGACTGGGACGGCGTGCGGCAGACGTTCCGCTTCAAGCTGCTCGTCTGCACGGCCCTTACGGTGCTCGGCGCGGGCATTTTCCTGCTGTTCGGCGAGGACCTGATCCTCCTGTACCTCAAGGGTGACGGCTCCCCGGAGCAGATCGCGGCCAGCCTCGGCTATGCAAAGGAATATCTGCTCATCATGCTCGTCGGCTTTATCCCGTTTACGCTGGCGCAGTGCTATTCCGGTACGCTGCGCGAGACGGGCCAGACCGTCGTGCCCATGGTTGCGGGCGTCGTGTCCGTTGTGGTGAATCTCTGCTTCAACACGCTGCTGATCTTCGGCTATCTCGGCTTCCCGCGGCTCGGTGCCTCAGGCGCGGCCATTGCCACGGTCATCGCGCGCTTTGTCGAGGCGGGTGTCGTCATGCTATGGGCGCACCGCAATCCGGAGCGCGTGCCCTATCTGCGCGGCGTGTACCGCTCGTTCCGCATCCCGGCCGCGCTGGCCCGTGCCATTGCGAGAAAGAGCATCCCGCTCCTGTTGAACGAAACGCTCTGGGCGGCAGGTATGGCGCTGCTGGCGCAGTGCTACTCTGTGCGCGGCTATGATGTTGTCTCGGCCTATAACATCTGCTCGACCGTCTCGAACGTGTTCAATGTCGCCTTTATGGCCATGGGCAATGCCGTCGGCATCCTCGTCGGCCAGCTGCTCGGCGCGGGGAAGATGGAGGAAGCCGTCGATACGGACCGTAAGCTCATCACATTCTCCGTCGTCATCTGCATCGTGCTCGGCGGCCTGATGGCCCTTGTGGCCCACCTGTTCCCGCAGATCTATAACACGTCCGACAGCATCCGCGGCCTTGCGGCCTCGTTTATCCGCATCTGCGCGCTGTGCATGCCGATCAATGCGCTGGCCAACGCCTGCTATTTTACCCTGCGCTCCGGCGGCAAGACGTTCGTGACGTTCCTGTTCGACAGCTTCTATGTCTGCGTGCTGACCGTGCCGATGGCCTTTGTGCTCAGCCGCTTCACCGGCCTGCCGATCGTGCCGCTGTTCCTCTGCTGCCAGCTGGCCGATATCGGCAAGTGCGTTGTCGGCCTCATCATGATCCGCCGCGGCGTCTGGATCCAGAACATTGTTGGAAAGGAGGCGGCCTGAGTGAGACGCGATACCCGCTATTATCAGCAGCATGGCCTGCTGCGCATTTTCCTGTCGTATTTCGGTCCGCACCGCCGCCTGTTTCTGCTGGACATGCTCTGCGCGCTGTTTATCGGCGCGGTCGATCTCATCTTCCCGCTCATCTCCCGCCGCGCGATCAATACGATGCTGCCCGCGCACGCCTACCACACGTTCTTTGTCGTCATGGGCATCATGGCGGCGGCGTACCTCGTGCGCGCGTTCTTCTATTATATCATCGCCTATTACGGCCACACGTTCGGCATCCGCGTTGAGGCCGATATCCGCCGCGACCTGTTCCGCCACATGCAGAGCCTCGGCTATGAATTCTATGACCACAACCGCACGGGCCAGCTCATGAGCCGTCTGACGACGGACCTGTTCGAGATCACGGAGCTGGCGCACCACGGCCCAGAGGACCTGATGATCTCCCTGCTGACGATCGTCGGCGCGCTCGCCGTCATGTTCACGATCGAGTGGCGGCTGGCCCTGGTCGTGTGCGTCATCCTGCCGATCCTGCTTATCGTCGTCATCACGCGCCGCCGGAAAATGAGCAGGGTCTCGCGCGGCGTGAAGAAGCGCACGGCGGCCATCAACGCTGAGATCGAGTCCTCGCTCTCCGGCATCCGCACGGCGAAGGCCTTCGCGAACGAGGCTGTGGAGTTCGGCAAGTTCAGCGAGGCCAACGACCGCTTCAAGGTCTCGAAGCGGGAGTTCCACCGCGAGATGGGCATTTTCTCCGGCTCGCTGGAGTTCTTCCTCTCGATCCTGAGCGTGGCCGTTATCACCGTGGGCGGCACGCTCATCATGCAGGGCCGGATGGATCTGGTCGACCTGTTCACGTTCTCCCTGTATATCTCCACGTTCACGAGCCCCGTGCGCAAGCTCGTGAATTTCGCCGAGATGTTCGCCAACGGCTTTGCGGGCCTCGGCCGCTTCGTCGAGCTGATGCGCACGGAGCCGAAGCTGCGCGACGCGCCGGATGCGAAAGCGCTCGGGCATGTCCGCGGCGCGATCGACGTTGAGGACGTCTCGTTCTCCTATGAGGAAAATCAGGAGGTGCTCGAGCACGTCACGCTGCACGTCCGGCCCGGCGAGACCGTTGCGGTGGTCGGCCCGTCCGGCGGCGGCAAAAGCACGCTGTGCCGCCTGATCCCGCGCTTTTATGACGTGACGTCCGGCCGCATCTGCATCGACGGGCAGGACGTGCGCTCGGTCACGCAGGAGTCCCTGCACCACGCCATCGGTGTCGTGCAGCAGGATGTGTTCCTGTTTGCCGACACCATTGCGAACAACATCCGCTACGGCCGCCCGGACGCTACCATGGAGGAAATCCGGGAGGCGGCGCGGCAGGCGGAAATTTATGACGATATCATGGCCATGCCCGACGGCTTCGACACCTATGTCGGCGAGCG
>OHQI01000212.1_pt1 | contig 13374 bp, 9 predicted proteins | sample 1577911 | NCBI WGS metagenome assembly OHQI01 (sample SAMEA3879502, study PRJEB24766) | human gut metagenome | biome: human-associated habitat; feature: feces | place: USA | collected 1985/1987
CGAGACAAACACGATCAGGCTGCCGAGCAGACCCAGCGCCTGGTTGAGCCAGAAACCCATGTGCCCACACCCTTTCTTCCCGCGGGAAAGAGTATCGTAACACAAACGCGTGGGAAAAACAACCCTCTCCGCGCGGTTTTTCGCATTTTCGCGCAGCACAGGCCTTGACAACTGTCCCAAAAACGGCTGTGCATCTCTATATCATTGCATTTTTAGAAAGAAGAATGTCCATGTCCCCCGCGCCCCGCGGCCAAAATGCCAGAAAAATCGCCCTGCGCTACCTCTTTTTCACGCTCGGCCTGCTCAATCAACTCGTTCGGCATCGGCACGGTCGTGTCGGCGCTGATCGTGGGGCCGCTCGTGTCGCTGTTCGGCCGCGTGCTGCCGGGCCTCGGCCGCATCCGCGCGCTGGCCATCTGAATATGCAGAAAAGCACCCCCGCATGGGGGTGCTTTTTCTATATTTAAATGGTATCGCTCAAAACCACGCGGCGATCTGCTGCCAGACCGGCAGGCCGACCAGCCAGCGGATGAGCGGCACGAACAGCAGCGCCGGTAAATAATCCGCCACCTTGATCTTCGTGGCGCCGGTCTGGTTGAGGCCGATGGCCGCCACGAGCAGAGAACCCGCACACGTGAGGTCCGCGACCGTCGCCTCCGAGAGCAGCGGCGCAATGGCCCCGGCCAGCAGCGTGAGCGCCCCCTCGACCACGAACACCGCCGCGCCCGCGAGCATGACCCCCGCGCCGAGCGTCGTGGCCATCATGGCGCAGAAAACGAGGTCGATCATCGACTTGGTGAGCAGGATGCTGTTGTCGCCGCGGATGCCGGCGTCGAGCGAGCCGTTGACCGCCATGGCGCCCACGCAGCACAGCAGGCTCGCCGTGACGAAGCCCTCGGCCAGCGACGGGCCGCCCTCGTGCCGGTGCACGTGCGCCTCGACCCAGGTGCCGAGGCGGTGGATGGCCCCGTCGATGTTCAGCAGCGCGCCCACGGCCGCGCCGAGCGTCATGGACACGATGACGATGAGGATGCTCTGGCACGCAAACGCGCCCGAGATGCCGATATACAGCACGCACAGCCCGAGGCCGATCATGACCGTCTTGCTCACGCGCTCGGGGATGCCCCGTCGAAACAGCAGACCGACCGCACCGCCGGCCACGATGGCCAGCGCGTTGACGATGGCGCCTGTCATGCTCATGAATGATCCGCTCCTTCCCGCCGCGTCCGCCATATTTAAATAAGGTATCCCCCCGGACACGGCGCGCCATGAAATGTACCGGTCTACGATAGCACAACCGCCCGGCGGTGTAAACACCCAAATGCGGCAGATTCAGCCGCGCAGCGCGGGCCTGGACGCTTTGAGCTCGCTCAAAAACAGCTGCCCGGCGGTGGACAGACCGGTCTTCTGCTTATAGATGACGCCGATGGTGCGCTGCAGCTCCGGAGCGAGCCTGCGCGCGGTGAGCCGCTGGCCGCTGCGGCGCAGCACGGCCTCCGGCAGGATGGACACGCCGAGCCGGCTCTCGACCATGTTCAGGATCGTGTAGTCGTCGGCCACGCGGTACTGCACGTTGATCTGCGGGTGGCGCGCAAGCAGCTCGCGGATGCAGCCGCCGCCGCGCCCCTCCTCGAGGAGGATGAACGGCTCGGCCGCCAGCTCATCGACCTGAATGAAAATGTTCTCGCCCAGCGGGTGGCCCTCGGGCAGCACGGCGAGCATGGTGTCGCGATAGATCGGCTCGCAGGCAAACGGCGTCGTGCGCGACATGTCCGTGAAGCCGAAGTCGACCACGCCCTCGCGCACCCAGTCCTCGATCTCGTAATACAGGCCCTGATAGAGCTCGAAGCGGATGCCGCTGTGCTGGTTCCGGAAGCGCTCCATGGCCGGCGGCAGCAGGAAGCTCGACACGCTCGTGAACGTGCCGAGGCGGATCGTGCCCTGCTCCAGCCCGCTGAAGCCCGCCGCCTGCGACTGGAGCATGCGGTAAGCGTTGACCGTGTCGCGGATGTACGGCAGCAGGTGGCGGCCCTCGTAGGTGAGCGCCACGCCCGAGCGCGAGCGCACCAGCAGCGTCACGCCCAGCTCCTCCTCCAGCGACTTGATCATCTGGCTGACGGCCGACTGCGTGTAGCCGAGATCGCGCGCCGCGTCCGAAAAACTGTTGCGCTCAAAGACCTTCAGAAAGGCGATGTATCGGTTCATAAGCACCTCACAAATAAGAAACGCTAATCTAACTATCAGAAACATTTGCTTTACTTATCCATAAAGGCATTATATAATGAGCACTGTCAGATAGCAAGCGGGAATTTTCGTGACCGCACACGAACCTCTCCGCCCGCTGACAAGGCACGCAATCTCTCCCCCAAGCAACATGATAATTCCTTTTTCCAACTCCATTTCTCCTATGGAAACGTCCCTGCCGGTTTGTCCGTTCCGGCAGGGGCGTTTTCCGTTTGCGGGAGATTTGCTGCGGACTTTTCAAGACTTCTCCTTTGAGGAGAAGGCAGCGCCTTACGGCACTGCGGCCGCAAGGAGAAAATATCGCCGTTCGGCGATGCCTCCCCTGTGTAAGGGGAGGTGGCACGGCGCTCTGCGCCGTGACGGAGGGGTTGCAGATACCGGCCGCAGTGCAAGAATGAGCGTATCCATCCCTCAGTCAGCCTGACGGCTGCCAGCTCCCTTTGCACAAGGGAGCCAGGGCATGGGACGGACGCACGGGAAAAACGATCACCCCGCCGCAGACAAAGCAGCCCTCCCGATTCGGGAGGGCTGCTGCTTCTCTCTGCTTTTCTTCATCCATCTGCGCGCACATCCGTTCCTGCGCTCGCGCGTGGGAGCGACGCGCACAGAGCCGCGGCAAAAAACCGGCGCACTTACGCTCCGGCGGTCAGTCCACGACCGTGACGGCCGCGGTGGTGGCCGCGGCGATGGCGTCCGCCTGCAGGGCGTCGGCCGTGACGGTCTGCAGCGGCAGGCCGCCGAGCGCCGACCAGTCCAGCGACCCAGAAACGCCGCGCACCGTCAGCTCCGTGAGCCCGGTGAAATCCTCCAGCCCGGACGTGCTGTCCAGCTCGCAGCGGATGAGCGTGAGCGACGTGATCGCCCGCTCGCGGTCGAAGCTGTGGAAGAAATCGCCGCGCAGATCGCAGTCCACGAGCGTGACGCGCGTGAGCGAGGACTTGTGCAGCGGGATCAGCAGCTCGCGGCGCGTGCAGTGCGAGAGCGTGACGTCCTGCAGCTTTGTCAGCGCGCGCAGCTCGGACAGGTCCGACACGTTCGCGCCGTTGAGACTCAGCTTCCGCACGTTCAGGCAGCGGCCGAGGCCGGTCAGGTCGGTAATGGCGTTGCCGTCGGCCGTGAGGGCCGTGAGCTTCGGCAGCCGCTCGATGCCCGACAGGCTCGTGAGCCGGTTGGCGCTGACGTCGAACACCTCCACGCCGCAGGCGGGCAGACTCTCGAGCGAAGTCAGCGACTGAAACTGCACCGAGACCACCGTCAGGCTCGGGAAATACGCGAGGTCGGACAGGTCGCGGATGTCGCCGCGGCGCACGGTGACGCTCTGGCCGGAGGGGTCGGTCATCTCCGCCGTCTCGACGCCGGCGGCCGCCGCGTCCACGCCCTGCTGCGGGGCGGCGAACCAATACCGGTCGCCGCAGACGTACAGCGCCGTGAGGCCCTTGAGGTCCGCGACCGTGAGCTCGCCCGCGGGCTTGCCGGCATAGTCGCGCGCGGCCTGCTCGAGCAGCGGGTTCTGGAACTGGGCCACCGTGTCGTCCGCGAGCGTCTGCACCGCGACGGTCTTGGCCGTGAAGCGGTAGAGCAGGCCCGTGAAGTGACCGACGATGCCGGCCGCGATCAGACAGCCGGCGAGCACAATGGCAACGATCGCCGCCGCGAGGCCGCGGCGCTTTTTCTTCGGCCGCGCGGGCTTCGGCGCCTTGGGCGGCTTTTCAGGCTTTTCCCGGCGGGGCTTGGCGGCGCGGGGCTTTTTCTCCTTTGCCTTTTTCCCGGGCGCGGGTGCAGGAACATCCGGCAGCTCCGGCGCGTCGCCGGCAAATTTCGAAGCATCGAGCAGCTCGGCCGAGAAGAGCTTGTCGTAGAAATATTCCTCGCTCGGGTAGGTGTACTTCATGAGCGCGAAGAGGTTGCCGATCTGCATCTCCATGCCGGGGGAGAGCTCCGTCTGCTCGAGATAGACGTTGATGACCGGCTTGCGCTTGGTCAGGGCATAGTGCATCTCCTTGCGGCAGTTGTCCGAGCGCAGGTACGCCGGGGACAAAAACGCCAGCACGAGCTGCGCGCGCTCGAGATGCGACGCGATGCTCTCCGGCCACTCGCTGCCGGCCTCGATGCCCTCATCGTACCAGACGCGAAAGCCGCGCGACTGCAGGGTGCGGATGATCTCGAGCACGGCCGCGTCGTCCTTGTGCGCGTAGCTGACGAAGAGATACGGCAGCGTGCCCTCGTAGGGGCGCAGAAGGGTCTTCAAGGAACCACCTCCGGAAAAATTTCAAAAATTGACTGGATTCTGTTTGTGTATCACACACATTTGTGCCCGGCAAGGGCTTTGAGCCCGGCGAGGTACGCATACGGCACGCGCAGCCCGCCCCGGCCGGAGCCGAGGGCGATGTCCGGCTTGCGCAGGCCGTGGTAGTCCGAGCCGCCGGAGGGCGCAAGGCCGAAGCGCGCGGCCAGCGCCTGCGCGGCCGCCGCCTGCTCAGGCGTATAGGTCGTGTAGCGCACCTCGACGCCGAGGGCCCCGGCATCCGCCGCAGCGGCGAGCATGGCGGTGCGCTGCGCATCGTCAAAGCGGTACTTGAAGATGTGCGCCACGACCGGCACACCGCCCGCCGCGCGCAGGGCGCGGACGGAGTCCTCCAGCGGGATGTTGTAGCGCGGGACGTAGAATTCTTTCCCCCGGCCGAGCAGGCCGCGCATGCCGTCCGGCACCGACGGGATGCACCCGCGCTGCACGAGCAGCGCCGCGATGTGCGGCCGGCCGAGCACCGTCTGCCCCGGGAAGGCCGCGTGCAGGTCGTCCATCGTGATGGGGTAGCCCGCATCGTGCAGGCGCTGCACCATAGTCTCGTTGCGGGCATTGCGCTCGTCGGTCGCGCGGGTCATGAGCGCGCGCAGGGCAGTGTCCTCCGTGTCCATGAAGTAGCCGAGCAGGTGCACCTCCTCGCCGCCCCAGACGGTGGACAGTTCCACGCCGGGCACGACCTCGATGCCGCAGCGCTGCCCCGCCGCGAGGGCTTCGGGCAGGCCGGCGAACGTGTCGTGGTCCGTGACGGCCACGGCCCGCAGGCCGAGCGCCGCCGCCTTGCGCACCACGTCAGCCGGGGCGTCCGACCCGTCGGACGCGAGCGTGTGCGTGTGCAGGTCAATCCGCTCCATGGCGCACCTCCAGCCCGTCCGGCAGCGCGTCGCCCTGCCAGAGGACATAGACCGTGCCGTCCGTGACGCGCACCGTGGCCGCCGCGCCGGTGAACGAATTGCTCACGCCGAGCGGCATGGCGCAGCGCAGCTCCGCATCCGTGATCTCATAGAGCAGGCCGCGCAGCGTGACGCCGCGCGCGGCATCGCCGCTGCTGAACACGGACACCGTACCCTCCATGCCGGCAGGGAAGGTCAGCGTGCCGTTTTGCACCGCCGTGACCACCCAGCCGCAGCCGATGAGCCAGCCCTGCGCGCCCGCGTCCGTGAGCCCGCGCAGCGTCTGCAGGCTCGCGATCGTCTGGTCGAGACGGCCGCCGAGCGCGCCCGCCATCACGAGCCGCCGGTACCCGTGCGCCAGCGCCCAGCGCACGGCGAGACCGAGGTCGGTGTCGTCCTTCATGACCGGGTGCGTCTCCACGTTCGGGTGGTCCGGCCGGTAGCCGAGGGAATCAAAGTCGCCCATGACGAAGTCCGGCTCGATGCCGCGGTCTTTCAGCGAGCGGTAGCCACCGTCGGCCGCGATCACGTAATCCCCCGGCCGGGGGCTCAGGCGCACGCCGTCGAGGCTGGCCGCGCCGACAATATAACAAGTATTTTCCAAATTCATTCCAGCTTTCCTGAATTTTCGCCCGCTATTGTACCACATTCCGCGCGGCGAGAAAAGAATTGCATGTAAATTCCGCGCCGGGCGTGTTTGTTAGATTTTAAACTCGCCAAAAATCAAAAATTTTATTTCTATTGTTACTGATATATGATATAATTCCGACGTTGACAGCGCGCCGGAGCACGCCTCTGCGCCGCTGCAGCCCCCACCTCTGCGGCCCGCCGCAGTCAGAAAGGAGACACGACCGTGTCAGAAAAAGTTTTCAACAAGGTCCTTGCCGCCAACCGCGGCGAGATCGCGGTGCGTATCTTCCGCGCGTGCTACGACCTCGGCATCCACACCGTGGCCATGTACTCCAAGGAAGACGAACTGAGCATGTTCCGCACCCGTGCCGATGAGGCCTACCTCGTCGGCGAAAACAAGAGCCCCCTGGGCGCATATCTCGACATCCCCGAGATCATCGACCTGGCCAAGCGCCGCGGCGTCGACGCCATCCACCCGGGCTACGGCTTCCTGTCCGAGAACGCGGACTTTGCCCGCGCCTGCGAAGAGGCCGGCATCACGTTCATCGGCCCCCCGAGCGACGTGCTCGGCAAGATGGGCGACAAGCTCTCGGCCAAGCAGATCGCCATGGAGTGCGGCGTGCCGGTCATCCCCGGCTGCTCCGAGCCCCTGCGCGACGGGCAGGAGGCGCTCGAGAAGGCCATCAGCTTCGGCTTCCCCGTCATCCTCAAGGCGGCGGCCGGCGGCGGCGGCCGCGGCATGCGCCTGTGCGAGATGCCCGAGGACGTCATCCCCGCGTTCGAGCTCGTCAAGAGCGAGGCGCGCAAGGCCTTCGGCAATGACGACATCTTCATCGAGAAGTACCTCGTGCAGCCCAAGCACATCGAGGTGCAGATCCTCGCCGACCAGTACGGCAACGTGCGCCACCTCGGCGAGCGCGACTGCTCGCTGCAGCGCCGCTACCAGAAGGTCGTCGAGTTCGCGCCCGCGTGGAGCGTGCCCGAGAGCATCCGCGAGCAGCTGCACGCCGACGCCGTGAAGATCGCCGAGGCCGTCGGCTATGTCAACGCCGGCACGGTGGAGTTCCTCGTCGACCGCGACGGCAACCACTACTTCATCGAGATGAACCCCCGCATCCAGGTCGAGCACACCGTCACCGAGATGGTCACGAGCATCGACCTCGTGCGCGCGCAGATCCTCATCGCCGAGGGTCAGCCGATCAGCCACCCGGAGATCGGTCTCGGCGACCAGAACAACCTCAAGGTCAACGGCTACGCCATCCAGTGCCGCGTGACCACCGAGGACCCGGCCAACAACTTCGCGCCCGACAACGGCAAGATCGAGGCCTACCGCTCCGGCGGCGGCTTCGGCGTGCGTCTCGACGGCGGCAACGTCGGCACGGGCTCGGTCATCTCGCCGTACTACGACTCCCTGCTCGTCAAGGTCACGAGCTGGGACTGCACCTTCCCCGCCGTCTGCCGCAAGGCCACCCGCGCCATCAATGAAGAGCACGTGCGCGGCGTCAAGACGAACATCCCGTTCGTGACGAACATCCTCACGCACCCGACGTTCATCGCCGGCAAGTGCCACACGAAGTTCATCGACGAGACGCCGGAGCTGTTCGAGTTCACCGAATCGCGCGACCGCGCGACCCGCGTGCTCAAATACATCGCCAACATCCAGGTCAACAATCCCGACGCCGAGCGCCACCAGTACGACACGCCGCGCTTCCCGAAGCCGCAGCGCGAGATCTCGAAGCAGGACGGCCTCAAGCTCCTGCTCGACACCGACGGCCCCGAGGCCGTCAAGGACTGGGTCCTCGGCCAGAAGAAGCTGCTCATCACCGACACAACGATGCGCGACGCGCACCAGTCCCTGCTGAGCACCCGCCTGCGCACCCGCGACATGCTCAAGGGCGCCGACGGCACGGCCGACATCCTCGCCGACTGCTTCTCGCTCGAGATGTGGGGCGGCGCGACGTTCGACACCGCCTACCGCTTCCTGCACGAGTCCCCGTGGGAGCGCCTGGAGATGCTGCGCGAGAAGATCCCGAACATCCCGTTCCAGATGCTGCTGCGCGGCTCGAACCTCGTCGGCTACGCGAGCTATCCGGACAACCTCGTGCGCGCCTTCATCGCCGAGTCCGCCCGCGAGGGCATCGACGTGTTCCGCGTGTTCGACTCGCTCAACTGGATGCCGAACATGGAGACCGCCATGGACGAGGTCCTGCGTCAGGGCAAGTTCCTCGAGGGCACCGTGTGCTACACCGGTGACATCCTCGACCCGACGCGCGACCGCTACACGTTGGAGTACTACGTCAACTTCGCCAAGGAGCTCGAGCGCCGCGGCGCCCACATGCTGGCCATCAAGGACATGTCCGGCCTGCTCAAGCCCTACGCCGCCAAGAAGCTCGTGAGCACCCTCAAGCAGGAGATCGGCATCCCCATCCACCTGCACACGCACAACACCACCGACAACCAGATCGCGACCTATCTCATGGCGGCCGAGGCCGGCGTGGACGTGGTCGACACCGCCATCGGCCCGCTCGCGAACCTCACGAGCCAGCCGTCGATGAACGCCGTCGTCGAGTCCCTGCGCGGTCAGGAGCGCGACACCGGCTTTGACCCGCAGCGCCTGCAGGAGCTGGCCGATTACTGGGCCGACGTGCGCCTGCGCTACGAGAGCTTCGACAAGGGCCTCAAGGTCCCCGTCACCGATATCTACCGCTACGAGATCCCCGGCGGCCAGTACACGAACCTGCAGCCGCAGGTCGAGTCGCTCGGCCTCGGCCACCGCTTCGCGGAGGTCAAGGAGATGTACCGCACCGTCAACCTCATGCTCGGCGACATCATCAAGGTCACGCCGTCGTCCAAGATGGTCGGCGACCTCGCGATCTTCATGGTGCAGAACGACCTCACGCCCGAGAACATCGTCGAAAAGGGCGAGCACCTCGCCTTCCCCGACAGCGTCGTGAGCTACTTCAAGGGCATGATGGGCCAGCCGCCCTGCGGCTTCCCGAAGGATCTGCAGCGCGTCGTGCTCAAGGGCGAGAAGCCCATCACCGGCCGCCCCGGCGACCTGCTGCCGCCCACCGACTGGGACCAGCTGCGCCGCGAGATCGTCAAGTTCTACCCGAACTACGAGGAACCGCGCTCCCTCATCTCCTACGCCATGTACCCGAAGGTCTATGAGGAGTACGTCCGCCACCGCAAGGAGTACGGCTACATCATGCGCATGGGCAGCCACGTGTTCTTCAACGGCATGGCCGTTGGCGAGATGAACAAGATCAACATCGAGGACGGCAAGACCCTCATGATCAAGTACATCGGCCTCGGCGACCGGAACGACGACGGCACGCGCAACGTGCAGTTCGAGCTCAACGGCATGCGCCGCGAGGTCGCCGTGCCCGACCCGACCGCGGCCGACACGGCCAAGACCGTCGTCATGGCCGACCCGAACGACAAGAGCCAGGCCGGCGCGTCCATCCCGGGCATGGTGTCGAAGGTCAACGTCAAGCCCGGCGACCAGGTCAAGGTCAACGACGTGCTCGCCGTGATCGAGGCCATGAAGATGGAGACGAGCGTCGTCGCCCGCATGGACGGCACGATCGACGAAGTCTTTGTCAAGCCCAGCCAGTCGGTCAAGGCCGGCGAGCTGCTGCTGACGATCAAGTAAATCCCCGGTTTTTCCAAGCGGAGCGCACCCTCGTGCGCTCCGCTTTTGCGCGCGAAAAAACAAAGGCAGATGGCAGTTTTTGAAAGCCTTCCCCTCGCATCGCACACTCCGACTGCTCCGCAAGAAACAGGCTCGCGCGCAGTTTCTGCGGCCGCGCACAGATCCCCTTCCCCGCCTTTTTGTCCATTTTGCCGCTTTTGTCCCATCCGCGCCGGAAAGACTGGAAATACCCGGGCCGTTATGTTATAATCTTTGAACGATTATGATGAGACTGGGTCAGTATCGCCGCAGGCACCCAGATCTGAGAGGAGTTTTTTTCGTGCTTGTGCCCTATTCCTGGTTCCAGATTCTCTGGTACTTCTACATCTACGGCTTCCTTGGCTGGTGCTCCGAGGTGGCCTTTGCCGCCGTCGCGCACGGCAAGTTTGTCAACCGCGGCTTCGTCAACGGCCCCATCTGCTCCATCTACGGCTTCGGCGTGATGAGCGTGCTGCTCGTGCTCGGGCCACTCAAGAGCAGCTTCTGGCTGCTGTTCGGCGGCAGTGTGCTGTTCACGAGCGCCATCGAATACCTCACCGGCTGGGTGCTGGAAAAGGTGTTCCACGACAAGTGGTGGGACTACTCCAAGCGCCCGCTGAACATCAAGGGCTACGTGTGCCTGGAGTTCTCGGTGCTGTGGGGACTGGCGTGCGTGTTCGTAGTCGATGTGTTCCAGCCGCTCGTGGCCAAGGTCGTCGACCTCATCCCGAAAAAGCTCGGCTGGGTGCTGCTCGGTACGTTCAGCGCTCTGTGGATCGCGGACAACATCATCACCGCCATGGAGATCCGCAAGCTGCCGAAGAAGCTGCGCGCCCTGCAGGCCATCGAGGATTCGCTCACGGCCATCTCCGACGAGATCGGCGAGGAGATCTATATCCGCGCCTCGGACGCGAAGGACCGCGGCATGGAGGTTTACACCGACATGAAGGAAAAAGGCGCCGAGATCGCCGAAAAGCGCGCCGAGAGCTCTCTCATGCGCCGCAGCGAACTGCTGGCCCGCCGCAGCGAACTGCTGCAGCGCCGCGAGGAGCTGCTGGGTCAGCGCAACATCGTACACGAGCGTATCGCGCAGGCATTCCCGGCGCTGCGCGAGGGCAAGACCAACGGCCCGGCTTTCACGCGTGTGCATGAGCACGCCCAGCGCCGCAAGCAGCTGGCCAAAGCCCTGAAGGCGAAGGCCAGAGCGCTCAAAAACAAGGCCAAGGACCGCTCCTGACCTGACACGGGAAAAGGAGAACTAGAAAACCATGAATCTCTATCTGATCGGACATGATTACCGCTATGCCGCGGAGCAGATGCTCCTGACGCTGTTTCCGGACGAACGCCCGGCGTATCCGGACGGCCGGCCGACCGGCGACCGCGCGGAGCTGCGGCTCATGTCCGGCCCCAAGATCACGACCGTGACGTGCGTGCTCGTCTATCAGGGCCGGACGGCCAACGGCCGCACGAGCGTACCCAACAGCGAGCTGACCGACCCCAATGAGACCGACCGGCGGCTGCAGGGTGCGGTCAAGCGCGCGTTTTACCGCGCGGCCATGGGCATCGGCCTGCCGCACAAGCCGTGGGGCATGCTCACGGGCGTGCGCCCCGGCAAGCTCATGACCCCCCTGCTCGCGCAGGGCATGACCGACGAGCAGGCCGCGCGCTATTTTGAGCGGCACTACGACGTTGCGCCCGCGCGCGCCGCGCTCGTCGTGCGCACCGCCCACGCCACGCAGCGCGCCATGGAATCACTCGGCAGCAAGGACGTGTGCCTGTACGTGGGCATCCCGTTTTGCCCGACGCGCTGCGCCTACTGCAGCTTCGTGAGCCAGTCGGTGGAAAAGAGCATGGCGCTCGTGCCGGAATTTCTGCAGGCGCTCGCGCGCGAGATCGCCGCGACGGCGGAGGCCGTGCAGCGCGCCGGTCTGCGCGTCGTGTCGCTCTACATCGGCGGCGGCACGCCGACCACGCTCTCGGCACGCCAGCTCGACGCGCTGCTGACGCAGCTTGCCGCGGCGTTTGACCTCAGCGCGCTGCGCGAGTTCACCGTCGAGGCCGGCCGGCCCGACACCATCACGGCCGACAAGCTGCACGTGCTGCGCGCGCACCGGGTCGACCGCATCAGCGTCAACCCCCAGACGCTCGACGACCGCGTGCTCGAGACCATCGGCCGCCGCCACACCGCGCAGGATATTTTCGACGCGCTGCACCTCGTGCGCGAGACCGGCAGCTTCGCCGTGAACATGGACCTGATCGCGGGCCTGCCCGGCGACACGCCGGACGGCTTTCGCGCCACGCTCGAGCAGGTGCTCGCGCTCGCGCCCGAAAACGTGACCGTGCACACGCTGTCCCGCAAGCGCGGGGCCGACCTCATGACGCAGGCCGCCCCCATCCCCGACGGGGCGCAGGTGGGTGAGATGCTCGACTTTGCGTCCGACGCGCTGAGCGCCGCCGGCTACGCGCCGTATTACCTCTACCGGCAGAAGTTCATGTCCGGCGGGTTTGAAAACGTCGGCTGGACGCGGCCGGGGCAGGAGAATCTCTACAACATCTGCATCATGGAGGAGCTGTGCAGCATCCTCGCCATGGGCGGCGGCGCCTCGACGAAGCTCGTGCGCCCCAACGGCGGCAAGCTTGAGCGGCACATCGACCCCAAGTACCCCACGGAATACATCGCCAATATCGACCGCATCTGCGCGGCCAAGGCGGAACTGGAGGCGTTTTTTCAATGAGTTATCATATTCAGGAGATCAACCGCCGGATTCAGACTGACCCCAAGGAATTCGTCGACGCGTGCGACGCGGCCTACGCCGAAAAGATCGAGCGCGCGGCCCGCGCCATCGCCGAGAACGTGCACACGTGCCCGATCGTGCTGCTGTCCGGCCCGTCCGGCAGCGGCAAGACCACCACGGCCATGAAGATCGCCGAGGCCCTGCGCAAGATGGGCATCGGCAGTCAGAGCCTCGCCATGGACGACTATTTCCGCACCGTCAACCCGCGCACCGCGCCGCGCACGCCGGAGGGCGACATCGACCTCGAGTCCCCCGCGTGCCTGGACATGGACCTGCTCGGCGAGCACCTCAACGCGCTCGCCCGCGGCGAGGAGATCCACCTGCCGCGCTATAATTTCGTCACGCGCGTGCAGTCCGGCCCCATCGGCCGGCCCATGCGCCTCGGCAAGGACGAGGTCGCCGTGTGCGAGGGCATCCACGCGCTCAATGACGACATCGCCGCCTACTGCCCGGACGCGTTCCGGCTGTATATCAGCGCGCGCTCCATCGTCGTGGATAACGACGGGCGCGAGGTGTTCAAGGGCACGTGGATGCGCCTGCTGCGCCGCCTCGTGCGCGACAGCAACTTCCGCGGCACCCCCGCCGCCGCGACGCTGGATATGTGGGCCAACGTCCGCCGCGGCGAGAAGCGGTTCATCTCCCCGTTCAAGGAGCGCGCGAATTTGATGTTCGACTCGTCGTTCCCGTGCGAGGTGTCCATCCTGAAAAACTACGCCGCGCCCCTGCTCGCGGCCGTGCCCGAGGGCGCGGAGCGCTATGCGGAGATCCGCAGCATCCTGCCGGCGCTCGAGCGCTTCGAGACGATCGACCCCGCCCTGCTCGCGCCCGAGAGCATGC
>OHQI01000213.1_pt1 | contig 13368 bp, 9 predicted proteins | sample 1577911 | NCBI WGS metagenome assembly OHQI01 (sample SAMEA3879502, study PRJEB24766) | human gut metagenome | biome: human-associated habitat; feature: feces | place: USA | collected 1985/1987
TCATGTCGGAGCTGCGCCACGCGCGCGGGCTGTCCCAGCGCAAGGTCGCGGCCGATCTGAAGATCAGCCAGGCACTGCTGTCCCACTACGAAAACGGCGCGCGCGAGCCGGGGCTGGCGTTCGTGTGCCGGGCGTGCGATTACTACGGCGTGAGCGCGGACTTTCTGCTCGGCCGGGCGCCGAGCCCGACGTGCACGCCCGAACAGCTGGAGGCGCTGCGCGTGCTCGTGCAGGACGTGCGCACCGCCGCCGACCGCGCCGAGGCCGCACTGGAGGAGATTGCCCTATGATCCCACAAGAAGACATCCGGAATTTTTCGATCATCGCACACATCGACCACGGCAAGTCCACGCTGTCCGACCGGCTCATCGAGCTGTGCGGCGCGGTGGAGGCGCGCGAGATGGAGCCGCAGCTGCTCGACAACATGGACCTCGAGCGCGAGCGCGGCATCACGATCAAGGCGCGCGCCGTCGGCCTGACGTATCACCGCGGCGGCAGGACCTACACGCTCAACCTCATCGACACGCCGGGCCACGTGGACTTCAACTATGAGGTCAGCCGCTCGCTCGCCGCGTGCGAGGGCGCCGTGCTGATCGTGGACGCCTCGCAGGGCGTGGAGGCGCAGACGCTCGCCAACACCTACCTCGCGCTCGACCACGATCTCGAGATCCTGCCGGTCATCAACAAGATCGACCTGCCGGCCGCCGACCCCCAGCGCACCAAGACCGAGATCGAGGACATCATCGGCATCCCGGCCATGGACGCGCCGGAGATCTCGGCCAAGCAGGGCATCAACATTCAGGCCGTGCTCGACGACATCGTGGACAACGTCCCCGCCCCAAAGGGCGACCCGAACGCGCCGCTGCAGGCGCTCGTGTTCGACAGCCAGTATGACAGCTACCGCGGCGTCATCGTGCTCATGCGCATCGTGGCCGGCACGCTCCGGCGCGGCATGGAAGTGACGATGATGTCCACCGGCGCGTCGTACAAGGTGCTGGAGGTCGGCCACCTGCGGCCCATCGGCCTCGACCCGTGCGACGAGCTCGGCTGCGGCGACGTGGGCTATTTCACGGCGAGCATCAAAAACGTGGAGGACACGCGCGTGGGCGACACTGTGACCGAGACGGCCCGCCCCGCTGCCGAACCGCTGCCCGGCTACCGCCCGGCGCGGTCGATGGTCTACTGCGGCATTTACACCGAGGACGGCTCGAAGTACCCCGACCTGCGCGACGCGCTCGAAAAGCTCAAGCTCAACGACGCCTCGCTCTCGTTCGAGCCGGAGTCGTCGGTCGCGCTCGGCTTCGGCTTCCGGTGCGGCTTTCTCGGCATGCTGCACATGGAGATCATTCAGGAGCGGCTCGAGCGCGAGTTCGACCTCGACCTCATCACGACGCTGCCGAGCGTCATCTACCGCATCACGAAAACCGACGGCACGGTGCTCATGATCGACAACCCCCACGACTACCCGAACCCCGCGTCCATCGAAGTCGCGGAGGAGCCGTTCGTGAACGTGTCGATCATCACGCCGCAGGAGTTCGTCGGCAACATCATGCCGCTGTGTCAGGATCTGCGCGGCGAGTATAAAAACATGCAGTATCTCGACAGCCGGCTCGTGGAGCTGCACTACGAGATGCCGCTCAACGAGATCGTCTACAACTTCTTCGACACGCTCAAGGCGCGCACGAAGGGGTATGCCTCGCTCGACTACGAATTTTCCAGCTACCACCCGAGCGAACTCGTGAAGGTGGACATGCTGCTCAACGGCGACCAGGTCGACGCGCTGAGCTTCATCGCCCACAAGGACAAGGCCTATGGCCGGGCGCGCAAGCTGTGCGAGAAGCTCAAGGAGAACATCCCACGGCAGCTGTTCGAGATCCCGGTGCAGGCCGCGATCGGCGGCAAGATCATCGCGCGCGAGACCGTCAAGGCTCTGCGCAAGGACGTGCTCGCCAAGTGCTATGGCGGCGACATCACGCGCAAGAAGAAGCTGCTCGAAAAGCAAAAGGAAGGCAAGAAGAAAATGCGCCAGCTCGGCACGGTCCAGATCCCCACGGAGGCATTTCTCGCCGTGCTCAAGCTCGATGAATAAGGAGGAAGCAACGCATGCTCGAATTCCGTTTTGACACCCAGCTGCTCATCGAGGGCCACGGCCTCGACGAGGACGCGATTCACGATTACATTCAGCAGAACATCGCGGGCGACTGCCTGCTCGCCGTCGGCGACGAGGACCTCATCAAGATCCACTTCCACACGAACACCCCCTGGAAGGTGCTCGAATACTGCGCGGGCCTGGGCGACATTCACGACGTCGTCATCGAAAACATGGAGCGTCAGGAAAACGGCCTGCATGGCTGAGCGATCCGGACGCAGAAAACCGGCAGAGCGTTGGCTCTGCCGGTTTTTCGTATTTTGCATGCCGTTATTTGGCGTAGGCCTCCGCCACGAGCTTGCCCTGCACAAGGTAGCGCTGGTGGTTGTCCCCGCGGAAGCAGGTCGAGAGCGTCAGCACCCGGTCGCCCGGTACGGGCCAGGCGTCGGTGCGGAAGTTGGCCTGCAGGCTCTTGCGCGCGAGCACATCGTCAAAATACGCCGTAAAATCCTCTGCATCCGCAAAGTCGTAGCACAGCAGCAGATGCTCGTTCGAGTGCGGATAGGCCGCGAAGATCTCATACACGAGCATCCGGTCCGGGAGATAGACGTAGATATAGCGGTGCGACTCAAAGACCTCCGCATCCGAAAAGTCGTTGAGCTGGGCGAACATGCGCCCGTTGCGCAGGTTGTGGCCGTAGAGCACGGTCATGGGGTCGGAAAAGTCCTTCCGGTTGTAGCTCTGGCTGAAGATGCTGCCGCCGCTGTAGTAGGCGCCGTTTTCGCTGTGCTTGGAGTAATACTCCTGATCGTCCTCCGCACCGCGCTGCAGCACGGCATAGCTGATGTCCGTGTCCGGGATCGTGACCCAGGCATAGATATCCGGGTTCATGACCTGCAGCTCGTCGAAATCGACCGGGATCTTCACGCGCTCGAGCTGGAAGCTGCCGGCATCATCCGGGGCGTTGGCGCGCATCCGGTCGCCGAAGGCCTGCCCATGATAGTACTGCACGATGTACCACACGCACCACGCGCACGCGCACAGCGCCGCGAGCGCCACGAGCACCAGAACGCTGCGCACAAGGATTTTTTTCTTCTTCATCGTTCACCTCATAAAAACAAAAGCCCCATGAAGATCATGGGGCATTGTTATCCATGTGACCGCTGCTTCACTTGACGCGAATCAGCTTTTTGCCGCAAAACAGCACCGCTCCGATCGCTGCGATGGCCGCAAGGATCACCCACAGGATGCTGAAAGACTCACCGGTCTGCGGAGAGGTGTTGCCTTTACCGGGCGTGGCATTCGCATCGGTGTTGCCTTTATCGGGCGTGACATTCGCATCGGTGTTGCCCTTCTCGGGGCTGGTGACGTTGCCGGCAGCAAACGCCGTCGCCGACAGGGCGAACACGAGAACGAGTATCAAAAGAATGGCCACAAAACGCTTCATTGTGTAACTCCTCCATTCATAGACTTGCAGTTTCTAAGGGTAGTATAATTTTACACCGAAGCGGCGCAAAATGCAAGGGTTATTTTCAAAAAATAACCGTTTTTCCGATCAGCCCTCCACCGGCTCATAGAAAATGCTCAGGATCAGCTCCAGCAGCGCGTCCGAATCGACCTGATACTCCGCGTGCCGCTGCGCGCCCATGACCGATGTGCCGGGGACATTGACGATGTCGTCCGAGAAGTGCATCCCGCTCGCCTGCTGCGCCAGATAGACCATCATGGCGGTGTTGATGTTCGTCGTGGTGTTGCGCCGGATATTGTTGTAGAGCGCGAGAATGCTTGCCGGGTCCTCCTTGACCTGCGCGAGCATCTTGTGCACGAGCGCAAGCACGACCTGCTTTTGCCGCTGCATACGCTGGTTGTTGCCCTCGGTCGAATCGGCGCGGTAGCGGATGTAGTTTTCCGTGAGCTTGCCGGTGAGCGTCACGGGCTGTCCGGCGGCAAAGCCGGGGATGCTCGTGCCCGGCGTGACCGTCACGCCGCCGACGCTGTCGACGAGCTGGCGGATGCCCTGCATATAGATCGAGCCGTAGGCCGGGATCGGCAGATCGTAAAACAGGCGCGAGACAGCCGCGCTCGTCAGCTCACAGCTGCGCTCCGCCCCGTCGCCGTAGGCGTAGGCAAGCGCCAGCTGCGCCGTAGCCGTGCCGACGTGCTCACCCGCGCTGTCGAGAATGTCGAGTGTGCACATCGCGTCGCGCGAGACGGAGATGAGCGTCATCTCCTTGTTGCGCAGATCGAGCACCGCCAGGATGTTCACATCCGACTGGTTGGCGTTGCCGTACACGCCGTCGGCATCCTGCTTGACCTCCTCGTCGACGCCCATGAGCAAGATCGTGACGATGTCGGTATTATAGCGGTAGAGCTGCCCGTCGTAGCGCACCGTGCCGGAGCCGAGCGCCTCCACGTCGTCGCGGGCAATGTTCATCCCGTCGTCGTTGGTCAGCGCGCTGCGGCCGACCGCCGACAGGATCAGCACCGTGCCGACCAGGATCAGCGCGATGGCAAGCAGAACGCACACGATGATGACCAGCACGCGCGTGCCGCGGCTCATGCGTTTTTTCGGCGGCTGCGCCGCCGGTCGTTCTCTGGCGTCTGACACGGACGTCCCCCCTCGTTTCCGAATTTTCTTCTGAGCGCATGATACCACATCCCGGCAGCAGTTGTAAAGCCGGGGACGATTCGCGGTTGACTTTTTCCTGCATCTCCCCTATTTTTAAATACGGAATCCAAACGTTTTTTCCGGAGGTTTTGCTATGGAGGATCGCCAGACTGCCGGCCGCTGGGTCAGCGCGTGGAGCACCAGCCCCGTCGACGCGAGCCTGTCCGAGACCGGCATGCTCGACCGGCTCGGCGTCGCCGTGACGGATGTGTCCGCACGCACGGCCGTGCAGCTCACGGCCGGCGGCACGCACGTGCGGCTGACGCTCTCGAACATTTTCGGTGTGCTGCCGCTGCATGTGGCGGCCTGCACCGTCGCCATCGGCGCGGACGATGCGCGCGGCATCGACCCGGCCACACTGCACACCGTGACCTTCGGCGGGAATACGCACGTGCGCATCGGCGCGGGGACGAGCTGCACATCCGATGCGGCCGCGCTGCCGGTCGCGGCCGGGCAGACGCTGACCGTGACGGTCTTTTACCGCGGCATCAACGCCATGCGCACGATCGGGCTCATCGGCGGGCGCAGCCATGCCGAGCTTGGCAACTGCACGCGCCGCGCCATGCTGCACATGGCCGTGCCGATGCAGCACACGGCGGACTCCGGCGCATATGAGGTCATCCCCGCGCTCACGGAGATTGACGTGCTGGCCGCGGCCGAGACGCACGCGTGCGTCATCTTCGGCGACTCGACCGTGGCAAACGAGCTGCCGCGTCTGCTGGCCTCACGCCTGCGCGCCGATGGCATCGGGAACGTGAGCGTGACGCAGGCCGCCATCAAGGGCGACCGGCTGGTGGCCGACGGCGTGGGCCGCGCGGCCAAGCTTCTCGGCGGCGCGGGCGTGAAGCGCTTTGCGCGCGACGTGCTCGGTCAGGCGGGCGCGGACATGGTGCTCGTCAAGCTGGGCGCGAACGATCTCATCCACCCGCACTGCCGGAGCAAGCAGGGGCTGCTGGTCCCGGTCACGTTCGCACAGATGACGGCGGGCTACCGCGCGCTCGCCGACATGGCGCACGCGCAGGGCGTGCGCATCTGGTTTTGCGAGCTCACACCGTGGAAGGGCTACACCCGCAACCTCTTCGGCCGCGGGGACGACATCCAGTGGTCGCCGGAACTGGACGCACTGCGGCTGGAGCTCAACGCCTGGTTTCAGAGCGTGGACTGCCCCGCCGACGGGTACATCCCGCTGGGTCCTCTGGCCGACCCCGACGATCCGGACGCGCTCGTCCCCGCCTACACGACCGACGGCGTGCATCACACCCCGGCCGGGCAGCGGGCGCTCGCCGCGCTGATGCCGGAGAACATCTTTGAACCACAAACGCAGGAGGAATGACCCATGACAGCTATCCGACCCGGAACCGCGAGCGACATTGCGCGCGTCGAAGAGATCTATGACGCGATCCACACGGCCGAAGAAGCCGGCACGGTCAGCATCGGCTGGGTGCGCGGCGTGTACCCCACGCGTGCGACCGCGCAGGCCGCGCTGGATGCCGGGGAGCTGTTCGTACTCGCCGACGGCGGCACCGTTTACGCCGCCGGGCGCATCAACCACGAACAGGTGCCGGTGTATGCCGCGGTGCCGTGGCAATATGAGGCGCGGCCGGAGCAGGTGCTCGTGCTGCACACGCTCGTCGTGGACCCGGCGGCGGCCGGTCACGGCTACGGGACGCAGTTCGTGCGGTTTTATGAGCAGCGCGCCCGGGCGCTCGGCTGCCCGGAGCTGCGCATCGACACAAACGCGAAAAACGCCGCCGCCCGCCGGCTCTACGCCTATCTCGGCTACCGGGAGGTCGACACCGTACCGTGCAATTTCAACGGCATTGACGGCGTGTCGCTCGTGTGCCTGGAAAAGTGGCTGGGCACGCAGGTATAATAGCCATGATAACAGAGGGTTGCCCCGGAGCGTCGCTCCGGGGCAACCCCTTATTCTGACTCAGCCAGCGCCGCTTCCAGCGTCTCCACGGCACGAACATCCGGCGTACAGCCGAGCGAGAGCACCGGCACGGCGGCCGCCAGCGCGAAGGCCAACTCCAGCAGCCGCTGGTGCTCCTCCGGCACGGCGGTGCTCAGAAACACGTTCGGCAGCAGCGCCGTCGCCGCCCGCACGCCGTACAGGCGCGTGACCGTGTTAACCGGACTCTGCCGCAGCAGCACGACCGCCCGCAGCGGCAAGGAAAACCGCTCGCAGATGCCGCTCGTTCCGGCAAACGGCACGCCGTAGGCCCGCACGCCGTCCGGCAGCACGCGCACGCCTGCCTTGTCTCCGTTGCGAATGTGCGCGCCGCGGTGCCGCGCCCAGAGCGCCGCCTGTGTGCTCTTGCCCGTGCCGCTCGGCGCGGAAAAGAGTACAGCCCCGCCGGCGTATTCGATCACCGACGCGTGCAGCAGAACGCAGGAAAACGGGAGCAGAAGCTGCGGCAGTGCCTGCGTGTGCCAGAAGTAGCGTGCATCCGTTGCCCACGACCAGGCGTTGCCCATCACGGTCGTCGTTCCGGTGCACGGCTGCGTGAGGTCGTACTGTGTCTGCGCATACGGCGGCAGCCCGGCACCCTGCCCGCGCAGGAGCGTAATGTGCGTGCCACGCCGATAGGTGCGCAACGCACCCTGCACTGCCAGCGGCGTGCCGTCCGGCTCCGGCAGTGCGTGCGCGCAGACGCACCGCAGCATCAGGTCCGGCGGCGACGGCGGAACGGCAAATGCCGCCCGTAGTGTATCCGGCTCGACCGATGCCGTATGCGTGCAGCGCAGCGTCAGGCCGCAGAAACGGCAAAATTCTGATGTCTCCATATCGTTCTCCGAATCTCCGAAAAAACGCGCCTGTGCCGCAGCGCAGGCGCGTTTTCGCTTATGTTGGATTTGCTCTGCTCAGGACATGAATACCTTCATGCCGTCGCCAACTGCCGTAAACTTGCAGTAGCCGTCCACCTGGTACTGTCCACACTGCTCCTCGCCCGTGCCAAAGCATTTGTTGATATCCCAGCCGAATAGCTCCAGCTGCTGCTTCACGGTTTCCGTATTATCCGGGCTGCACTGGCAGAACATATCACTCGTCGAGTAGCGCACGACGCAAACTTCGGGTTTTGTATAGGTTCGCTTCATCGTTCACGCCTCACTTTCCAAGTACGTTCACATAGTTTTTCACGATCTCAGCGACCTCCGCGCGGCTCGCATGATTCTGCGGGCTGAGCTTGCCGTCACTGCCGACCATGAGCTGCATGTTCACCGCCCAGGCCATTTCGGTCTGCGCCCAGCCAGAGACACTGGCCCCGTCGGCGAACGCCGCCAAGCCGGCCGGATCCGTCTTGCTGACGTCTTCACCGGCGTACTTCGCGTAGTTATACATGATGATCGCCATCTGTTCGCGGGTGATCTCCGCGTTCGGTTCGAACGTTGTGGCAGAAGTGCCGACAACGATTCCGTTTTTCTGCGCCCATGCCACATAGGGGGCGTAGTACGCATTCGGATTTACATCCTCGAACGTCGAGGCTTCTGCGGCTGTTTCATCCACACCGGCAAGCGTGCCGAGCACCGTGACGAACATACCGCGCGTCATGGCCATACGCGGGGCAAAGGTCGTCTCCGTCGTGCCAACAAAGAGCTTGCGCTCGTTGACAAACTTGACAGCGTCAAAGAACCAGTCATTCTCACTCACGTCTGTGAAGGGATTGACCCAAGGCGTGTCCGGGCCAGTGGGATCGACCGGCGTGGGCGGTTCCGGCGTACCGGCAGCCAACAGCTGGCACGCTTCTTCCAGCGTACCCTGATCGACCATCGGAGCTGCGTTGGCAGCGGTCGCCGAAGCGATCTTCACGTTGACGAGCGCCAGCATGCCCTCGCCCGTGTTCTGGATCACGACCGTGCCGTCATTATTGGGCCGCACCTCGTAGTACATTTCCGTGTTGGAGGTGACGTCCTTATCAGTATTGATCCGCGCCGCCTTGTCGGTCACCGCGCGGGCACTGACCTGCACCACGCTGCCGCTCGCCACCTTGAACGTGATGGCTCTGTTCTTTGCGAGATAGATCTCATTCTGCGGGCCGCTCTGCTGATAGGTCGCAGGATTGAACGTGGTATCACCCGTACCCTCGATGTAGGCGAAGCCGTTGGTGGTTTCGTTTGTGATCTGATCAGCAGCGATCATGCTGTTGATGATGTTGTAGTACGTAACGTTCTTCTCGCCGTCAAGGTAGACGCCCTGATCCTCAGCTTTCAGCGCGCCGTAGACGCGCACGCCGTCGACATAGGTCGTCCAATCCATCGCCGCCTGCTCCTCGCCGTCAAAGACGTCGGGGCTGGGCTGGTGCTTCGGGGAGAGGATGCTGTTGTCGTCCATGTAGACGAGCTCGACCTTCGAGGGATCGACATCGGTCATGCCCGCCTGCGCAAGAAGCTCACTGACAAGGGCAGAACTGCCGGCGCCTTGCAGATCCGCGGAGGCTTCCGCCTTCTCGATCTCGCTGCGGCGCAGATACATGGCGTTCATCGTGACCGTGTAAGTACCGTAATCCAGCGCCAGATTCTGCACCACCGGCGTCTGATACAGCGTCGTGCCGTGTGCGATCGTGCCGTCGCCCTTGAAATAGGTGTCGACCATGTAGACCTTAATGGTCTCACCGGCGCTGTTTTTCACAGCAGCAGCAAGAATACCGGTCCTGTTGCCGCAGTCGGAAATGATGTCAAACCCGGTTCCGGTGAAGGTAAAGCTCAGGCTCTGGCTGAACTTGTTGTCTTTATTTACGGTCGCCGCATAGGCCGTACCGTTGCTGTAGGTGCCGAGTTTGTTCTCGTACACGGTGTCATAACCATAGCGCAGGCCGTTATTCACCGTCTGCCGCAGGTTATCGGACGTGCCCGCAGTGGTCCAGGCCACTTTGCCGCTCTCATTGCCGCGGGTCAGTTTGTCCTCTTCATAAAGGATATTGCTGGCCGGAACAATGGTGAGCTTGACCCATTCGAGGGTACCATCCGCAGTTTGCGCGAGCACATAATTGCGCTGCGTACTACTCCAGTTGGTGCCGGGCGACACAACGGCGTTCGTACCGTCGGCACTGACTTTCACACCGCCGTCCTGGCGGCTGTATGTTGTGACGTAATTGTTCGGATCCTGCTTCGCCGGCGCCGCCGAAACTGCAACAACCGTATTACCGATGTTTGCCACGGCGTCCAGACCGAAGTCGAGCGTGCAGCTCACAGAGGGTACATCGACCGTCGGGACCTCAAACTCGTTGGTCGCCTCCGTATCCGCCGCCGTTTTGTAAATACCCGAATTCTCTGCGTTGGTCGGAAGCTTGCCGCTCACACCATCGTTGAGCAGGACGCCGTTGATGCTGACGAGCATCTTGTAGCCGGGATGGCTGTAAGCAATGTAGTACTTCGAATAGTCAAAGCCCGTGACCGTGACCGTTTTTCCGTCTGCGGACAGCTCCGCCGAGATGTTGCTCCCGGTTTTTGCCTCGAACTCCGCTTCGGTCAGTGCTTTGTTGAACACAAAGCTGCTGCCGTCAGACGTCGTGCCGGGCAGGAAGGAAACCTCCACCGCCGCACTGCGCGCGTCGAAAGAATCCGTAATTTTGTCCCGGAGGACCGAATCGGCATTGAGCGTAACATTCGTCGTCGCACTGTCTGTCTTACCGGCGACCGTCGTCGTGCAGATCTTCAGGAAAATACCCGTCAGCTGCGACTGATTGTCAGCCGAATAGAAGTAGCGATTGCTGGTCTGCGCGCCCGTTTTCGTCAGATTCGTCGCACCCGGATAGTTGGAGGACATAACGCTCATGAATTTGTTGGTCGTGAAATAGTAAGGGTTATCGTACTCTGTTTCGAACGCGACCTTCAGGCCAACGGTGTAGACATCCGCGCCAAGCATCTTGCAGTTTGCGCTGTATTTAATAGCTTCATTCGCGACTTTCACTGTGTTACCAGTCAAATTTTCCGGTTTACCATCCGTAAACAAAACTACAGCCGCATTTCGATAATCAGCTCGCTCCGGATGCGTGTAATTTGCATTTGAACTGCTCAAGATACCGGCAGCGAGCTCCATGCCCAATTGCGTATTGGTTGCTCCAGAAACACTTGGAGGCGACAATTTATCAACAACGCTCGTATTTAAGGATGTGTTGACGCCCTGAAGAGCACTCCCATAAGAACCGCCACGATTTTTATAGCCAACGAAACTGGTTCCTTTGTAGTAACCTGTACCTGTATATTGCCAAAGAAGTGTATTGTCGCTACCATTTGAAAATGTGACGATCGCCACGCGATAGTTTGTCCCATGCTCTTTTTCTGCCGTAACAAGTTGACTTATAAATGCTTTTACGGACGACTTCAGCATATTCAGCTTTCCGTCATCATTCATGGATCTCGACATATCCAGCACAAGCACATAGTCCGTGTCGGCATAGGTCATCTCGCTGGCTGTGCTGTCCGACGTGGTCGTCGTACCGGTCGTGAACACCGACATGTCAATGTTGTAAGTGCCGTTGTCCTGCAGCTTGGCCGTCTTATCCAGGTTCGTGCCGCTCTTGCCGGTCTGCGTCGTGTGCTTTTCATAGCGCTTATAGATCGTGAAATAGCTGTACTGATCCTCCACGGCAGCACCGGCATTGGGGCTGCTCAGGGACGCTGTGCTCTTGTTGCCGCTTTCCGAGTCCTTCTGGCTGTGCTTGGCGTCGCAGTGGAACGTACCGTTCTCTTCCTTATCGCCCACATGCTGCGATTTCTGATTACCGTATGCATAGAACGCGTCATACTGCGTATTGTACTGGCCGTCATTGCACCAGAGATAGTAAGAACTGTTTTTGCTAAAATTCTGATAATAGAACTGGAACAGGCCGCTGTCGGTGACCGAAATACGCTGATAGTTCTGACGCTCGTACTTGCCGAACTGCTGCATATACATCAGTCGGGAGCCGAAATAGAAGCACGGATTCCCGGAATACGTCAGGTCATTGGACACGACCGTGACAACTCGGTTGCTGTCCTCGGGGTCCAGCTCAAAATGCCAGAGCGCAGAATCCGGGACATTCTCAAAGTAGTACCGTTCTGTGCCATCCACAGTCTTGATCACATAATTGCTCTGCTCGGCCGACTTCATATACATGCTGTCGCCGTCTTTCTGCGAGGGATTTTCCTTCGTAGTCGAACCTCTCTGGCCGGCAGCGTTCAGGCCGGCAGCCTGCATGGCATACTGCGTGGGGACAGCGCCATCCTTCGTGTTATAGGCGATCAGGTACTGGCCGGTGACATCGGTCAGGTCCGCCAGCGTCGTCACGCGCTCATACCACACCTCATCCGTCGTCACGACCGGGTCGACCGCGCGCTCATTGAGGAGCTTTCTAACGTCAACTTTCCAAACCTGATCGGTCGGATTGGAACCTTTTCCTTTTCCGTCTTTGCCTTCACGGTAATACGCCGCGCCGGATTCAAACAGATTGTAGAGCATATTGGTGCCGGCCAGGGTGATCCCCTCGCTCATCGGCAGACTCTTCACTTCTTTGATCTTATCACGCAGGACCGTGGGGTTGTCCACCGTAGAGCTCTTGTCCAGCGTGCAACTATAGATCGTAAGGGCACTGTCATTCGTGCGCCCAAAGGAACGACTGAGAATGATCTGGCCGTTTCTATAGGCCACACCCTGAATCTGATCCACGGAATCCGGCGCCGCCACGACATAGGTCGGCTTCTCAGCAATCGCCTTCAGGCTCGCGAACTCGGACGCCGAATCCGTGCCGCTGATCTCATAGCCGTACATCATGCTATGATATTTACCCGGTTTCTTCGAATATTGTTTATTATTATTATAAAAATTGCCCGTCCACAGCAGACCGTTGCTCATGCTGAGATACGAGGTCTCCGCGCCGCTATTGATGCTGGCAATGCTGACGCTTTCCCACGCCGAAATGGAGATCGTCTTCGTTTCGGCGGTCAGCTCCGTCAGCGGGATGTAACCAATGCCGTGGTGGCCGTCCGTATAATACAGGTTGTATGTACCGACCGCGATGCCGCCCATATGTGCCGTAAACGCGCTGCCGTCCGCTTTCGTGAACTTGTAGACGCCCACGGTCTGATTCGTGTTCAGATCGAGCGCTGCGATCACGGCCGCGCCAGCGTCGGCCGAATTTTTATCCGCTTTATCCACATAATAGCTGACCAGCAGCCAGTTCTTCTCCGCCCAGTAGGCGATCCCCTGCGGGACCAGGTTCTCACCATTGGTCAAGCCGGGAAGCACCACATCCGGTGCGGCGTTTGCCATATAATCCGGATATGCCTTCCTATAGGCATCGGATGCAGCAGTGCCGTCGGCATTGGTATCGCTCGTAACGACCTGTGTCTGCGTATAGTTGCTGCCTGCCGCGGCGGCGCTTGTGGGAACGACACCGGCAAACAGACTGACGACCATCACCAATGCCAAAAGCATCGTGATGCATTTTCTCCTCATGTCAACTCCTCCATTCGTTTTGTGGGATATGCAGAATTAAGGGATTTACAGACTGGGGCGGCGCCAATGCAAAAGCAAACGGTCACGCACTGGGCAGACTACCCCCATCTTTTCAGAATGATTATAATCTTTCACGACAAACAAGTCAAGAAATGGTTCCATTTTTCCCGGAAT
>OHQI01000222.1_pt1 | contig 13196 bp, 8 predicted proteins | sample 1577911 | NCBI WGS metagenome assembly OHQI01 (sample SAMEA3879502, study PRJEB24766) | human gut metagenome | biome: human-associated habitat; feature: feces | place: USA | collected 1985/1987
CTGATAGCTGTTGGGGGTGGTGGCAAAGCGGGGTGCAAGTGTTGCGCCGTTTTGCGTAACGGAATATATCGACGTGCCGTAGGCGGTCTGCAGGTCGACCTTCTTGTTTTTGGTCGAAGCGTACGGAATCGTGTTGTCGCCCTCCTTAAGAAGTGCGAGGAAATTCGCATCCGTCTCATTGAATTTGGCTACCGTGATGGCGTCAGCACCGTTGACAACCTTAAGGTTGAACGTGCTTTTTTTTCAGTCTGGGTTGTCGGGTCAATCCAGCTTACGAACTCATATCCGTAATTGGGAAGAATTACAACCGAAAACCATTGGTCAGTGGAGGTAACGGTGTAGCTTGTGGCATCGGCAGGTATGCCTTCGATAATCTTACCTGCTGTTTTCAGCTGCACTGCGCCAGGGATTCCCCATTCGACCGTAACAGAGTAGGTCGTCTGGGCCTGTCCGAGCTGGGTAATGCCGAGCAACATTACCAGCGTCATCAGACTTTGTAGAATCTTTTTCATAGATTGCTGTTTGTACCTGATGAAGTCATTTAAACGACTTCAATAAAAGGTGGTGAATAAAAATTGGTTAATTAGAGTTTCAATTTGAGTGTCACGCCGTTGGCGCGGGCTATGTAAAGGCCGCTTCCGAGCGTGGTGAGGTCGAATTCACCCTCGGCGGTGCCGACGAGCATTCCCGAGGTGTTGTAGACCTCAATCAGGGCGTTGCTGGAGGCCACAAGGCTGTTGCCCTGGCGTTTGAGAAGCGAAGCCTCGTCGGTGGCGACATCCTCGACTCCGGAGGTGACCGTGCGGATGTAGACCACGCTGCCCTGAATGGGATAAAGCGAACCGGAGAACTCGTAGGCCATCAGTATGCCATAAAGCTTGCCGTCTTTCGCGCCGGTTATGTCAAGGTCGGTAACGAACAGATCCTGCTTGCCGCTGCTGTCTATATATACAGGGTGTCCGGCCGAGTTGATTATGGCGACATTGCCGTTTTCATCAACCTCCGTTGAAGTCAGGCAGGCGTAGACCGGATATGCGCAGTAGCCCTTCACGAGCCTTATGCCGGCCACCACCTGGATTTTGTCGGCCGTGTCGGCAACACGATATACGCTTACCGTCGTCCCCTCGAACTGCTCCTGGGTAAGTTGTTGACCCATAACACGCAGAGTGTTGGTCTGCAATGTCGGAGCACCCTGGTTAGCCATCATCGTATAGCTCTTCAGCACGTCGGCCGAATAGATGTTGTATGTTCCTTCGTCGAAGAATGAAAGCTGCACGGTGATGTCGCCCGTAACGTTGAAATTACGGTCGAGCAGATATAGGGCGCTGTCCCATGTGCGTTCCACAGTCTCTCCGGGCTTGAGCGAAACGAAGATGCTCTCGCCGAGCATTACGGCCGTGCCGTTGTAGAACACTACGGGAGCAAATCCGCTGGTCAGTTCTATGTCGTTGTCGTTGGTGATTTTAACAGTGAACTGATGCGTACAGCCGTAGCTCAGTTTTCCGGGCTTGACGGAAGCGTCGAGAATCACCAGACGGCAAACGTCCTGGTTGGTTACCTCGTAGTTACTGCCCGAGCGCGTGAGTGTCAGGCTCTTGAAATATCCATAGTTCACCTTGATGTCCTGCCATTCTGTAGTCTCCGCCTTGTAGTCGGCTGTGACGATGGTAAGCGTATAGGTGCCGTCGGCCAGGTCGAGCGAATTGAGGTCAAGGCTCGGGCTGAACATCGACGGGCCCGTGCCGTAGCCGGGTGCAAGGTCGAAAGTCCTATCGGAGATTTCGGCATAACGGATATCGCCGGACGTACCACCCTGCGGCTCAATGCGCACGCCGAATTTTATATTGAGTGTATTCGGATTGTAGTTAACCCACATGGCCTCAGCCTCGGCGAAAAGGTCGAACGAGAGCACGCTGCCCTCAATCGTACCGGCCAGCGAGCCGCACTGGGTAACGACCTCGGGCTGCTCAACTACGGGCTTTCCGGTAGGTGGCTGAATGCCGAAAACGGCGTCCTGCGTGAAATTATATCCGCCCCCGCTGCCTCCGCCGCTGCCGAGCGCGTAGGGATTCAGCCCTTCGAGCTTGAAGTAGCCGTTCGACATACCGGTCCATCCCCAGTTGAAGTGGAAATAGCCGTCGGAACTATAGCCGTCGCAGATAAAGGAGTGGCCGCCGCCAATCATCGAGCCGCCGCCGTAAATCACGGGACCCACGTCGCGGAGGTTGGCATACATCTTTTCGGCCCACTCGGTCGACGAATAGTACTGACGAAGTTGATAGTCGATATTGCCGTCGTAGTCGAAATAGCGCGTAAGCGCGTTGGCTACGTTCATAGCCAGGGCGCCGGAAGGATCGGTGCCGTAGTCCATCTTGACTGCATAGCCGCAGGCCTTCATCAGATATGCCACGGCGGCAGCCTGCGTATCGTCGTACTGGCCTTCTTCATAGCGGTCGAGCATGTTGGCCCAGTCGAACGCCTTGGCGGCGAAATTCATCGACAGGCGTTTCTGGATGGTTGATGCGGTATAAGTGATGGTGCCTTTGCCGCGTTCGGGATATTTCCAGTAGTTCATCACCTGAGCCATAGAGGTGGCGACGCAGCCGGTATAGGTCCGCACGCCGCTATACGAGGGGCACTGATTGTTGTAAGGCTCAATCTGGTCCCAGGCCGTCTTAATCATCGGCTCTATCGGTTTACGGCCGTCGGCATCGGCCTTGCGGGGTGCCATCACGATCTTACCTGCATTTGCGCGGGCGTAGGCTATCTGGTCGGCATACTGCTGAAGCCACCATTTCATAGCCTCAGGCATGTTTTCAGAGTCGAATTCGCCGCTGTCGGCATATCCCAGCACCGGGTAGGCCATATCGTCGGCCGAAAGTATCAGGTAGCCGTCGTTAGCGGCGGGTTTGTCGAATACGTAGAGAGCGGGAGAGCCTTGAGCCTCCTCTGTATAGACCAGACGGCTCTGGGGAGCGTTCTTGCCCGCAATCTTATGGAGCCCGGCGGAAGAGCCTACTCGCGCAAGCGCTTCCTCGGGTGTGAGCGTCTTTGCCTGAGTTGCCACCGCGGCCATTCCCGAGGCAATCACAGCCAACGCCAATATATTGATTTTCATATATTTTCTGTATGTCAGATTATTTCACCATTATTTTACGCGATGCGCCGCCATCAGTCACCACGATATAAAGTCCTGTGGCCAGTTTCGATGCGTCGGTACTTCCTACAGCCGAAAGGCAGATGCGCCCCTGGGCATCGTAGACGGTGAATTTGCCATTGAAGGCAATCGTAGAGCCGTCAAACACCACTCCGGACCCGGCGTCGGTGTCGGCGCCCACACCCTCGATGGCATTGGTGTCGTCAAGAGGCAGGTTGTAGAAGTCGACGGTATAAGCACCATTGTCCGCAGAATTGTCGTAGCTTACCATAAGCTTGTTCCGCCCGTCGAACTGCACCGGAGAAATGGTAACCAGTTGCCCCTTCTCGCCGGGACCTACAAGGAGCAGGTCTTTTCCAAGAGGATTAGTGTCCGATACGGGGTGCCCTATCAGCAACTCCTCGGCAAGGGCGGTCGACGAAGTTGCGCGCTTGATCAGTACCATATACGCCATTTCGTCGGCCTTGGCAAAGAAGCCCTTCTTCAAAGCAGCCTGATTCAGGTAGCTGCGGGCGTAGTTTACACCCGAACCCATATTGAGCCATTGCTGGCCCATATATTCGCCTTTATCGTTGAGCCATGCAAACCGCATATATACTAAATCCTCATCCTCGACGGGATAAGCCATCTCATTGACATATATATAGCTGTCGCCGTAGGGCACGCGTTCCATATTGGCGCTCAGCGGGTCGGGGTCGCTCCCGTCGAGGGTCAGCATATAGTCGATGCAGGCCACCTCCGTACACGATTCAAGATTGACAAAATGATATGTCGAGGTATTGTTCTCTATGCGTACAAACATATACTGGGTCTCCTTGCCCGGGATATCGGACATCGGCACGCCACCGGCGCAATTGGCCATTAACGTGGCTTTCAGAGCGCCGTCGGAAGTATAGACCGCATATGTCTTGACGCCCGACTCTTCAGCGGCGCTCTGAACGTCGCTGCGCGTCACCAGAAGCTGTGCGCTACCGGGTTGGGACATCATTATATCTTCGCGATACATCAGGTCGCCCACCGAATAATAGGATGCGAGGGCGCCTTCTGCCTTAGGCGCCGGGATGGTTGTAGTCTGCTCCAGCACGGGCTGATTGCCGTCTATCCGGTAGATTTCCACAATCAGGCTGTTGCCGTCGCGCATTGTCTGATCCGTATTGTAGTCGCCGATATTAAAATCGTTGTAGAACGGCAGAGCATAACGCGGGCAGATGAAATAAGGAGTGGCGTTGTGGACCATCGACATGAATACGGGGGTATTCTCCTGGTCGCCGGGCATTTCAAGCATACGCAGCTTTTTCGTCATCACCTTCTGCAGCTTGCCGTCGGCACCGACCCGGGTATAAACGTTAAGGTTTATATAAAGCTTCATGCTCCATTCGTTCCACATGTCGAAGTTTTCGGGATCTTCGATGCTGTCGAAATCAAGATCCGGCTGCTCCTCGTTGGCGAATGTGAGGAAAAGCTTCTCCTCGCCTCCTGCGGGAGTTGCGTCGAGAACGTCTGAAACAACATCATCGATTGTATAGACCGGTTCATCGTTGCCGGAGGCGTCCTTTACGGGATTGTCCAGTTTGTAGACATACGTACGGTAATGATTGATACCGGGAGTTGTGGTATTCACGCCAAGGCTGAACATAAGTTCCACATCATCGTCGTCGTTGAAAAAATGGCGCGTGGCTACCGGTATCAGATCGGCTATCACGGGGCGGATTTCATCGTCGTTAAGGCGGATTCTGTCTTTTATCGTACCGAGGCACTTGAATGTGCCGTCGTAAATCGTCGCCTCAAAGCCTGTGATGCGTGATTCCGTCCAGTATTCGTTGTGTACGATCCGCTCAACATCATACTTGATGGAATAAATCCAGAGGCCACCTCCGGCCACGTCCATGTCGCTGAATTTATCGACACCTGATAGTGTATTGGTCGGCTCGAAAACCACCTCGGGAGCGCGATGACCATTTTTCGAAGCCAACGAGCGGACTTTTCTGCTGAGGGACTCCACTTTGTTGGCACGTTCGGTGGCAAACACATTGTGGCGCGTCGGTGTCTTGTACACGAGATTGGACATTACCTCCGCGCTGCGGTCGGGCGGACACTGCATACCGCTGGCGGCCAACGTCGCCGAGAGGCTGCACAAACAAATAATTCGGGTAAAATTGATCATTGAAGAAATGAAACCTTGATATTATGTGATGTTTATAAATTATTTCCTGAACCTACCGGAGTCTACGCACGGCTGAAATCCTGCATGGGCGCAATTTAAGAATGTAATGATTTGATATTGCCAGTACGATTGTATAAAGAAAAACCTAAATAAATCTTGACTCCGCCGAATTAACCGGCTGAAAACCTCCCGGCCCCACAGGCTGGATGGCTTTACGTAAAATCCGTTGCAAAGTTACACTATTATTTTCATTTTTTATAACATAATGCGAATTATTTGATAATTCATCAGTTATACCGCATTTAACCACAATTATGTGCATAAAATCAATCCACTACACCCTGAGGCCGTCTAAGCTACATCGCCATGAATTTATACCGCATAAAAAAAATTCAGGCGGATTCCCCGTCAGGAAAATCCGCCCGAAATAATAAATTTAAATGCTAAAAAAGATGTCAGAGCACCTGGAAGCCGGCATCTCCGAGCGAGCGCCGGATGCGGGCTATGTGGTCGTCGTTGAGGGTTTCCAGCTCGAGGTGAAGCATGCAGGAATTGATGTCGGCGGCAGCCGCCACGCGCTCATGGTTCACACCAAGGATGTTGCCGCCTTCGTCGGCCACGATTTTCAGCACGGATGAGAGTGTGCCGGGCTTATCCTGCACCGCCAATTCGAGCTGGCAGAGGCGGCCGGTCTTGGCCAGGCCGCGGTTTATGATACGGTTGAGGATGTTTACATCGATGTTGCCGCCCGACACGAGGCATACGATTTTCTTCCCTTCCACAGGAAGATGACCGAACATGGCAGCGGCCACGGCAGTGGCACCGGCGCCTTCGGCCACAAGCTTCTGCTTCTCGAGCAGAGCAAGGATTGCCGCGGCTATCTCGTCGTCGCTCACTGTAACGATTTCATCGACATATTTCCGGCAGAGCGCATAGGTGTTTTCGCCCGGCTCCTTCACGGCGATGCCGTCGGCTATGGTCGAGACGCTGTCGAGATGAAGTCGCTCGCTGTCGGCAAGCGAACGCACCATGGAGGGTGCCCCTTCGGCCTGCACGCCGTAGACCTTGATGTCTGGGCGCAGCGTCTTCACGGCAAAGGCAACGCCTGAAATCAAGCCGCCGCCGCCAACGGGCACCACGATGGCCTCTACATCGGGCATCTCCTCGAGAATCTCCAGACCGATTGTTCCCTGCCCGGCGATAACGAGCGGGTCGTCGAAGGGATGCACGAACGTATAGCCGTGCTTCTCCTTTAGCTCAAGCGCTTTGGCATAGGCATCGTCGTAGACGCCGGGAACGAGGCAAACCTCGGCACCAAGACGCTTGGTGGCCTCGATTTTCGAAATCGGAGCACCGGCGGGAAGACAAATCAGCGACTTGATGCCGTTGTGGGTGGCACCGAGAGCAACCCCCTGGGCGTGGTTGCCCGCCGAGCAGGCGATTACACCGCGCTTCTTTTCCTCCTCGCTCAGCTGCGAGATCTTATAGTAGGCGCCGCGGAGTTTGAACGAACCGGTGTGCTGCAGATTCTCCGGCTTGAGATAAATCCGGCATGAATCAGAAAGTGTTGTCGGCCCGATGATTTTCGGATGACGGGCCACATCCTTCAATACCATTTGTGCGCGATATACTTCGCCGATTGTAAGTTCCGACATATTAAGTAACTATTGCCGATATATTGATATATATTGTTGAATGATTCGTTGATTGTCAATCTTTTTTGAGAAGAGCCTCAGCCATCGACGCAGCAGCCTTGCGGCCGTCGCCCATGGCGAGAATCACCGTGGCACCCCCTCTCACTATGTCGCCTCCGGCATAAAGCAGGGGCAGCGAGGTCTGGAGCGTCTCGTCGTTGACGGCCAGCGTGCCGCGGCGCGTAACCTCCAGTCCGTCGATGGAATTGGGAATGAGCGGGTTTGGAGAAACGCCCACACTCACAATCACCTCATCGACGGGCATCTCGACGATGTCGCCCTCGACCGGAACCGGCGAACGACGTCCCGAGGCGTCGGGCTCGCCGAGCTCCATACGCTGCAGACGCATGGCCCTGACGTGGCCGCGCTCGTCGGCAAGATATTCTATGGGGTTGTGAAGCGTCAGGAATGTTACGCCCTCCTCCTTGGCGTGGCGAACCTCTTCCACTCGGGCCGGCATCTCGGCCTCACTGCGGCGGTATACGATGTATACCTCCTCGGCACCCATGCGGCGCGCCGTGCGGCAGGAGTCCATGGCGGTATTGCCGCCGCCGATGACGGCCACGCGCTTTCCGCGTATCACCGGGGTGGCCCACCCCTCGCGTCCAGCGCCCATCAGGTTCACGCGGGTAAGATATTCATTGCTCGACATCACGCCCACGCAATTCTCGCCGGGAATCCCCATGAAGCGCGGAAGCCCGGCTCCGGAGGCCACGAAAACGCCCCTGAAGCCGCGTGCAAGCAGGTCGTCGTAGCCGATGGTCTTGCCCACCACGCAGTCGGTCATGAACTTGACACCCATCTGCTCGAGAGCGCGAATCTCAACGTCGACAACCTCGTTGGGGAGGCGGAATTCCGGGATACCGTATTTCAGCACGCCGCCAATCTCATGGAGAGCCTCGTAGACATGTACCTCGAATCCGCGTTTTGCCATGTCGCCGGCAAAGGAAAGCGATGCCGGACCGGAGCCCACTACTGCCACCTTCATACCGTTTGCAGCCTCGCGCGGGGGCAGTGCGGAATTTCCGCTCAATCGCTCGGTGTCGGCGGCGAAACGCTCAAGATAACCGATTGCTACGGGCGGCCGCTTCATCTTGTTGTAGATGCACTTCGACTCGCACTGGCGCTCCTGGGGACAAACGCGGCCGCACACGGCCGGCAGGGCGCTCGTCTCCTTAAGCACAACCGCGGCGTCGTGGAAATTTTCGCGCTCGATATTCTTGATGAATCCCGGGATGTTGATGCCTACGGGGCAGCCGGTGACACACGTCGGGTCCGGGCAGTCGAGGCAGCGCGTTGCCTCCAGAATAGCCTGGTCGCGCGTCAGGCCCTGGTTCACCTCCTCGTTGCAGGTAATGCGGTAGGCCGGATCGAGTTCAGTCATTTTCACGCGCGGAATGGCTGTACGCTCTTTGGCAGTGTGGCTTTTGCGCAGCTCCTCACGCCATTGGGCGTCGCGGGGCGATATGGTAGTTGACATGATATTGTTGGGTTCGAAAGTTCTGAATGATAGGTTAAGTCTGAAATCTGCAAAAAGGGAGCATGGCGGTCAGGGACGCAGCCGCATTATCATCTCGTCGAAATCGACCTGATGGGCGTCGAATTCCGGGCCGTCGACACATACGAAACGCATCTTGCCTCCCACAGTGACACGGCAGGCGCCGCACATGCCTGTGCCGTCGACCATTATCGTGTTGAGCGAGCAGATGGTAGGCACCTCGTATTTCTTCGTAAGCAGCGACACGAATTTCATCATCACCGCCGGCCCGATGGTGCAGACCAGATTTACAGGCTCGCGCTGAAGCACGCGCTCCAGGCCGGCCGTCACAAGCCCCTTCTCGCCATAGGATCCGTCGTCGGTCATGATTATCACTTCGTCGGAATGCTCGCGCACCTGCTTCTCGAGTATTATCAAATCTTTCGTACGGGCGGCAAGCACTGAAACGACGCGGTTGCCGGCAGCTTTCATTGCCTTCAGGATAGGCAGAAGCGGGGCTACACCCACACCGCCGCCGCAGCATACCACGGTGCCGTAGTTTGCGATTTCAGTGGCGCGACCGAGCGGTCCGACCACATCATGGAGGTATTCACCCGGCTCCTTGGCGCATATTTCGGTAGTCGAGGCACCCACGGCCTGAACAACGAGCGTTATCGTACCGTTCTTTTCGTCAGCATCGGCTATGGTGAGCGGGATGCGCTCCCCTTTTTCGTTGCATATCACGATTACGAAATGTCCCGGCTTGCGGGCGCGGGCTATCAGCGGGGCCTCAACCACCAGCTGCACAACTTTTTCCGAAAAGTGCTTTTTATCAAGAATCCTGTTCATACACTGCGATGTGCGATATGTTGATTGGCAAATCAGACGACGCTACTCCGTGCCATATCATGGCCGGAATATTGCGATATGCAAATTTACACTTTTTCGTCAATGTGGCAAATTCAATCGGCGTTCCCAACCTGAGGATTTGCTAAACATTTCTCGCACGCCATGGGTTTTAACCATATAGATTCGCAGTATCTAAATGAGGCGCTCACGATTTCAACTATTTCTGCACACGCTGAGGGATTGTCTTTCCGACAGCCAGCTGCTGGTGGCCATGGCCTTGGTCACCGGGCTGATTACAGGTGTTGCCGCCTACCTGCTCAAACGCCTTGTGGCGTATATATCCACCTCCCTGGTAATGAACCTCGACCCCTGGGGAGCCAACTGGATGTTTCTCATCTTCCCCGTGGCCGGTATCCTGCTCACCGGTATATATCAGCGCTACGTTCTCAGGCAGAAAATCTACCACGGTGTCTCGCAGCTCGGAATGGCAATAGCCGAGCGCCGCTACCGTCTTCCCGGCTATCTTACCTACGCCCCCATAGTGGCGAGCTCGCTCACGCTCGGCTTCGGAGGCTCCGCCGGAGCCGAAGGCCCGATTGCCTATGCCGGAGCTGCCATCGGGAGCAATGTGGCCCGAAGTCTTGGCGTGCGCCCCGACCTCATGCGCTTCATGCTGGCCTGCGGAGCCTCGGCGGGAATAGCAGCCATCTTCAAAGCCCCTGTGGGTGGAGCGTTCTTCTCGCTCGAAGTGCTTAGCGTAAGCCTTTCGGTGATGGCCGTGCTTGCGGTTTTCATCGCATCGCTCACGGCATGGTTCACGGCCTATGCACTCTCGGGGTGCACCACCGATGTAGCCTTCGAACAATATACCGCCGTAACTCCCGATATATGGCCTTACATTCTGCTGCTCGGAATGTTCTGCGGCATTTATTCCTTCTACTACTCCAGAGTTATGCACCATATGGTGAAATTCTATTTCCGGATGGAGAATCCCTGGATGAAGAATCTCCTGTCGGGATCGGTAGTCGCCGTCTGCGTCTTTCTCTTTCCCGCCCTATGGGGCGAGGGCTACGGCTTCATAGCCAAAGTGCTCGCCGGCCACGGCGAAGCCATCACCTCCTATAGTCTGTGGGCTACGCGGCTCCCCTCCCCCACGCTGCTGATTCTTATGGCTGCCGGAATGCTTCTGGTTAAACCGCTGGCTACCTCGTCGACCAACAGCGGCGGTGGCGTGGCCGGAGATTTCGCGCCCACGATATTCGCCGGATGTATCGCCGGCTACTTCTTCGCCCTGACAGCCAACACATTTCTGAGGCTGAATCTACCTGTGGTCGACTTCGCATTCTTCGGCATGGCGGCCGTTATGGCCGGAGCCATCCAAGCGCCGCTCATGGCCATTTTCCTTGTGGTAGAGATGGTGTCGCACTACTCCCTGCTGCTACCCGTTACTGTAGCCGCCACCATCAGCTACGTGATAGTCAAGGCTCTCGGCAAAGTCGCCGACATCCACTGGTTCTACCGCCACCACTCCTCAACCTGACCGGCGGGTATAGAGGCTGAAGGCCACTACGGCCAGAGCTGCCGGTATGGTATGCGCCACATGCAGAAGCGGCAGCAGCCAACGCGAAGAGCTGCGGTAAACGGCCTTTAGCTCGGCGGCCGACGGAAAAATGAATCTTCTGCAGGCATTTCGGCGCCCGGCCTTTGTGTCGATCATGAAAATCTCCCACATCCATGCGATTATGCGACGCATTAGACGCCCGTGCCGCCCATGAAGCATTCTGCGGGCTTGCCGAAGCGTGGATTCGTCGTCAGGCCGTCTTTTCATACGGGCCATACCGCTACCGGGAGAATACTTTTTCAGTTCGTCGCACGCCACAAGAGCGACACGATGGAAGCCATAAAAATCACACCGCTCCAAAAGGGTCTGCCTTTCCTCCTCGGAAAACCCTTCGAGGATACGGAGAAGATCCATAAGCCACTTTTCCTGCTCAAAGCGGTGGAAACAGGCATGCTGCGCAAGAAACAACCACTCATCCACTCGGTCCATGCGCGCTTCGGCATCTCCCGAGGGGATACAGCGCCGCAGGGCGTCGCGATTGAAATTTCCGCAATGGTGTCGGAAGAATTTCTTGGAAACGAACGCCGTATGCACGTCGACATCGGTTTCCAGCGGGGTGCGTGCGAGAAAAGCCATCTTCTGTTTCCCTGCAAGCGCCGCATCGTCGTGAAGATAGTCGAACTGGCGGCGATAGCCGGCCTTTTCGAGCCGCGCGGCGAAGGACGCCGCCTGCTCCGGCGGATCGACGAGCACATCGATATCGCCCGCCTCACGCCTGCCGTCGTCGTATACCGTCAGCAGAAGCGACACTCCTTTGAGCGGCACGAGGCGGCAGACCCCTCTGGCAAGGCGCTTCAACTCCTCATATTGGCCGAGCACAAGCATCGAGCGCGCGGCGGCGCGTTCACGTTCAGCCTGTCGGGTGGGTGTCTCCTTCATGATTATGGATAATTTCGGCTTTTCCGTCGCTGATTTTCACAAGTGTATCCGCAATGCGCATCACGGCCGGGTCGTGGGTAACGCAGACGGTGAGTGTAGTGCGGCATATCCGCCCGATAGCGATCATCATGGCGGCGGAAGTGTCGGCATCCACAGCGCTTGTGGCCTCGTCGAGCAGAAGAACCGACGGATGTTTTAGCAGCGCGCGTATGAAAGCTATGCGCTGCTTCTCGCCCGACGACAGGTTCAGTCCGGAATCCGACACGCGACGCTGAAGGTCGGCCTCGGTGGAGGCTACCCGCTCCAGATGCAGCTCGCGGCACAGCGAAAGTATCTCATTTATATCGGCAGTTTTGCCGAATGTGAGGTTTTCAAGCAAAGTGCCCTCGAAGAGATACGGTTCCTGCTCCACAAGTGCAGTAATAGCCGTGATGGCACGGCCGTCGATAAGCCGCATATCCGTTCCGTCGAGCAATACTTTTCCATCCAGGGGCTCTATCGCCTTGGTGAGCAGGTCGAGGCATGTGCTTTTGCCGGCGCCACTCTCTCCGGCTATTACGTTTAACCGCCCGCGCGAAAACCTCACCGAAAAGTCGGAAAGTACGTCGGTCCCCTCGCGATAGCCAAAACGCACATGGTCCAGCTCAAAGGAATCCACAGGACGTCGAGACACAATGGCATCATGGTCGCTCTTTCCTACGGTACTTCCGAACGCCTTCACCAGATGCCTGACGGAACTCTCCGTGGCGGCAAGCTGGGCATAGCCGTTCACAACCTTTATAGCTTCGCTGCGGATATAAAGTATGGCGAGAGGATAGGCCAGAAGAATCCCCCAGTCGGCCGCATCGCGCCCGGAGGCCACCACAAGGATGAACGCCAATACGCCGGCATAGGTAAGAAGCTCGGTGGCAATGTTCTGGCGGCACGCGATTCCGACCAGCCGCTTGTTAAGACGGCAGTTGTCGTCGACCACTTCCGCGAGCTTGCCGCACACAAATCCGTCGGAATCATAGAAACGGAGCACGCGTCCGCCCTTCACCCAGTCGGAATATAGCTGGTAAAGATCTGACATCCTGCCGTAGAGCACACGGCGCACCGCCTTTACCTTTTTCCGCAAAAGCACGCAGCTCACGGCCACCGACGCCGCCAGAAGTGCAACGACACACGAAAGCTGCCACGACATCCACACCATCAGCGCCATAAACGAGATAATGGTGAGCGGAGCCTGCACAAACGACCGGTAGAACATGGGAATCAGCCCCGTGAGCATCTCCGACTCGCGCGAAAAGGCCATCATGCTGCGGTGTCCGGTACGGCCGGTGCCCGCGCCATGCTCCTCCGGCCGGAAATCGCGG
>OHQI01000224.1_pt1 | contig 13180 bp, 7 predicted proteins | sample 1577911 | NCBI WGS metagenome assembly OHQI01 (sample SAMEA3879502, study PRJEB24766) | human gut metagenome | biome: human-associated habitat; feature: feces | place: USA | collected 1985/1987
CAGCGAAACGCTGACCGGACCTTTCCGGACGGAGACCTTTCCGGCGCACTGCCACATCCACTCGCTGCCCGTGCAGCCGAGCGTCGCGGACAGTTTCCGGCTGCCGACCCGGAGGGCGAACTTTCCGGGACCTTCCCCGTCGTACCAGGGGGCGACCCAGTTGAACGTCCGGACGTAGACCCGGTAGGTTCCCGTTTCCGGGAATTCGACCGTCGTCACGGCGTCCGCCACGGGTTTGCCCATGCCGTGCGCGATGAGGTAGGGCGAACCCATCTGGTCCATGAACTGCTGGTCCACGGCCCACCCGCCCTTGTCGCGGAAACTCTCGGCCTCGACCAGGACGCCGCTCCCGAAGGAGGCGGTGACGGACAGCAGCAGCGCTGCGGAAAGCAATGCAACCCTCTTCATGGTTTTTCAGGCGTTAGTTGATCTGTACTTCGTGCAGTTTCACCCAGCCTTCGGCCGTCTTTTCGTTGTTCACGGCGAGCTGGATGGCAGGCCGGTTCTCCTTCGTCGTGTCAACGATGGCGATGCCCCACGTGTATTTCCCCGCGGGAAGATCGACGGCCGGCGTTTCGAAGGTGTAGGAGAAGGGCTTGCTCTCGACCCAGGTCGAAGGCTCGCAGTCCTTGTCGACGAAGACCTTCTGCGCCTTGTCCGAAGCGTCGATCAAAGCGAAGGCCACCTTGTATTTGTAGTTCCACTGCGGCAGGTTGTTTGGGAAATAGCCCCAGCCCATGTTGCGCCAGCGCGAAGCGACCTTGACACGGCTGCCTGCGCTCACCTGGTCGGGAACGATCACCTGGTCGGGATAGAGACGGTAGCCGCCTTCGGAGACGAAGCGCTGCACGAGGCTGAAGGCATCGTTGAACCACGACTCGGTCTCCTGGCCGACACGGAAGTCCATCATGTTGACGCGGGCTTCGGCCGAGGAGTCGAATTCGCCCTGGCGGACATCTTCGGGGTGTCCCTGGCGGTAGCCGGCCGGGTCGTTCCAGTAGCTGTGGCTGCTGACGATATATCCGCCCTCCATGATGATGGGGACCTTGTAACGCCATTGTGCGGCGATTGCCTTCTCCCAGGTGCTGTAACCCCAGCTGGAGTTGTTCATGCCGAAGGCGTCGGAGCGGATGCAGTAGCCGTTGCTGATGGCCAGGGCCACGAGGCTTTCGCTGTTCGGGTTCGCCGTGCCCTGGCTCGTGGGATGGCCCAGTACGCGGTGGTAGTTGATCACCAGGGGAACCTTCGTGAAGTGTTTGGCGTAGAGCTTGGTGATCCAGTCGAGGACTTCGCGCTTCACCGTTTCCGTATTCTCATCGACAGCCGATACGTCGTCCTTGTTGTAAGCCACGCTGTGGCCCTCGCCCCACTTGCCGAGGCCGTAGCCGTCGATGAACGAGGTGTATTCCGGATCGTTGAACTCCTCGGCGAGGGCTGCGACGAACTTCTCGTAGTAGCGCTGGAAGATCGGGTCCTGCGGCATCGGGGTCTTGCGGTCGGGGTATTTCGGCTCCGACATCGCGTATTCGGCTCCGGCATCGTAGACGAACTGGGGCGTATTGGCGCCCTGGTCACGTCCGTCCACCACGACGCGGAAAGCGATGGGGAGTTTCAGCTCCCGGGCTTTCTGAACCAGTTTGTAAACCTTCGAATCGGGGTCTTTCCAGGCGTACTGCCCGTCTGCGGGATTCAGCACGGACCATTTCGTGCGGATATAGCAGGCCGAAGCGTAGTCCGCCACCCTTACGTTCTTTCCGAGCAGCGGTACGTAGATCTCCTTGTCGAAATAGGAGGGATCGTAGTCCGCGCTGACATACATCACCCAGCCGTTGAGCGGGTTGTGCAGCACTTCCGACTTGTTGTAGGCGGGCTTTACGGTCACACCGGCAACTTGGCCGCCTTCTTCGCCGCCGCCGTTGTCCTTCGAGCAACCGCAGGAAGCGGCGCAAAGAAATGCTGCCAGAAGACAGCCGGTCATCAGATTTCTCATGTGTATCATGTTGCTGTTTTTACGATTGATTGTCGTTGTAATGGAATATTGCCGTATCTTCCTGTCGGCCGGAACCCAGTCTCCATTCCGATACGGCAATATTTTTCAGTCGTGCGGTCCGGCGTTATTTGTTCCGGGCCAGGATCGTTCCGTGACGCAGATCGAAGATCAGCAGGTCGGAAGCGGGGATCGTGTAATACGAGTTGCGCGTCTCTCCGTCGGCGCCTCCGTGCAGTTCGCCCACCTTGCCGAGAGTCAGCGTGAGGTTCTGCTTCTTGCCTTCTGCCGTCAGCGGACAGGTGAAGCAATAGGCATTGTTCTGGTTGTAATCCGCATCGCCGACCGAGAAATTCTGGGCTACGCAGAACTTCATGCCGCTGGAAAGTTTCGTGCCGTTGTGCTCTTCGGCGTCATAGATCAGGATCTGCGGGTCGGCGAAGCTCTGCTTCAGGTTGAGTTTGCGCACGCCCCAGCCCGTACCTGCTCCGTAGGCGTAGAGATCGAGCACTTCGATCGTTGCCTCGGGATTGGCTTCCGCACCGCTCGGGTGGAATGTGACGGACAGCGGCTTCAGGTCGGTCGCCGACGAGTAGATGCGCACCTGCTTGTTCTCCATGTCGATCAGCAGGCGGTAGTTGCCGGCGCTCGGGATATTCCACGAAACGGGGGTTTCCGTCATCTTCACGTCGACAAGCTCCCCGTCGCGGAGCGCGCCGTTGCCGTCGCTCGGAACGATGTAGTAGGTCTGACCCTCCAGCTCGACGGGAATCTGCAACTCGCCGATGCTCAATTCGCCGTACCAGGCATAGAGGTTCGCATTCTCGACCGTCTTTTCGATCTCCGTCACGCTGCTGATGGCCGTGCCGGAAAGCGACACCTTGTCGGCATCGAAGACATCGACCTTGATCGGGGTTACGGTCACCTCCACGGTGCGCACTTCGGGCATTTCGTATGTGGGGCCGCCCGCATACTCCGCGATGACGCGGAACGCCAGCGTGAAGGTCTTGTTTACGGGCACTTTCCAGCGCTCGTTAGCCCAGTTGTTGATTTGCTCGGAGGTGTAGCTCCGGCTGAAGATGCCGTCGTCTTCGCTCGTCACGATGGCGGTGGACGAACCGAAGTTGTTGTTCAGCAGGTCCAGTTTGGTCGTGTAGGACACCAGATACTCGTCGGGCATCGGACGCGCGGGCGTCCAGTCGAAGGTCAGTACCGTAGCCGAAAGGTCGTTTTCGTCCAAAGCGATCTGGGAGGAGGAGGCGGTCAGCTCCAGAGTTTCCCGGACCGGGTCGCTGTCGTGTTCGTACGGGTCCCATTCACAGGCCCACTGGCCGAGTGCGAAAAGGGTCAGCAGCGACAGGTTGCATGCAAATTTTATCTTTTTCATAACTTTTTTTTTCGTGGTTGCTGATACGGTCCGGAATCTGCCGGACACATTCTTGTCTGATCCGCCCGGAGGCGGGGACGAAGGTTTTTAGCCTTCGTAACCTTCATATCCGGGATTCTGCGGGAAATTGCCGACATTCGCGTCGCGGATAGCCTGCGGAATGGGCCACAGCACGTGGAAATCCTGGATGAGGTCGCGCGCCTCGGGGTTGTACTTTCTCACGCGTTCGAGCAGCTTGCCCGTGCGTATCAGCGTGAAGCGGCGGCTCTCTTCGCCGTAGAGTTCGCGGATGCGCTCGTCGAGCAGGAAATCCATCGTCATCTCCTCGTCGGAAACGTCGGACACTTTGGCGCGGCGGCGCACTTCGTTCACGGCATCGGCGGCCTTATCGGGCATGTCCTGACGCAGGTAGGCTTCGGCCAGCAGCAGGTAGGTCTCGGCCAGGCGGAATTTCATGCGGTCCTTGTATGCGCCGGTAAGCTGGAGGTTTTCCTCCTTACCGAAGAAAAATTTCTTCAGCGCCGGGAAGAGCTGGGCCTGCGACCACGATTTGTCGTCGATGGGGCATTTTTGTCCCAGCTTGTTGGGCGTCAGCGGGTTGTTGTAGTACCAGTTGCGCTTGATGTTGTACTCCGAGTTGCGGATGTCGCCGTCTTCGAAGATGCCTTTTTCCTGAATATCGGGGAAACCCTCCTTTTCTCCGGCCGTCGTGGCGTTGGTCCCCTTGACGCCGATCCACCACTTCAGCGGATAGATCTGCGCCAGGCCGCGGCCGCCGAGCGAGTCGGCCAGTGCGAATCCGTCGATGGCGTGGTACTGGGGATTCCAGGCGCGGCGGGTCCAGTCGTCGGAATTCGTGCCGCCGCCGACCGTGTTGTACTGGAACTGCATGACCCAGATACTCTCGGTGTTGCCGGCCGAACGGTTCTGATTGTTTTCGACGAACATGTCGCTGAAATAGTCGCCGGGATCGTTCTTGGCGTTGCCGAAGCGGCTTTTCATCAGACTGTAATACGGGCAGTCGATCACGTCCTGGGCATTCTCCTCGGCCAGCTTATAGTCGCCTTCGGCGCCGCGCAGCAGGTACATTTCGCTCAGCAGGTGGCGTGCGGCCCACGTCGTAAGCTTGCCCTCCTTCACGTTGTCGGGATTGTCGGGAAGGTACGTCTTGGCAAATTCCAGGTCTTTGATGATGTTGCCCAGCACCTCGATCTTGGGATCGCGCGAGAACGAGAGCAGGAAGGGCTTCTGGATGGTTTCGACCCAGGGCACGTCGCCGTAGAGGTAGACCAGCGTGCGGTAGGCGTAAGCCCGGAAGAAACGGGCTTCGGCCTGGTAAAGCTGTTTGTCGGTGGGATAGTCCCAGTTGTCGTTCTTTTCGGAATAGATCAGCAGTTCGTTGGCCGAAGCGATCAGGTTGTAGGCCCAGTTCCAGTACGAACCGACGAAAAGCGTCGACGGGTTGAGCGTCATTTCGGCGAACGGAACCAGCGAACCGTCGCGGACGGTTCCCATGCGGCAGAGGTCGGTCGAAATCTGGAGCACCTCGTAGGCGCAGGCGCCGTTGTGCATGAAAGCGCCGTTTTCACCCCAGGTGTTGTATTCCGAGCGGGCGATGGCGTAGAGCCCCGTGGCTCCCACCTCGAAGCCCAGTGAACTGGTGTAAGTGTTGTCGGGGGCCAGCGAACTTTTCAGATCCTCTTCCAGGAAGGAGGTGCAGCCCGCAGCTATCGAGAGGATCGAACTCGCGATGCCGATCTTGATATAATTCATCGTTTTCATAGTCAGGTCTTGATTAGAAGGTTAAGGTTAATCCCAGTACGTAGGAACGGGCGGTCGGGAACGATGCGAACCAGGTGTTGTCATAGTTCAGCATCTGGCGCATGTTGGAGAAGGCGCAGACGTTGTTCACGCTGAAATTCACGTCGATGGCGCTCAAGCCGATCCGGCGGACGAATTTCTGATTGACACGGTAGCCCAGCGTGATGTTGCGCAGCTGCACGTAGTTGAGCTTCTTGTAGTAGCCGTGGCTGAAGGAGGCCTGGTAACCCGGCGAAACGACCTCTGCGTCGGGGGTCTCCGGCGTCCAGTATTTCACGCCGTGGATGTAGTTGCCCGAACCGAACGTATACGAGGAGATGTTGGCCACGTTGTCCGTCATCCACTTGCCGAAGACGCCGTTGAACAGGAACGAGAAATAGAAGTCCTTGTAGGAGAAACGGTTGCCCATCGACATCGTGAAGCTCGGCTGTTTGCTGCCGATCACCTTGCGGTCTTTGGAGTCGATGACGCCGTTGCCGTCGACATCCTCCAGTTTGGCGGCTCCGGGCGTGGCTCCGGTCTGGTGGGCCACCTCCTTGCCGTCCTTGTCGATGAACGTGAACTCGTCGCCTTCCTGCCAGATGCCGATCATGTTCCAGTCGTAGTAGACCGACAGCGGCTGGCCGATGAACCACTTGTTGTTGATGTCGTCTCTGCCGTCGCCGCGCAGCGCGACGATCTTGTCGCGGTTGAGCGAGAAGGTGAAGTCGGTCTCCCACCTGAAATCCTTCTTGCGGATATTCTGCGAATGGAGCGTCAGTTCGATACCCTTGTTGCGGGTCTGGCCGACGTTGTAGAGAATCTTGCTGTAACCGTTCATAATGGGAACGGTACGCGACATCAGCAGGTCGTGCGTGTTGGAGAGGTACATGTCGATCGTACCGCCCAGACGGCCGTTGAAGAACTGGAAGTCGATACCGAGGTTGGCCGTATAGGTGGTCTCCCAACGCAGGTCGGGATTGCCGATACCGTCGCTCGGCAGGTAGGCCGAGTTGGCGGCGTCGCTGTTGTCGCCCCAAATATATTTGACACCATTGGTCGAGTAGAGACGGTCGAGCGACTGATAACGTGAAATGGCGTTGTTTCCGTTGGCGCCGTATGAGAGGCGGATCTTCAGCATGTCGATCCAAGAGGCGTTGTCCTTGATGAAGCTCTCCTCGCCGAGATGCCAGGCAACGGCAGCCGAGGGGAAGAAAGCCCATTTGTGGTTTTCAGCGAAGGCCGAGAACGAGTCGGCGCGTCCGGTGAGTGTCAGAAGGTATTTGCTGTTGAAGCCGTAATTCACACGGAACATGCCCGAAACGAAGTTCTCTTTCCAGAAAGACGAACTGATGGCGATCTTGTTCTCGGCGCCGTCCATCCGGTAGAAGCTCGAGTCGTCGTTTACGAAGCCTTCGCCGCTTTGCGAAGCGGCTGTATACTGGGCCTCCTGCATGGAGAAGAGACCTGTGAAGTCGATGTGATGTTTGCCGAAATTCCGGTCGAATTTAAGCACGTTCTCCCACGTCCAGTCCGTCGTGTGGTTGTTGGCCAGCTCGGCGCGGCCGTCGACTTTCTTACCCGTTACGGTGTTGCGGCCGTAGTAGGTTCCGTTCATCTGGCTGCGGTAGTTGTAGCCGAACTGCGACCGGAAAGAGAGCCCTTTGACCGGAAGTTTGAGATCGAGGAACCCGTTGGCCATGAAGTTGCGGCCCGTGCGTTTCTGGTCGGCGTTGACGTCCTTCATCGGGTTGGGCAGGTTCGAGTAGTCCATCGGCTCCTCGTAGTAGGCGCCGGTCTCGTCCTTGTAGATGCCGTAGGGGCTTTGCTTGATGGCATGTTCGAGGTTCGGCGTCGCACCGCCGGTCTCACGGTTCACGAACTGCGTGGTGAGACCTACGGACAGCCAGTCGTTCATTTTCTGGTTGATGCTGGCATAGACGTTCGTGCGCTGGTAATTCGAATTGTAAACCACGCCGGGGTTGTCCAGGTAGGAAACCGAGGCCATATAGGTGGTCTTCTCGTTGCCGCCCTGGAAGCTCAGCTGGTGGTCCATCGTGAAGACCGTGCGGAAGACATAGTCCTGCCAGTCGTTGGTGATGCCCTTGGCGTAGTTTACCTTCTCGCTGGCGCTGATAATCGAACCTACCAGCGGATCGAGCTGCTCGCCGCTGTAATTGTTCTTGAGCCGGCCCATGTCCTGCTTGAGGCGGATGAACTCGTTGGGACCCATGGTTTCGATGCGCTGCATCGGCTCGGCGATGGCGAGCTTCGTTTTGTAGGTGACATGGAATTCGCCCTGCGAACCCCGCTTGGTCTGGATCAGGATGACGCCGTTCGAGCCGCGCGAACCGTAGATGGCCACGGCCGACGCGTCTTTCAGCACCGACATGTTCTCGATGATGTTCGGGTCGAGGTCGGCCAGTCCGCCCGAGTAGGGAATGCCGTCGAGAATGATCAGCGGGTCGTTGCTGGCCGTCAGTGAGTTCTGGCCGCGGATCAGCAGGGTCTGGTTGCTGCCCGGCGCTTCGTTGCCGGTCGTGATGTTCAGACCGGCGACCTGGCCGACCAGACGGTCCATCAGGTTGTTGGTCGAGACCATTTCCAGCGTCTGTTTGCTGACGACGGCGAGACCTCCCGTGAGGTCTTTCTTTTTCTGCGTACCGTAACCCACGACGACCACTTCGTCGAGGGACTGGGCGTCTTCGGTCATCGTCACGTTTACGACATTCGATGCGCCGAGTTTCACTTCCTGGTCGGTATAGCCCAGACAGGTGAAAAGAAGCGTCGAGGATGCGGGAACTTTGATTTCATAAACACCTTGCGTATTGGATACGGCTCCGTTGTTGCTTTTGCCGTCCTTTACCACGACAACGACTCCCGCCAGCGGGGCGCCGCTTCCGTCGGTGATTTTACCGGTTACTTTGACGTCGTTCTGCTGGGCGAACGACGGTGTTGCAGACAGCAGGAATAAGAGGGAAATCGTCAGGCTGCCTATAAGCTTTTTGTACATGCTCATTATCATAAAAGGTTTCTTTTTGGTTAGTGCTTGTATCTCCGTTATAAAGGGATTGTCTGGAGGGGCGGGAGACACTTCGTCGCCTGGTGTGGTTTTCCGATCATCTTTTCATAGGTTTCAGGTTTTAATTTTTAAAATTTTTTATGTATTTCGAAGGAAAAGCGGACGCCGGGGACTTCGGACCCCGTATTGCAAAGGTCAATAAAACGGGGCGACCGGATGGGCGTCGTTTATTCGGAAATGGTTCCATTTCGTACGGAGGGGTAAAAAAAAGGAGCATATCCGGGCGCTGCGGGCGCTGCGCAGACCTGCGAAGAGTCCCGTCCGGACAAAATGAAACCTCCCTGCCGGTCGCGCGGGGCGACGGCGGGAAGGTTTCTGCGGGCAGATGCGGACGCTGCTCCGGCGGATACGAAAGCACGAGATATTCATAGCCGGTTCGGTCGGCTCCTTTCGTGCGGTTTGCGTCAGGATTTCTTCTTAAATTCGGATGGGGTCAGTTCGAAATGCCGTTTGAAACAGATGCTGAAATATTTGGGATTGGCGAATCCCGTCAGGACCGAGATCTCGGAGATGGTCAGGTCCGACTCCCGGAGCAGCTGGGCCGACCGTTTCAGCCGGACGTCCATGATGAACTCCTTGATCGACATGCCCGTGATGTCGTTGATCTTCTGGTAGAGGAGCGTGCGTCCGATCGACATGTCCGACACGAACGAATCCACGTTGTAGTCGCTGTTGTCCATGTTCCGTTCGATGTAGTTCATCGCCTTTTTCAGCAGTTCCTCGTCCATCGACGAAATGGTGATCTTCGACGGTTCGGCGATGTACTTCTTGCTGTAACGCTCCTTGAGTTCCTGCTGGGTGCGGATGAGGTTGGCAACCTGTTTGAGCAGGAAATCCATATCGAAGGGCTTGTCGATGAACACGTTGGCCCCGCATTCCAGCGCCTTGATCTTGTCCGCCTTTCGGAAGGCGCCCAGCAGCACCCGCCAGAAGGGCATATCCGGCACGCAGGCGGACAGCACGTTCTTGATGACGGTGGTGCGGGTCACCAGATTGAAGGACTGGAACACCATACCGATGCCCCGGCGGAACCGGCGCAGGCTCTTGCCCGACAGGGTGCTGACATCGGTGCCGTTCACCGTCAGCGTGCCGGAGGTGATCTGGTGCATCCGGTTCACGGAGCGCAGCAGCGTGGACTTGCCCGCGCCGGAACGGCCGATGATGGCCACAAACTCGCCGTCCTGAATGGTCAGGTCCACGTCGTCCAGACCCACCGTACCGTTGGGATACACCTTGGATACATGGTCGAAAATGATCATATGGTCTCCTCTTTTCCTGAAATAGCACACGGGGAGGGCTGCACAGCGGAAGGTCATGGCTGTGCAGTCCTCCCCGCGCTTGGGAAAGTGCTTTAGTTGGCGGCAGACAGCTCCTGGATGAGCTTCTGCGCGGCGCGCTCGTTGTCGTAATCGGAAGCCTGTGCCACCTGATAGCCGTTGTGGCTGTAGATAGCGATGACTTCCTTACCGGCATCGGTGTTGCCGATGTTGATGAACGCCTGCTGCAGCGCGGCGATCAGGTCAGCGTCCATGATCTCAGAGTTCTTGCTGACGGAGATGGTGTCGTTGTAGATGGGGGCGGTCACGCCGATCACGCCGGTCTCCTCCCAGATGGAGCCCTCGCGGCTGAACTCGGTGTTCCAGCGCTCGGCATAGTCGCGGCGGGCATCGGCATAGGTCACGAGCACATCGACCTGACCGGAGGCGAGACGCGCGAAAGCGCTGGCGTAGGAATCGGACTGCACGGCACTGCTCAGATCAGAGATGCCCTTGCCGTAGTGATCCTGCAGCCACAGGGCGGGATAGATGTAGCCGGCGGGGGAAGAGGTGCCCATGACGCTCCAGTTGGCGCTGTCCAGGTCCTCCCAGGTCAGCTCTTCGCCGGCGTTGACCTTCTTCACCAGCTCCTGGCCCTTGTCAGAGGGGCCGGCGATGAACAGGGCGCGGTAGGAAACGGCCTGCTTGTCGGAAGCCTCGGTGGGCTGGCCGTCATTCCAGTCCTTGGCGTTGTCGGAGTCCTTGCTCAAGCCGTCGCGGGTAGCGGTCAGAATGACCTCGGCGCCGTCGTCATACAGCACATAGGTGCCGCCGGGGATCAGGCCCACGTCGATGGTGCCGGCCTCAAGGCCCTCGCCCACGGCCTCATAGGTGGTGCCGACAGTGATCTCCACGTCGCCCACCTCGTAGCCCTGCTTGGCCAGCTCGTCCTTCAGCATCTGCTTCAGGGGCTCGGTAACGGTAATGATCTCCTCCGGCTCGCGGGAGGGCACGAACGCGACCTTCAGGGTCTCGATCTTCTTCGCGCCGTCGGTGTCGCCGGTATTGTCGCCATCGGTCTTGTCACCGCAGCCGGCCAGCAGGCCGAGCGCCATGACCAGCGCCAGCAGCAGAGCAAAAAACTTTTTCATTCTTTTTTCCTCCATAAAGTGTTGTTCCCTTGCCCGGAGTAGTTCTCCGGGACGTGTACAGCGGCATGGCACAGCAAAAGGCGCACCATACCGTCTCACAGTATAGCACACCTTTATAGAGAAAAATTTTCCGATTTGGTAAAAAAAGTAATATCTCAGGCGTCCCTCTCCCGCCCGAAGTAGAACGCCACCAGCTCCTCGAACGCCAGTATCACATGGCCGAAAAAGCTGTTGGGCAGGCTGCCGGCCAGCGTCTGCCGCGAGCCGTCCACCACAAACACGATGTCCGACATCTGCGCCAGGGTAGAGTCGCTCCGCTTGGTGAACGTGACGATCTTGTGGCCGTTCTGCCGGGCGTGACGCACGTCGTTCAGCACCGGCTCCGTCTCGCCGCTCTGACTGACGGCGAACATCACCGGCGGGGCCTCCGCCGCGTCGGACAGGTGGTGCGCGTCGCGGAACAGCATATAGTCATAGAAATGGACGTTGTTGAACACCATAAAGCCGCAGATGGACAGCCGTTGGGCGATATAGGCGCCCACAATGTTGGAAAAGCCTTCGCCGGTGGTGAACAGCTTGGCCCGGCGCGACTGGTCCAGCAGGCCGCAGAACCGGTCCAGCAGCTCGTCGGAATAATTGTCGATCAGGCTCTTGATATTCTCCGCGCTGCGGTCCCGGCCGTGGGAGTTGAACTGGCGGCTGAGGTAGTAGTACAGCTCGCTGTATCCGTCAAAGCCAAGCCGCTTGCACATCTTGACGATGGTGGTGGTGGAGAGAAAGTTCTCGTTGGCGATCTGCTGGATACCCACGCGCTTCTCGCCGCGCTCGATATGTGCCGTGATGCTGGTGATCACCCGTTTCTCGTCCTCAGAAAGCAGATTTGTCAGCAGAAAATAGCCGTCGCCCACAGCCCGTCCCTCCTTGCCGATCCATGATGGCACCATTATAGCAAACCGGGCGGCGCCTTGCAAGCCGGCGCGGGAGAATTCGACGTTCCGCCGGTGGGGCAGTGACTTCCGCGTGGTTTCGGAACAATAATAGCCAACAAAAGAGGGGTGTGACCACCCCTCTTTTGTTCTGCCGTTTCCGAAGCGGATTGCGCGGAACCGTCATCGCGCAAACACAGTCTCTCCGTTGAACGTCAGCTTGCAGATGCGCTCCGGCTCCATGGGCTCATCGAACCGCGCCCAGACCATGCAACTGTCATCGGTCTGCTCCGCGATAAAGCTCCAATCGCACGGGATAGGCGCACCATCCGCGTCAAATACCCTGAACGCGCTGAGAATGCCGGTGGTGGAGTCCACATAATCGGCGAAGTACACCGCCATGGACAGCTTGGAGCATTCGATTTTCTCCGCCGTGAGCGCCTCCCCGCCATAGGAGAGGGAAACGCTCTCTGCCAGCACCTCGCTCTGCACAGTGACGGGTGTTTCGTCCAGCGTGACCTTCCAGTGCCCCGGAAGCACGGTGGTGGTGATCTCCTTTCCGCCCCAGTGCAGCTCCAAATAGGGGAGCGCTTCCTTGTCAACGGCCACGTCCCGCCAGAGGTACCGCCAGTCGGCATCCGTGGCATCCGGGTCAAACTCGTTGGGCTGTCCGAAATGACAGTGGGACTCCGGGTAGATGACCGTGTCCGTCCGCGTGTCCAGGAAATACCAGTTCGTCTCCCAGGACGCGGACCATTCGTCCGAACCCGCCGGCTCTTTCATCACCAGTTGGAGGACGCCGTCCTCCCATCCGGCGTTGCAGATGGACGCGCCGCAGGGCAGCTGCACGTCCGCGTCCCCCGGCTGCCAGTAATACCGCACCGTTCCGTTGCGAGAACGCTCCTGACACTGGGGCAGTCTGGCATTCTCCCCGGCGTTTTCCACCATCTCCGCCACGTTGAAGTCGATCGTCTCGTGGTCGAACCACCGTTTCTCCTGCCAGTTGGCGAAGGTCATCACCAGACCGTTGGCACTGCTGCCCGGCTGCCAGTTGGCGTATACGACGCCTTCCAGCTCGTTCTCCGGCACGCCCTCCTTCCGCGGGAGGAAGGACGACACATACGCGCCGGACATCATCTGACCGGGGAAGTACAGCTCGAAGTCGGCGAATTGGCCGCTCTGATCCAGCACAGCCCCCTCGTTGGCCTTCACAGAATAGAGAAGATACAGGGCGCGCTCGTCAGAGATCACCTTCTCTATCTTGATCTGCATTTCCTCCGTAGGTACGGCCTGCTGCTGATGCTGTTCCGGTTGCTGCTGTTGAGAGATCACCGGAACCTCGTCTTCGTCGCCGATGACGGTCTGACTGGAGGAAAAGATATCGCGCCATGACAGCGGCAGTCTGCTGACGGCAAAGGCGGTCACGGATACGCCCAGTATGACCAGCACCGCCACGCACGCGGCGGATAATTTAGGGAAGCGGGCTGCCCGTTTCCGGCCCGCGTTCGCGGCATCAAAATCAAGGGCCTCCTCCAGATACGCCGCATCCACGTCTCCGATGGCGGAGAGCAGCTTTTCAGTGTTGTGCTCC
>OHQI01000234.1_pt1 | contig 12956 bp, 7 predicted proteins | sample 1577911 | NCBI WGS metagenome assembly OHQI01 (sample SAMEA3879502, study PRJEB24766) | human gut metagenome | biome: human-associated habitat; feature: feces | place: USA | collected 1985/1987
GCTTGACGCTGGAACAGCTTGCGGAGCAGACGCACCTCTCCAAGTCTGCGCTGGGCAGCTATGAAGCGGAGGACTTCAAGGACATCAGCCACTATACGCTTTCCTCCGGCGAGACCCAGACGGAGAGCGCCGCCCAGACCGGCACAGTAAGTACGGGCATGGGTAATATGGGCGGCCCCGGCGGGCAGAAGCCGGACGGAGCGCCGCCCTCCGGCGGCGGAGTCGGACCAAAGCCAGATGGCGATATCCCACGGTCAAAGCCGACGGGCGAGATGCCGCAGAAGGATAGCGGCAACGCCAAAGCCTGAAAAAAGCCAACTGAACGCAAATCACCAAGCCGTTGTGATACAACAGCTTGGTGATTTTGCACAGTTATTGATCTGACAGCTCAAGTCTTGCGGCAGACACGGAAAAAAATCTTGACTTGTTGCAGTTCGAGTCCTATAATCAGCCTATCTTTTTGGTATGGAAGGAGCGTCTCCCCATGAACAAAGCAAATACCCCTTTTCGCTATGACTACGTTGGCAGCTTTCTTCGCCCTGCCGGACTGAAGCAGGCGCGGGCAGACTTTCAAAACGGCAAGATCGGAGCCGATGAGCTGAAAGCAGCGGAGGATCAGGCGATCCGTGAGCTGGTTGCCAAGCAGCAGAGCGCCGGATACCACGTAATTACCGACGGCGAATTCCGCCGTGCCACCTGGCACCTCGACTTCATGTGGGGCTTTCACGGTGTGGGCCACAGCCGCACGGAGAAGGGGCTGCCGTTCCATGGAGAGAACGCAATGCTTGATGATACCTACCTCACCGGAGAGGTGGGAGTGGACAGCCATCCCTTTGTGGAGCATTTCCGGTTTGTCAAGGCGCTGGAAGACGAGAACACCGTGGCCAAGCTGACGATCCCCGCACCCGCTCAGTTTCTGGAGCAGATGGTCATGCCCTTTGCAATGGAAAATACCAGCAAATACTACCCCAACATTGAAAAGCTGGTGGAGGATCTGGCAGCGGGCTACCGCAAGGTCATTGATGACGTATATGCCGCCGGGTGCCGCAACCTGCAATTTGACGATTGCAGCTGGGGTATGCTGGTAGACCCCCGTGCCTGTCTGATCTTTGATACCGACGAGAAGGGGCTGGAGGCCATCAAGGAACAGATGCTCGCCGCCAACAATCTGGCCATTGAAGGCAAGCCGGAGGATCTGGTCATCAACACCCATGTCTGCCGGGGCAACTTCCACTCTACCTACGCCAGCTCCGGCGCTTATGACAGCGTGGCCAAGACCCTGCTGGCCCGTGAGAACGTGACTGCCTACTATCTGGAATTTGACGATGCCCGCAGCGGCGGCTTCGAGCCCTTGGCCGCTGTCAGCGGTGAGAAGAAGGCAAACTGGACAAACTTCTCATTTGTCAGATAGTCAAGGGAAACTTCCCGTTCCCATTTCTGCCGCAGCCGTATGATTTTCCCGATGGTGGTATAGCGAATGACAGCTTTACAAAAGGCGTTGTGCTTGCACCGGATATACTCTTGATAGGCGGCAATCTCGGTCATGGAAATTCCCCCTCTCTGAATAAATAGTGCGGGGCGGCAGCACTCCGTGCTGTCGCCCCTTGATTGCCTATCTGCAAAGGCAGACGGGGCTGTCAACGGCGGCGCAAAGCAACGTTCATTTTACTGTTGGCTGGCTCAGCTGGCTTTGTGCTATTGCCTTGTAGTAAACACAAATAGAAATGATTGCTGTAATCGCTTCCGTGATCCAAAACGCATTCCAGACGCCAACTGCTCCGAAAAGCCTGCTGAGAAAAAACGCAGTTGGGATGATAACCACAACATACCGGCAAAGTGAAATCAGTAATGAAGGAATGCCTTTTCCAAGTCCCTCCAATGCGCCGGAAGATGTAACGGAAACCGCCGAGACAATAAAACCGGCGCCGATGATACGCAGGGCTGTTTTCCCGGTCTGGATTGTCGCTTCTGTGTGGGTAAACAGCCCCATAAGCTGGCCGGGGATTAGCAGACATATCACTGTTCCAAGCACCATAATGATACCGCTCATGCACAAGACGATTTTATAAATCTGGCTGACTCTTTTGTTCTCCCCCGCACCGTAGTTATAGCCGATCAAGGGGCGCATCCCCTGAACAATGCCATTAGCCGGAAGATAGATGAATGTCTGCAATTTGTAATATATTCCCAAAACCAGAATATACACCTCGGAATATGCCGCCAAAATAGCATTGAGCGCCGAAATCAAAAGAGATGGGAGCGCAAGATTCAAGGTTGCGGGAATGCCGATGGAGTATAGCTTTATTACCATCTTTTTGCTGAGCAAAATGTACTGCCTGCAGATATGCACGCGAATTGGCCGCACAAAATAAACGACCAGATAAATCGCAAGCGTCAAGGTCTGCCCGATGCCGGTTGCCAGCGCGGCGCCTTCGATTCCCATTTTAGGGAATGGACCATAGCCAAAAATCAGAACGGGGTCTAAGACAATGTTTATTATACACCCACACATCAGGCTGATCATAGTTGTTTTCATGTTTCCTACAGCTTGGAATATTTTCTCGAATGTAACACCAACAACTATAATCAATGTAAAAGAGAACGCAATAACAGAATAGTGGACGCCAAGTTCAATCACTGTCTTGGATGAAGTGAACATTCCTAAAAAAGCCGGCATCATTGTAATACCGCAGACTGTCAAAACAACGCCGTGAATCATGGCAAGCACAAGTCCCTGCGTGGCAGCTTGATCTGCTTTTTTGTTATCTCCAGCGCCTAGATAGAAGGCGATCACTGCGTTGATTCCAACGCCAAATCCAATTCCAACAGCATTGATAAAATTTTGAACCGGGTAAACCAGTGATAATGCCGTCATAGCTTCCTCGCTGATCTGCGCGACGAAAAAGCTGTCGATAATGTTGTATAGAGAATTAACCAGCATTGATAAAACCATAGGCATGGCCATGGATAAAATCAGCGGCAATACCGGTTTTTCTTTCATAAAAGTATCGTTCATCATTTCTCCTCCTTGGAACATGTTATAAGATATTTTTGTGGCGATACCATGCCATTATTATGAGAGCAATGAGCATAGTGGCGGTTTCCGCAACAGGAAATGCAAACCAGATTCCGTTCAGTTGGAATAATTTGTCCAGACACCATAAGGCCGGAACAAGGAAAAGCTGTTGTCTGCATAATTGAATCGCAATGCTGGAACCTACTTTTTCTGTCGCCTGAAAATAGGTGGAAATCATGGTAGAGAGACCGCAAAACAGATAGCTTGCCGCCATAATTCGCATGGCGGATATGCCAAAGGAGCGCATGGCTTTTGACGCTGTAAATAATTCCAAAAGCTGCGCCGGAAAGAAGTTGACGGTCAATGTTCCCAGTATCATCATACCGGAGACCAAAGCGGTTCCGTATCGGAAAGCGGAGTGCAGCCTATCTCTGTTTCCCGCACCGTAGTTAAACCGCATAATAGGCAAACAGCCCTGAATCAAGCCGTTTACTGTCATAACGACCAGCTGCTGCACCTTAAAATACGCACCGAAGAATGCAATCGCCGTATCGGAATACGCCACCAGAAACAGATTGACGAATGTCACCATAAACGAACTGAGGGCATTCATAATGAAAGATGGTAAGCCAAGGGCGAATATACGGGCAATCATCCACTTTTGTATATGAAATTCTTTGATCTTTATCCGCACTTTTTGCTTTTTGCCCAGCAGCAAGGCAAATGCCAAAATCATGGATAACAAATAGCCCGCAACAGTAGCCACCGCAGCGCCACGGATTCCCATAGCTGGAAAAACACCAATACCAAAAATTAGGAGTGGGTCAAATACAAAATTAACGACCACTCCTGCAATCTGGAACCACATAGGAGCAATCATGTTCCCAGTAGCCTGTATCATCTTCTGGATTGCGATATGCACCATGTTGGGAATTTGCATGAACGAACATACGCTCATATAGGCAAGACTCAACTGATAAATTTCTTCGTTATTGGTGAATGCCCCAAAGTAGGGTTTCATAATCAGTAATGACAGAAGATTGAGCAAAGCACCAATTCCAAAGGCCAGTAACAATCCATGTGTGACGGTAGTATTTGCCTCATTCTGCTTTCCCTGTCCAAGATACCCTGCAATCAGTTGATATGGCTTGCCGCATGGGGATCGTTACCGCATTCGGTAAAGCTGGTCCCGCAGACGAGGCGTGAAGCCCGCCTCGCGGATCGCTTGTTGGATGCCTGCGGCATCGAACTGGTTGTGCGCCCCGGCCGAAGAAACGACGTTCTCCTCGATCATGATCGAACCCATGTCGTTGGCGCCGCTGTGCAGCGCTACCTGAGCGGTGGCCTTGCCGACGGTGAGCCACGAAGCCTGGATGTTGCGGATGTTGTTCAGAACCAGTCGGCTGACGGCGATTATGCGAATGTATTCCAATGGTGAAAAGCGGGTTGCAACTCCCTGCCGCTCCAATTCGGTGCCCGACGAGCGAAAAATCCAAGGGATGAAGGCCAGAAAGCCGTAATGTCCTTCGGGACAGCGGGCCTGCAGGTCGCGGATGCGCAGCAGGTGGTCCACACGCTGACGGGATGTTTCTACATGGCCGTACATCATCGTCGCCGAGGTCGGCAGGTTGAGGCAGTGGGCTTCGTGCATCACCTGGATCCACTCCTCGACCGAAGGTTTGGCGGGCGAGATGGCTTTCCGCACGCCGGGATCGAGGATCTCGGCCCCGGCACCCGGCAGGGAGTCCAATCCGGCGGCGATCAGCCGTTTCAGGGTGTCGAGCGTGGTGAGGCCGCTGATGCGGGCGATGTGCGCCACTTCGGGCGCTCCGAGGGCGTGCAGGCGTACCTGCGGATAGAGGCTCTTGAGTGTCGAGAAGAGCTCCTCGTAGAAATCGATCCCCAGCTTCGGGTGTAGACCGCCCTGCAGCAGCAACTGGTCGCCGCCGAGGGCGAGCATCCGCTCGATTTTCTCCTTGTATTCATCCAGCGTAGTGATGAAAGCCCGCTCCGTCTGGTGGGGTTTGCAGTGGAAATTGCAGAAGTGGCAGCCCGAAATGCAGACGTTGGTGATGTTCACGTTGCGGTCGATCTGCCAGGTCACGACCTCCAGGTCGGGCACTACGGCACGGCGCACGCGGTCAGCCGTGAGAGCCAGCTCCTGCAGGGGGGCCTGTTCGTAAAGCCAATACGCCTCCTCCGCCGTGAGGGGATCACGCTTCAGACATTTTTCGTATATCTCTTCCGCACGGTTGGGGCCGGTCCCGGCGGTTCGCTGCGTCTGTTCCCGGATCATCGCTTCGATCCTTTTTTGCCCCCTTTGCGGGACGTTTTGCCGCCCTTACCCGGTCGGGACGTGCTTTGGCGGCGTACCGGAATCGCTGCGTGCCCCTTTACGTCGTCCTCGCGGGAGTCGGCCGCCGCATCGTGCACCAGTTCGAAATCGAGCTGGCGGCGTTGCAGATCGGCCCGCTTGACGCGAATACGCACGGCATCGCCCAAGGTGAAGATCCGTCCTTTGCGGCGTCCATAGACCTCGTAGCGGTTCTCGTCGAACTGGTAGAGGTCGTCCTCCATTTCCCGCAGCGAAACCATGCCTTCGATGTGGGTTTCGTCCAGCTCGACGTACATGCCCCAGTCGCTCATGCCCGAGATATGGCCGTCGAAGAACTGGCCGATTTTATCCTGCATGAACTCCACCATTTTGTACTTGATCGAGGCGCGTTCGGCTTCGGCAGCGATCACTTCCCGCTCCGAGGCGTGTACGCAGAGTTTCTCGAAGGTGTCGCGGTCGGCCGATTTGCCTCCTTCGAGGTAGCGGGCCAGCAGCCGGTGGACCATCATGTCCGGGTAGCGGCGGATCGGCGAGGTGAAATGCGTGTAGTAGGGGAAAGCGAGGCCGTAATGACCGATGTTGTCGGTCGAATAGAAGGCCTTGGACATCGCACGTACGGCGAGGTTCGAAATGACGTTCTCCTCGATGCGTCCTTTGGCCTGTCCCAGCAGCTTGTTCATCTCCTTGGCCACGGCGCGTCCCTTGTCGGCCTTGAATACGTAGCCGAAGCGCAGAACGAAGGTCCGGAACTTTTCGAGCTTCTCCTCGTTCGGAACGTCGTGTACGCGGTAAACCATCGTACGCCGAACGGCACGGCCGTTCACTTTGTGATGTCCGCAGAATTCGGCGACCTGTTTGTTGGCCAGCAGCATGAACTCTTCGATGAGCTGGTTGGCCTCCTTTTGCTCCTTGAAATAGACGCCCAGCGGTTTGCCTTCGGCGTCGAGTTTGAACTTGGCTTCTTCGCGCTGGAAGCTCACGGCTCCGCGCTTGAAGCGTGTTTTGCGCATCCGCTGGGCCAGACGGTTGAGCGTCAGCACCTCTTCGGCGAAGTCGCCCTTGCCGGTTTCGATGATCTGCTGCGCCTCCTCGTAGGTGAAGCGGCGGTCGGAGAGGATGACCGTGCGGCCGAACCATTTGTCCAGTACTTCGGCTTCCTCGTTGAGCGTGAAGACCGCCGAGAAGCAGAGACTCTCTTCGTCGGGGCGCAGCGAGCAAAGTTCGTTGCTCAATTTTTCGGGCAGCATCGGAATCGTACGATCGACCAGATAGACCGACGTGCCGCGCTCCTCGGCTTCGGTGTCGATCACCGAGCGGGGTTGAACGTAGTGGGTCACGTCGGCGATATGTACGCCCACCTCCCACACGCCGTCTTCGATCTTGCGGATCGAGAGGGCGTCGTCGAAGTCCTTGGCGTCCGCCGGGTCGATGGTGAAGGTCGTTATCTTGCGGAAGTCGCGCCGGGCGGCATAATCGGCTTTGGTGATCGTCGAAGGAATGGCCTGGGCCGCATCTTCGACCTTTTGCTCGAAATGGTAGGGCAGGCCGTATTCGGCCAGGATGGCGTGCATCTCGGTATTGTTCTCTCCGGCGCGGCCCAATACCTCGACCAGCTCTCCGGCGGGGCTTTTGGAACCCAGCGCCCAGTCCGTGATGCGGATCACGACTTTGTCGCCGTGCTGTACGTTAGGGTTGTCCCGCTTGGAGAGATAGACGTCCATCGGCATGCGCCGGGGATCCATCTTGACGAAGATGGCGTGGTCGCTCACGTCGGCCGTGCCCACGTATTGCTTGCGGCTGCGCTCCACGATGCGGGTGATCTCGCCTTCGAGGGACCCGGCGTGGGAGCGGCGGGTGATGACGAACTCCACGCGGTCGCCGTCCAGAGCATTCAGCGAATTGCGCTGGCTGACATATACGTCGTTTTCGAACTCCTCGGAGCGGATATACATCGCTCCTGTCGAGATCATCTGTACGATGCCCTCCTGACGGGGACGCTCCTTGCCGCTGAGACGGTACTTTTCCTGCCCGCACTCCTCGATAGTGCCCTGGGCGAGCAGTTCCGTGATGATTTCACGGGTACGAAGACGGCCCTCCTTGGTGGCGCCGCCCGAGGCCGAAGCCAGATGCTTGAGGGAGAACTTGTTGTTCGGGAATTCCCGGAACAGGTTAATGATCAGCGAAGAGCGGTCGAATGCGGCCGACTTCTTCGTATTTTTCAGTTTATTCATCGGTTGAAATAGTTACGGGCGAGGAGTTCCATGAACCGGATGCCGGTCGGAATGGCCGCCTCGTCGGGATTGAAGGTGGATGTATGCAGTTTTCCGGCTCCGGGACCGACGCCCAGGCGGTAGAAGATCGCCGGGTAGCGGGTGCCGTAGAAGCCGAAATCTTCGGAAGTCATGCGCAGGGGCAGCATTTGAAAGGGAATTCCTTCGGTTTCGGCCAGTGCGACGGCCTGCCGGATCAACTCCGGGTCATTGACCACGCACGGGTAGCCGGGGGTGAAGTGTACCCGGGTTCGTACGCCGTACGAGGCGTCGTTCGCGGCGGCGAGTTCTTCGATCCTGCGTTTCACTTCGGCCCGTTCCCGTTCGTCGAAGGTACGCATCGTTCCCTCCATATAGACCCGGTCCGGGATGACGTTCGTAGCGCCCGCAGCTTCGACCTTGCCGATCGAAACGACCCGTTCGGGCGTGTTCAGGGCCGTGAGGTGCAGGATCAGTTGTGCGGCGGCGCTCACCGTGTCGCGGTGTTCGGCACGCATGGCCGCGTGGCCGCCCGCGCCTTCGAGCGTGAGGCGCAGTTCGTCGTTGGAGGCCATGTACTTGCCCGCGCGGAAGCCCAGCGTGCCCGCGTCCAAAGCGGGTTCGACGTGCTCGCCGACGACGGCCAGCACCGTATAGCCTTCGAAGGGGTTTTCGGCCAGCACTTTGGAGGCTCCGCCGGGATTCGATTCCTCTCCGGGTTGGAAGATTCCGAAAAGAGTACCCTCGAAATTCCGCTCGGCGGAGAGCCGGAGCAGGGTGCCGTAGAGCACCGCTGCGTGGATGTCGTGCCCGCAGGCGTGCATCACTCCGTCGTTCTCGGAACTCCACGCCGCGCCGCTCTGTTCGCGGATGGGCAGGGCGTCGATGTCGGCTCGCAGCACGACGGCTCGCCGCAGGTCGCCGCGTCCTTCGATTTTGGCCAGTACGCCGGTTCCGGCGATCGGACGGCAGGGGATGCCTGCCTCGCGGAGCGCCTCGGCGATGAAGCGGGCGCTCTCCGTTTCGCGGAACGAAAGCTCCGGGTGGCGGTGCAGGTGGCGGCGAAACTCTACGGGTGTCATGGTTAAGCGTTTAATAGCAATTACTTTGCCCTATTCGGAATTAGAATACGTTGCGGGCGATCTTGCGGATGTTGTCCGTGCGTCCCATCGTGTAGAAATGGATGATCGGCACTTCGGCCGCCTTGAGCTCCTTGGCCTGGTGGATCGCCCATTCTATCCCGACCTCGCGGGCCGCCTGTGTGTCCTCGCCGCAGGCCCGGACGGCCTTCACCAGCTCTTCGGGCAGGCTGACGCTGAAGGTGCGGGGCAGGATCTCCAGGTGCTTGGGCGTCGAGATCGGCTTGATGCCCGGGATGATCGGTACCGTGATGCCCGCTTTGCGGCAGCGCTCCACGAAATCGAAGTACTTGCTGTTGTCGAAGAACATCTGGGTCACGATGTAGTCGGCTCCCGCATCGACCTTCTCCTTGAGGTACTGGAGGTCGCTTTGGGCGTTCGCCGCCTCGAAATGCTTTTCGGGATAGCCCGCCACGCCTACCGAGAACTTGGAGTGGTGGCACTCCTCGACTTCGCCGTCGATAAATTCTCCCCGGTTCATGGCCTGGATCTGGCGCACCAGGTCGGCGGCGTGGGCGTGTCCCTGGGCGTAGGGGACGAAGCGGGGTTCGTTCTGCCGCTTGTCGCCCCGCAGCGCCAGCACGTTGTGCAGCCCCAGGAAATCCATGTCGATCAGCGAATCCTCGATGTCGTATTTCGACCAGCCGCCGCAGATCAGGTGGGGAACCACCTCCACGTCGTACTTGCGCCGGATCGCGGCCGAGATGCCGACCGTGCCCGGACGGCGGCGCATGATGTGCCACTCGCGGCTTCCGTCGGGGCGGATGTCCTCTTTGAGGGCTTCGCGGTGGAAGGTGACGTTGATGTAGGCCGGGTTGAAATCCATCAGCGGGTCGATGGCTCCGAAGACGCTGCGCGTACCGTCCCCCTTCAGGGGCGGGAGCAGCTCGAAGGCGAAACGGGTCGTGCGCGAAGCGACGGCGCCCTGTATGAGATCCGTAATATTCATCAGATGTTATTGGGTATCAGTTTTTCGATCGTTTCTATGTCCATGTTGCGGCGTGCGGCGTAGTCGGCCAGTTGCTCTCGGTCGATTCGGCCGACGGAGAAATATTCGGCGTCGGCGAAGAACAGGCCGCAGAGCGCCTCCTCAGGTGTAATCATATAGTTGTCGTTCAGACGCATGGCGGTCGTCTTGTCGGCGGCCAGCAGGTCGAAGACCTCGCGTTTGAGCGAGTGGTCGGGACAGGCCGGGTAGCCGAAGGCCATGCGCCGACCCCGGTATTTGCTGCGGATGATCTGTTCGGGTGTGAGCGCCGGACCGGTTTCGTAACCCCACATCTGGCGGCGGATGAAGATATGCACCCATTCGCAGAGGGCTTCGGTCAGGCGGTCGGCCAGCAGCTTCGAGAGGATGGCGTTGTAGTCGTCGCCCTCCGCGCGGAACTTTTCGGTCAGCTCCTTGAGCCCTATGCCGCCCGTGAGGGCGAAGGCCCCGATATAGTCGGTTCTGCCTGCCTTTTCGTCGGCGATGAAATCGGCCAGACAGCGGGCCTGGGCTTCCCGGACCGGGGCCTGGCTGCGCAGCATCGGCAGGATGTATTTCTTGTCTTTCGGGCCGGTGACCACGATGTCGTCGCCCCGGCTGACGGCTGCGAAGATGCCCGCTACGCCCTGGAGGGTGAGGAGTTTTTCTTCGCGGATGCGGGCCAGCATCTTTTGCGCGTCGTCGTAGAGCTTGCGGGCTTCGGCGCCGTGTTCGGGGTTTTCGAAGATCTCCGGTACGCGGCCCTTGAGCCCCCACGCCGGGAAGAAGAAGTTCCAGTCGATCAGCGGCTCCACATCGGCGATACTTATGTCCGGAAACACCAGCCGTCCCGTATGGGCCGGAACAGCGATTTCGGACGCGGGTTTCGGCACGCGCAGCTTGCGCACCTGACCGAAGGGTAGGATCGTGCGGATCTCCTCGCGGCGGCGGTACTGGTCGCGCAGGGTCTGTTGCTCCTCGCGCACGCGAGCCAGATACTCTTCCCGGCCGGGACCGAGCAGTTCGCCGAGGATTTTGTTGTTGCGGCTGGCGTTGTCGGCATGGATCACCGGGCCCGAGTAGGTCGGAGCTATTTTTACGGCGGTGTGTACGTCCGAAGTGGTCGCACCGCCGATCAGTACGGGAATTTGCAACCCCCGGCGTTCCAGCTCTTCGCAGACGTGGATCATCTCCTCGAGCGAAGGGGTAATCAGTCCGCTCAGGCAGATCGCGTCGGCGCCCCAGGCGACGGCTTCGTCGATGATGCGGGGACACTCGACCATCACGCCCAGGTCGCGGATCGTGTAGCCGTTGCAGGCCATGACTACCGCCACGATGTTCTTGCCGATGTCGTGTACGTCGCCTTTCACGGTAGCCACCAGCACCTTGCCGGCACTCTTGGCGTTCGCTTCGGAACCTTGCTCGATGTAGGGAGTCAGTACGGCGACGGCTTTTTTCATCACGCGGGCGGTCTTGACCACTTGCGGCAGGAACATTTTGCCCTGCCCGAACAGATTGCCTACGACTTCCATGGCCGGCATCAGCAGCCGGTCGATCACTGCCAGGGGCGAGCCCAGCGTGCGGTAGCCTTCGAGCGCGTCCTGCTCGATGTAGTCGGCCACGCCCTTGAGCATGGCGTATTCGATGCGCTTGCCGAGCGGCTCCGAGCGCCAGGCGTCGGTATGCTGCGTCTGCGTCGCGGCGGTTTTGGTGAATTGCGAAGCGTATTCCGTGAGGCGTTCGGCTGCGTCTGCGCGGCGGCAGAGGATGACATCCTCGACTCGTTCGAGCAGTTCCGGTTCGATGTCGCTGTAGATTTGCAGCATCTGGGGATTGACGATCGCCATGTCCATACCCGCTTGGATGGCGTGGTAGAGAAACACCGAATGCATGGCCTCGCGCACGGCGTTGTTGCCCCGGAAGGCGAACGAGAGATTCGACACGCCGCCCGAAATCTTGGCGTGCGGCAGGTTTTGCTTGATCCAGCGCACGGCTTCGATGAAATCCCTGGCGTAGGCGTCGTGGGCTTCGATACCGGTGGCCACCGCGAGGATGTTGGGGTCGAAGATGATGTCTTCGGCGGGGAATCCGTCGTCGGTGAGGAGTTTGTAGGCCCGCTGCGCCACCTTGATCTTGCGGGCATAGGTGTCTGCCTGTCCCTGTTCGTCGAAGAGCATCACTACGGCGGCGGCTCCGTAACGGCGGATGAGGCGGGCGCGGTGCAGAAATTCCTGCTTGCCCTCCTTCAGGGAGATGGAATTGACGACGCTCTTGCCCTGCACTACCCGGAGGCCCGTTTCGAGCACCTCCCATTTCGAAGAGTCGATCATGACGGGTACTGCGGCGATTTCGGGCTCAGAACCCATCAGGTTGAGGAAGTCGCGCATGGCTTCGGGACCGTCGATCAGGCCGTCGTCCATGCAGACATCGACGATCTGAGCGCCGGCTTCGACCTGGGCACGGGCCACCGAGAGAGCCTCCTCGTAATTCTTTTCGCGGATCAGCCGCGCGAACTTGGCCGAGCCGGCGACGTTGGTGCGCTCGCCGACATTGACGAAGTTGGCTTCGGGTACGATCCGAAGTTGTTCCAGCCCGCTCAGGCAGGTCACGTGCCGCCGCTGCGGCAGGGGGCGGGGCGCATAGTTGTTTACGATCTTCGCCAGTTCGAAGATGTGCAGGGGCGTGGTGCCGCAGCAGCCGCCCACCAGATTGACCAGGCCGCGCCGCATGTATTCCTCTACGTCGGCGGCGAACATCGCGGGCGTCTCGTCGTAGCCGCCCATGACGTTCGGCAGACCCGCATTGGGATAGACCGCCACGCGGAATTCCGAAACAGCGGCCAGCCGCTCCAGGTAGGGCAGCAGGGCCTTGGCGCCGAACGAGCAGTTGAGGCTCACGGCCAGCGGTTCGGCGTGTGCGACGGAGGTGTAGAAGGCTTCGATGGTTTGTCCCGCCAGGGTGCGTCCCGACGAGGTGAGCGTGCCGGAGACGATGACCGGCAGTCGCATGCCGCGTTCGGCGAAGAGGGATTCGATGGCGAAGATCGCTGCCTTGGCGTTCAGCGCATCGAAGACGGTTTCGAGCATCAGCAGATCGACGCCGCCGTCCATCAGGCCCCGGGCCTGATCGTAGTACGCCTGCGAGAGCTGTTCGAAAGTGAAAGCCCGGGCGCCGGGGTTGTCCACGTCCGCCGACATCGACAGCGTATGGCTCGTCGGGCCCATCGAGCCGCCCACGAAGCGGGGCTTCT
>OHQI01000237.1_pt1 | contig 12860 bp, 8 predicted proteins | sample 1577911 | NCBI WGS metagenome assembly OHQI01 (sample SAMEA3879502, study PRJEB24766) | human gut metagenome | biome: human-associated habitat; feature: feces | place: USA | collected 1985/1987
GTACCATCCAGGCCACCCGCGGCGAGATCTACGATGCCTCCGGCATCACGCTGGCGTCCACCAGCGTAGTATGGACCATCTGGGCCGACCCCAGCTACAGCACGGCCCTCTTCACCAGCCAGACCGTCGAGGAGACAGGCGAGAGCACCAAGACCGTGGATGAGACGACGCTGGCCGATGTGAGCCGCCAGCTCACCCTGCGGCTGCTCTCCGGCGACGGCGAGAGTCTGGACAGCGTAGATACCTCTTCGGCAGAATATCAGACCCAGTACCAGACCGTCCACGACGCGCTGGCCAAGAACGGGTCGTCCTATCAGGTGCTGGCCACCAAGGTGAACAATGCCGTCAAGCTCTCCATCGAGAAATACATCAGCGAATATAATAAAAATCACGCCAAAGCCAAGACTCTGGAAGACGGCACCGTCATCAAGAAGGGCCGTATCTCCGTCTCTTCGTCCAAGAGTTTCCAGCGCGATTACCCCTACGGCGCGTTCGCCGCATCGGTGCTGGGCTTCTGCAACGGCGACGGCGAGGGCTTCTACGGCCTCGAAAAATCCTACAATGACACCCTCGCGGGCGTCAATGGCCGCACGATCACCCTCCGCAATGCCTACGGCAACGCCATCGCCGACGCCAACGCCACCACTTACGCCGCCAAGGACGGCTCCAATCTGGTGCTGTCGCTGGACGTCAATGTGCAGGAGGTCGTGGAGCGCTACCTCAACGAGGCCATCTACGCCAACACGGTCGAGAACCGCGGCGCAGCCATCGTCATGAACGTCAAGACCGGTGCCATCCTTGCCATGGCCTCGAAGCCTGACTTCGACCCCAACGCTCCGCTGGATTTCAGTGAGAACCTGGCCTATCTGAATGAGCAGGTGAACGCCGAGCCGGAAATTTACACCATCTATAAGAAAGACGCCAATGGCAACTATCTCCGGGACGAGCAGGGCAAGAAGATACCGGAAGAAGACCCCGACTACACCGGAACCTACCGCGACATCCAGTGGAAGAACAAGACCATCACCGAGCTGTACTATCCCGGAAGCGTCTTCAAGGTCATCACGGCCGCCATGGGTGTGGACTCGGGCAAGGCCACCTATTACACCACCTTCAACTGCTCCGGTGCCTACGGCGTGGCAAAAGAGACGTACCACTGCGCCGGTAAGAAGGCCCACGGCGTCCAGAACCTCGCCGAGGCCCTCCGGAACAGCTGCAACATCTACTTCATCCAGCTGGGTCAGCGGCTGGGTTCCAGCGCCTTCTACGACTACTTCGACGCTTTCGGCTTCACCGAGCGCACCGGCGTGGACCTGCCCAACGAGACGGGCATGATGAAGTATTACACCAAGAGCCAGCTGGGCGAGGTCGAGCTTTCGTCTTCCTCCTTCGGTCAGGCAATGGCTGTGACCCCGCTGCAGGTCTGCACCGCCGTCTCGGCAGCCGTCAACGGCGGCTACCTCGTCACCCCTCATGTGGTGGATAAGATAACCGACCAGAACGGCAACGTCGTCGAGGAGATCGGCGCGAACGTCCGCCGTCAGGTCATCAGCAAGAGCGCCAGCGAGACCATCCGGCAGATCATGGAGTATGAGGTGGGCGACGGCACTACCACCGGCGGCGGTTCCAACGCCTACGTCGCGGGCTACCGCATCGGCGGCAAGTCCGGTACGTCCGAGCAGCTGAACATGGAGCGCCGCGCCGACGGCGACTACAAGAAGGTCGCCTCCTTTGCCGCCGTCCTGCCTGCCAACGACCCCGAAATTCTGGTCTACGTTATGCTGGACGACCCCAATAACGCCCACACCGACTATTCGTCCATTCTGGCTGCGCCTGTGGTCGGCAACATCATCAGTGAGATAGCCCCCTATCTGGGCATTGCCACCGACGGCATCGACCGCAGCCAGAACACCGTCAAGGTGCCGAACCTCGTGGGCAAGGAGTGGAGCAATGCGCAGGTCTCCCTGAATACCAAGGGCCTCAAGCATCAGCTCGTGGAGAGCGAGAGCGACCAGACCGCTGCCGTCGTCACCTACCAGTACCCCCACGCAGGCGCAACGGTGGCCAGCGGCACCACCATCTATCTTTACACCGATACCTACTCCGGCAGCCACACGGAAGTGCCGGACGTCAGCGGCAAGAGTGCCGACTTTGCCCGCCAGATGCTGACCGCCGCCGGCCTGAACTGTCAGGTGGCGGGCGACAGCGCCGGTACCGTGCAGAGCCAGAGCGAGGCCGCCGGCTCCAGCGTCCAGAAAGGCACCGTCGTCACCATCACTTGCGGATAAGGAGATTTATTATGGAAAAAATCGCAGCAGAACTGCTTTTGAAGGGCCTTGCCCCCGAGGGCTTCGCCGACAGCCAGCCTATCGGCCTCGTGACCACCGACAGCCGCGAGGTCTGCCCCGGCTGCATCTTTGTAGCTTTCCCCGGTGAGCGCTTCGACGGCCACGATTTCGCGGCCAAGGCGCTGGAAGAGGGCGCGGCCTACGTCGTACTCAACCACCCTGTGGAGGGCGTCCCGGCTGAAAAGGCTGTTATCAGCTCCGACAGCTACCACGCCATGATGGTCATGGGCGCGAACTACCGCAGCCAGTTCCACCCGAAGGTGGTGGGTGTCACCGGCAGTGTGGGCAAGACCACCACCAAGCAGATGACCTACGCCGCCATCGCGGGCTTTGGCAATACCATCAAGACCGAGGGCAACCAGAACAATGAGCTGGGCCTGCCCCGCACCATGTTCCGCATCGGCAGGGATACGGAGTACGCTGTCGTGGAGATGGGCATGAGCCACGCCGGTGAGATCGAGCGTCTGGCAAAGTGCGCCCGCCCCGATGTGGGCATCATCACCTGCATCGGCGTGTCCCACATCGGCAATCTGGGCAGTCAGGAGAACATCTGCAAGGCGAAGCTGGAAATCTGCGCCGGCCTTGCCGAGGGTTCGCCCCTCGTGCTCAACGGCGACGACCCCTTCCTGCGCAAAGCCGCTCTGCCCACCCATGTCCGGCCCGTGTGGTTCAGCCTCGGCGACGAGAACGCCGACGTCTGCGCCCTTGATGTCCGGCAGGAGGGCGACGGCATGGCCTTCACCCTCTGCGACAAGGCCGCAGGCCGCTATGCAGTGACCATCCCGGCCATGGGTCGCCACAACGTGGCGAACGCGCTGGCCGCCTACGCCGCCGCCACCCGTCTGGGCCTCGCGCCCGAGGGCGTCATCGCGGGTCTGGCCGATTTCGAGCAGACCGGTATGCGCCAGAAGGTCGTCCACGCAGGCAGCATGGACGTCATCGAGGACTGCTACAACGCCAACCCCGACAGCATGAAGGCTGCGCTGGCTATGTTCAAAGAGTACCCCTGCAAGCGCCGCTTCGCTCTGCTGGGCGATATGCTGGAACTGGGCGGGATGAGCGCGCCCGCTCATGAAGAGCTGGGCCGTCAGGCCGCAGAGGCCGGGTTGACCGCTCTTGTCACCTACGGCCCCGAGGCCGCACGGACGGCAAAGGCCGCAAAGGACGCGGGCCTCGCCGACGTCGTCCACGCCGAGGATTACCAGCAGGCTGCAGACGCTCTGCTGGCCCGGATGGCTCCGGGCGACGCTCTGCTGGTGAAGGCCAGCCGGGGCATGGCACTGGAAAAGGCACTGGCCCTGTTTTATCCCGTCTGCGCAAAGTAAAATACTTGGAGTATCGTTATTATGATTCGTTTTGCCTTGATCGTCGCCTCAACGCTGGGGTTCGTCCTCACGGCGGCGCTCGGGAATTTGATGACGCCGCTGCTGCGGGCGTTCCGCGTCCAGCAGGAGGAAAATGAGCCGCCCACGATGGGCGGGCTCTACCTGATGGTGGGGACGCTGGCGGCGGTAGGCGTCGGCTGGACAGCGGCCTGTGTCGCCCAGCCGGAGCTGCTGGGGACCGAGAGCCTGCTGACCACCCGGCTGCTCATCGCCCTGTTCGGGGCGCTCTGCTTCGGGGCCGTGGGCCTCGCGGACGATGTGGTCCGGCTGCGGCATCGGTCGCCGCTGGGGCTGCGCCGCCCGGTGCGGCTGGCGCTGGAAGCAGCCTCCGGCACGCTGGTGCTGGCCCTGCTGGGGCTGAACCACTGCCTGCCCGACGGGCTGGCCCTGCCGGGCGTCGGCTACTGCACCCTCGGGCCGCTGGCCCCGGTGGTCTGGCTGGCGATTTTAGTGGCGCTGGCCGAGAGCGCCCGCACCGCCGACGGCATGGACGGCACGGTCTGCGGCTGCGCCTTCATCGCCATGCTGGGTCTCATGACGGCTATGACCCTCCTGGGCTGGTTCCCGCTGGGCGTCCTCCCGGCGGCGCTGGCCGGGGCATTGATGGCCTTCCTGCTCTGGAATTTCTACCCCGCAAAGCTCCGCCCCGGTGCGGTGGGGTGCCAGTTTTTAGCCGGTGCGCTGGGCTGTGTGCCGCTGAGCGTCGGCTGGCCCGGGCTGACGCTCCCGCTGGCCCTGCCCTACTGGCTGGAAGGCGGCATGGTGGCTCTGCAGATCATCGTCTGGAAAGCCTCCGGCGGGCGGCGGCAGCTGTTCGGCACCGCGCCGCTCCACCGCTGGCTGGAAAAGCGGGGCTTTGACCCGGTGAATATCTTTTATATTTTTGGAGTCCTGGCAATGCTGGGCCTTGCGCTGACCTTGCAGGCGGCGCGGGCCAGCTGAGCCGGGACCCGATAAGGAGGGAATGCGGATGGCGACCATCCGGAGAAAAAAGTCTGAGTCCTTTGCCATCTTGTCGAGCCCCGGCCCCTGGCCGCAGGTGCTCATCAACTGGCTGGCGACGCTGGCAGTCATCATCGTGTTCGGACTCATCATGCTGTTCAGTGCCAGCTACACCACGGGCTACCTGCGGATGGGCGACAGCTTTTACTACATCAAGTCGCAGGTGTTCTGCCTGGGTCTGGGTCTCGCGGTCATGCTGCTCTTCTCTCGCATCGACCATCGCTTTCTGCGCAGGATGGTCGGGCCGGGCTATGTCGTCTGCATCGTGATGCTTATCGCGGTGCTGTTCAGTGCGCCCCTCAACGGCTGCCGCCGCTGGCTGCGCATCGGCTTTACCATTCAGGTATCGGAGATCGCAAAGTTCGAGATGATACTGCTCACGGCCCATCTGGCCGCGAAAGCGCCCCATCTGGAAAAGCTGGACCCCGCCTCCGGGCGGCGCGTCCCGGCAGGCCAGTGGCTCTATCAGCGCATCGTGCGGGAACTCATCGTCCCGCTGCTGCCCCTCATCCCTGTGGTGTTTCTGCTCATGCTTGAGCCGCATATGTCCGGCATCGTCCTGACGACGGCCATCTGCGGCACCATCCTGCTGCTGGGCGGCAGCGGCGGCATCATCACCTGGGCGGGCGGCGCGTCCGCTGTGCTGCTGCTCCGCACCGTGCTGGAGCACATCGACTCCATCCCGTACTTACAGAGCCGTCTGGACGGCTGGACCCACGACCTGAGCAAGATGACCGACCAGACCCTGCAGAGCCTCTACGCCATCGGCTCCGGCGGTGTCACCGGCCTCGGCCTCGGCAACAGCATCGAAAAACAGCTCTGGCTTCCCGAGAGCACCAACGACTTCATCTTCAGCGTCGTGTGCGAGGAGCTGGGCTTCGTGGGTGCCGTCATCGTCATCCTGCTCTTCGTGCTCTTCCTCGTGCAGGGGCTGTGGCTGGCCTTCCACGCCGAGAACCGCTACTGCACACTGGTGGGCATCGGCATCATGGCCCAAATTGCGTGGCAGGTGTTCTGCAACATCGCGGTCGTCACCAACACCCTGCCCAACACCGGCATCTCGCTGCCCTTCTTCTCCTCCGGCGGCACCAGCCTCATCCTGCTGCTGGCCGAGATGGGCGTGATGATAAACATCGGCCGGGGCGGCGAGCGCGCCCGCCTCGAGCGGGAGAATCTCCGCGCCCTGCGGGAACAGCGGGAAAAAGAAAAGTCCAATAACACCATCCGGCTCGACCCCAACATGGGATATTGAGCACATCCAAATAAGGAGGAAATCACCATGCGTGTACTTATCGCAGCCGGCGGAACTGCCGGACATATCAACCCGGCTCTGGCCATCGCGGGAGCCATCAAAAAGGCCGACCCGTCCGCCGAGATACACTTTGCAGGCCGGAAAGAGGGCATGGAATACCGCCTTGTGACCCAGGCGGGCTACCCCTTCCACCACATCGAGATCACCGGTTTCCAGCGTAAGCTCTCCCTGAACAACATCAAGCGGAACATCATCACCCTCTGGAACCTGGCCCTCTCCGGCCCGAAAGCCCGGGCCATGATGAAGGAAGTACAGCCCGACCTCGTCATCGGCTGCGGCGGCTACGTCTCCGGCCCGGTGGTGCGCTGCGCCGCCAAGAAGGGCATCAAGACCGCCATCCATGAGCAGAACGCTTTCCCTGGTGTGACCAACAAGCTGCTGGCCCCGGACGTGGACATCGTGTTCGCCGCCGTGCCTGCCGCTGTGGAAAAGCTGGGTGCGCCCGAAAAGACGCAGGTCGTGGGCAACCCGGTGCGGCCTGAAGTGTTCGAGAAGGCAGGGGAGCGGGACGCCATCCGCGCCCAGCTGGGTGCCGGTGACCGCACCGTCATCCTCTCCTTCGGCGGAAGCCTCGGCGCCCGCCGTGTCAATGAGGTGGTGGCCGACCTCTGCGCATGGGAGCAGAAAGAGCACAAGCCTGTGCTCCACATCCACGCCACTGGACAGTACGGCGTGGAGCTGTTTCAAAATCTCGAAAAGGAAAAAGGCTTTGCTCCCGGCGAGAGCCTCGTGGTGAAGGAATATATCAACAATATGCCCGAGCTGCTGGCCGCTGCCGATCTCGTCATCAGCCGTGCCGGTGCGCTGACGCTGGCCGAACTGGAAGCCGAGGGCCGCGCCGCCATCCTCATCCCCAGCCCCAATGTGGCGGAGAACCACCAGTATTACAACGCCATGGAGCTGCAGAAGGCCGGTGCCGCTGTGGTCATCGAGGAAAAGGATCTGACCGGCGAGAAGCTGGTCTCGACCGTCTCCGGCCTGCTGGCCGAGCCGGGCAAGCTGGCTGCCATGGGCAAGAACGCCCGCACCCTTTCGGTGGACGACAGCCTCGACCGCATCGCCGACGCCCTGATGAAACTGGTCAAGACGCCGTGATTGATTCGGCAGCACTCTTGTGATAAAATAATCAGACGGAAAGGAGGCGACGCCGCACCATGCAGCAGGATCGGAACAAGAGCCGACGCCCCAGCAGTTCAATCCAGCAGAACAGCGCCCGACGGCAGGGAAAGCCCCGCAAAGCCTACGACTGGACGCAGGACCGGCGTCCCTCGAATCAGAACCGCCGCCGGACGCAGGGCTATCAGGAGCAGACGCTGGACTTCTCGGGCGGCAATGTGACATTCGAAAACCACAGCTCGGGATATGCGGACAACAGCATCCAGTTTCCCCAGCAGACGGCGCGACGGCCCAATAACCAGAACCAGAGCCGCCGTCAGGGCCAGCAGAGAAGCCAGCGGCCCCGTCAGAACACGACCGCCTACCCCACAAATGGGAGCCGCCCCCGCAATGGCCAGCGGCCCCAGAATGTCCAGAGCGCCCGGAGGCCCCAGAGCGGCGGGCGCTACCGCCCCACGGAGGCGAACCTCCGCAGCCCGGCCCGGCGGGAGGGCAGAAAGAAGCGTCGTCTGACTCGTGCCGCTGTCCGCCGCCGCAGGGCCATCCGCCGCCTGACGGCGCTGGCGCTGCTGCTCTGCGTCATCGGGGTGGGCGTCTACCTCACCGTGACCATGCTCTTCAAGATAAACACCTTAGAAGTGGCGGTCGATGGAGAGGTGGTGCAGGAGGTGGGCGGCTATTCCAGCGCTGAGATCCTGCAGGCGCTGGGCGTCCACGCGGAAGAGAACATCTTCAGCTTCGACCCCGCCGAAAAGGCCGCTGCGCTGGAAAAGCAGTTCCCGCTGCTGGAAAATATCCGGGTGGAGCGGGATTACCCTAACACCGTAGTGGTGCGGACCAACGCGGCCACTGCCGTCTACGCCATGCAGACGTCCAGCGGCTGGCTGAGCCTTTCTGCGGGGCTGAAGATACTGGATAAGGATTCGGCCCAGCCGGACCTTATCATCCTCTGCGGCGGCGAGCCGGTATCCACGACGCCGGGTACACAGCTGGAATTTGAGACAGGACCGTCCGGCGCGTCTTCGGGCAGCGCGGCGTCTGACAGCGCCGCATCCAGCGAGGCCGGACCGCCCACGGATAAGCGGCTCGAGTCCCTGAACACTCTGCTGACCGCACTGGACAGCAGTGAGCTGGGGGCGGATGTCACCCGCATCGAGTTCGAGGACCCGGAGCAGATGGCGTTTTTGTATCAGGGCCGCATCAGCGTGCTTCTGGGTACCCTGAATGAGCTGGACTACAAACTCCGGCTGGCAAAGTATGTCCTGCTCAACGAGGACGGCAAGGGCTGCTCGCCCACCGACACCGGTATGCTGGATCTGAGCCACCTGAGCGCCTCTTCCAGCCGCAAATTCCGCTTTGCACAGGGTGAGCCGACCCTGCCCTCGGGCTGGACGGCCCCGGAAGAGCCTGCCGCCCCGGCGGAGGCAGAAGCCGAGAGCCAGCCGGAGGAAGTCTCCGGCACCGAACCCGATACTGAGGGCGCGGAAGCCGCGCCCGCCGAAGACCCTACTGCCGCAGCGGCAGAACAGCAATAAGGAGCATTTGAACGATGAAACTGGAACAACTGTTGGAGGGCGTGTCCTATACGCTGGTGCAGGGCAGCCTTGAACTTGACATCGAGGACATCATCTACGACAGCCGCAAGGCGGCCCCGGGCCGACTTTTCGTCTGCATCGTGGGTACCCAGCGGGACAGCCACGACTACGCCGCCCAGTGCGTGGCCGACGGCGTGACGGCGCTGGTGGTCCAGCACGACATCGACCTTTCCACCGTCCCCGGTGCTGCCGTGCTGAAGGTGGAGAGCAGCCGCTATGCGCTGGCGCTCATGAGCGGCAACCTGTTCGGCAACCCCTCCCGCCGGATGACCATGATCGGCGTCACCGGCACCAAGGGCAAGACCACCACCACCCACATGATAAAGAGCGTGCTGGAAGCCGCAGGCCGCAAAGTCGGCATGATCGGCACCAACGGCATCTACTTCCTCGGCCACCATCAGGAGACGGCCAATACCACCCCTGAGAGCTATGAGCTGCAGAAGACTTTCCGGGAGTTTCTGGACGCCGGCTGCGATACGGCGCTGATGGAAGTGTCCAGTCAGGGCCTCATGATGGACCGCGTGGCGGGCATCCATTACGACATCGGCGTCTTCACGAACCTCTCGCCCGACCACATCGGCCCCGGCGAGCACAAGACCTTTGAAGAATACCGCAGCTGGAAGGGTCAGCTTTTCAAGCGCTGCACCACCGGCGTCGTGAACATCGACGACGAGAACACTGAGGCCCTGCTGGAAGGCCACACCTGCAAGCTTGTGACCTACGGCTGCAGCGAGAAGGCCGACTACCGCGCCGGTACTTACCAGCTGCTCCGCACCCACGACTTCCTCGGCGTCCAGTTCCATGTCTCCGGCAAGGACGATATGGACGTCAAGGTGAATATGCCCGGCGAGTTCAGCGTCTACAATGCGCTGGCCGCTCTCACTGTGGGCAAGGTGCTGGGCCTGCCCGATGAGGCCATCCACGAAGGTTTGAGCCGCTGCGTGGTCAAGGGCCGTGTGGAGCTGGTCCCCATCAGCAAGAAGTTCACCATCCTGCTGGACTACGCCCACAACGAAGTCTCCACCGAGAGCCTGCTCACGACTCTGCGGGCCTACGACCCCCACCGCCTCGTGGTGGTGTTCGGCTGCGGCGGCAACCGCTCCAAGCTGCGCCGCTACGGCATGGGCGAAATTTGCGCCAAGATGGCCGATTTCTCCATCCTCACGGAGGATAACAACCGCTTTGAGAAGGTGGAAGACATCATTGCCGACATCCGCGTGGGCATGAACAAGGGCAACCCGGACGCAAAGTTCGTGGAGATCCCTGACCGCCTCGACGCCCTGCATTATGCTGTTGACCACGCACAGGAGGGCGACCTCATCGCCGTCATCGGCAAGGGCCATGAGACTTACCGTGACCGCGAGGGCGTCAAGACCCCCTTCCTCGAGCGGGAGCTGCTGGAAGAGTACGCCCAGCAGATCGGCCTTGAGTAATATCTGAACATAAAAATACCGGCTGTGTTGGATGCACAGCCGGTATTTTTGTATCTGATGGGATTTAGTTCTTTTCGGCCAGAGCCTTCTGAGCCTTTTCCTCGGGGATGAGATTGGTCATGCTCTTGAGGCTGATGCCGATGGTGGAGAGGTTGTGCAGCATGGCAGAGGACGCAGGCTGCAGGATGCCCATTGCCCCCAGCGCGATGAGGGCAGAGTTGAAGGTCAGCACAAAGTGGTAGTTGGCGCTGACACGGCGCTGCAGGGAGTTGGCGATGGTCTTGAGGATGACCAGCTCCTCGAGGCTGTCGGCCTTGATGGTCACGTCTGCGATCTCGCGGGCGATGGCAGCGCCGGAGTTGATGGCGATGCCGACGTCAGCGGCAGAAAGGGCGGGGGAGTCGTTGATGCCGTCGCCGATCATCACGACGGTGTGGCCCTCGCTCTTGGCCTTCTGGACGAAAGCAGCCTTGTCCTCGGGCAGGACTTCGGCGAAGAACTGGTCCACACCCACCTGCTTTGCGATGGCGGCGGCGGTGCGCTCACTGTCACCGGTCATCATGACGGTGTTGGTGATGCCGAGGCTGCGCAGAGCGCGCAGCACGCGGGAAGCTTCCGGACGCAGCGGGTCGGCGATGCAGATGACGCCGGCCAGACGGCCCGAAGCGGCCAGATAGAGGTGAGAATACTCCGGCTCGAGGTTATCGAACTTCTCGCGCTCGTCCTCGGGGATGGTGCAGTGCTCGTCCTCAAAGACGAAGTGGTGGCTGCCGATGACGACCCGCTCACCGCTGACGCGGCTGGCGATGCCGTGGGCCACGATATACTCCACCTCGGAGTGCATCTCTTCGTGGGAGATGCCGCGCTCTTTGGCCTCCCGGACGACAGCATTGGCCATCGAGTGGGGGAAGTGCTCCTCGAGGCAGGCGGCCAGCTGCAAAACTTCGCTCTCGCTGCAGCCGGAGAAGGGGACGACCTTGACCACCTTGGGGGTAGCGCGGGTCAGGGTGCCGGTCTTGTCGAAGACGATGGTGTCGGCCTTGGACAGGGTCTCGAGGTACTTGCCGCCCTTGACGGTGATATGGCTTGCGCCGCACTCGCGCATGGCAGAAAGAACGGCCAGCGGCATGGAGAGTTTGAGGGCGCAAGAGAAATCGACCATCAGGCAGGAGATGGCGCGGGTGGCGTTCCGGGTCAGGGCGTAGGTGACGACGGTAGCACCGAGGCACCAGGGGACCAGACGGTCGGCCAGAGCCAGCGCACGGTTCTCGGTGCTGGACTTCAGCTTCTCGGATTCCTCGATCATGGCCACGATCTTGTCGTAGCGGTTCGCGCCGCCCTCGGCTCTGGTGGTCAGGACGCACTCGCCCTCTTCCACCACAGTGCCGGCGTAGACGGTGGCGCCGATGGTCTTGCGCACCGGCATGGACTCGCCGGTCAGAGCGGACTGGTTGACCATGGCTTCGCCCTCGATGACGGTGCCGTCCAGCGGGATCATGTTGCCGGAGCGGACGACGATCTCATCGCCGGGGTGGACCTTGGTGAGCGGCATGAGCACTTCGGTACCCTGTGCGCGGACCCAGACCTTATCGACATTCAGGGCCATGCTGCGGGCCAGGTCGTCGAGGCTCTTCTTGCGGGTCCACTCCTCCAGCAGGGAGCCGACGTTGAGCAGGAACATGACGGAGCCAGCGGTGGCGAAATCGCCCCGCAGGATGGAAACGCCGATGCTCAAAGCATCCAGCACCTCGACTTCCAGTTTGCGGCGCCACAGGCAGCACACACCCTTCCAGAGGAACTTGATGGAGCGGAACACGGTGTAGGCGGCGTTGAGCGGGGCGGGCAGGAACAGCTCGCGCAGCACCCGGCCTGCCAAGAGGTTATACATCTTTTCCTGATATTCCTGATTGATGCGGCGGCTGTCGGCGCTGGTGACCAGTGCGTCCAGATCGGGGTCATCGAAACGGTAGGTGCTCAGGGCGGCGACGGCATCCTTGCGGGCACCGGTGTAATACACCACCACATCGCCCGTCCGCTCGTAGACCTTGGCCTTGCTCACAGCGTCGTGGTGGTTCAGATAGGCTTCCAGCACATCGGCCCGGTGCAGGGTCATCCGCACATTGCAGACGTGTACCCGCAGGCGGCCGCGGCTCTCATGAAGAATAGTACATTTCATATCAGAATATCCTCTGCGTATTGCAAAAAATAACCATAAAAAGAGCCGCCCGCAGGCGGCTCAGAGACTGCAAAATTACTCGTTAGTCTCGGTGGTCTCTGCCTCAGCAGCGTCCTCGATGACCTCAGCCTCAGCCTTGGCAGCGCGGGCCTCGTTGATGGCCTTTGCATCCTCGAGGATGTCACCGGCCTGCTCCTGGACCTTGCTGACGGTCTCCATGGTGGAGTCCTTCATGCGCAGGACAGCAGCGGTGGTCTGGGTGTAGACCTTCTTGGCGTCGCTGCTGGACAGCAGCTTGAAACCGGCAGAACCGAACAGAGTGCCGGCGGCGAACAGTGCGATCTTCTTGATATCCATAGTAACTTCCCTACCTTTTCTATTTCCTGTCAGAGGCCCTGTATCCGCAGGACCTGTAAGATGAATATACCGGCCCAAAAGCCGGAAAACAGGGGGGGACATTTCCCTTGTGTCGAGCCTATTGTAGCACAGATTT
>OHQI01000258.1_pt1 | contig 12530 bp, 8 predicted proteins | sample 1577911 | NCBI WGS metagenome assembly OHQI01 (sample SAMEA3879502, study PRJEB24766) | human gut metagenome | biome: human-associated habitat; feature: feces | place: USA | collected 1985/1987
CTGTGTGCCAACTGGAACCGCCGCAAACCCACTAAAAAGATCCACCGCCGCTATTGAACAGACGCAAAAATGCCCCGGCAGCCGCAAAGGCCGCCGGGGCATTCTGGTTGCGCCAGCAGGAGTCGAACCTACGATGGGGGAGTCAAAGTCCCCTGCCTTACCGCTTGGCGATGGCGCATCGTGCAGCTAAGTATAGCATATTTTCTGCCGTTCCACAAGAGGGACACTGCATTTTTGCAGCCTTTTCCCCGCAGCACTTAGAGCGTTTGCGGCGTTTTTTGTCGTTTTTTGGGCTTTTAGACGCTGTTTTTATGCTTTCCATTTCCTGCCATGTTTTTACGAAAGACAAGTTTTAAAGGATGCGATTTTCAAAAAATGCGGTCTATCGGGGCATAAAATTCATCTTGCAAGGGTAAAAATCGTTTTTTCATAATTTTTATTATTTTTTCAGCCAAAAGCTGTATTTTTTGTTGCGGTTCTGGTACACTGGATGTGATAAATATAGATTGAAGAAACTTCTCCGCTGTCCGGGCTGCGCCCGGGTGGGGCAGGGTCTCCATCTTTGTGAAGGAAAGCGAGGGATCTCATGAAAAAATTCCTGAAAACGCTGGTGGTCGGGATCTGCCTGTTCACCCTGCTGTGCTGTGCGCTGCCGGCTGCGTTTGCTGCCGGCAACACTTCAGGGAGCAAAAAGGAACAGAACGTGTTCGCCATTGGTATGGATGCCCAAGGCGGCATCTGCTCTACTGTGGTAACCTACACGAACCTGTCCGGCAAACTGGAGAGCACGCCCGAGCAGCCTACCATGACGGGTTACACCTTTGACGGCTGGTACACCGAGCCGGTAGGCGGCAGCAAGGTGACCACTTCCACCGTGTTCACCTCCGACGCTACCATCTACGCACACTGGATCGCCAAGGCCGGTGCTTCCACCGTGCCGCAGCCCGCCACCCAGCCCGCCGCGATTCAGTGGCAGAAGTATGTAGGGCCAGCACTGGTAGCCGGTGCCCTGCTTACCACCCTGCTGGTCTCCACCATGTTCTGAACAACGCTGTAAAACGCATTGATACCAATGAAGAAAGGGATCTTACCATGACTACTTCTACCATGAAACTGCCCGCCAGCTACGCCGTGATCGACGCCGAGGAGATGACCTATCTGGACGGCGGTGCAAGCAGCGCCTACCAGTCCTTCCTGGACGTTGGCAAGGTGTTCAACTACATCGCCCGCATCTTCTCCGGTGCAAGCTCCATCATCAACAACGTCAACGTCATCTACCAGTCCTTTGTCTCGCTGAACAGCCTGCTGACCAGCTTTGGCAAGTAAAAGGCTGACCCCAAAGTCTGCATACGGGAGCCGCGCTTTTTTTCGAAAAAGTGCGGCTCCCGTTTTTTCGTGCGCGCAGCAGTTCAGCACAGTAGTGTGTAAAACTTCACATCTCAAAATTATGAACAAACTTTTTAAGTTTTTGGGGTCTTGCAGTCGTTTTTGGGGAAAAATACACACAAAATATAAAAAAATGCGATATTTTTTCGGCGTTATCTCTTGATTTTGTGTCTGTTTTGTTATATTGTTGTTACATGGGATGTGGTAAAATAAGGTAGCTTGTAAAGGAGCGCTTCCGCACCCTTTACACCCCCCAAATCCTGTGGCGGCAAGCGCATTTTAAGCCGTTTTTGTTAAGTATTTTCGTAGTTTACGAAAACCTTTTCGCTGGCTTGTACTTTATAGTTTGGGAGTTTGGACATACATGGCAGATCGTGAACTGCGGCGGATGCACCGCGCTGAACTGATAGAGATTATTTATGCATTGAAGCAGAGCGAGGATCAGCTCAAGGCGCAGAACGCCGCGCTTACCGCGCAGCTGCAGGACCGGCAGCTCCGGCTGGAAAAGGCCGGCTCCATCGCGCAGGCTGCGCTGGAGCTGAACAACGTGTTCGCCGCCGCGCAGGCCGCCGCCGATGACTATCTGCACTCGGTGCAGGCCAACCTTGCAGACACCGACGCCGCCGCTGCCAACACCCTTTCGCAGGCGCGCAGCGAGGCCAAACGCATTCTGGAGCAGGCACAGGCAGACGCCGACAGCCTGAAGGCGCAGACCCGGCAGGAATGCAGCGCCATGGTAGAGCAGGCCGAGCAGGAGGTGCAGCAGCGCTGGCAGACATTTGACCGCAAGGCCAACGCGCTGCTGGACCAGTACCGCAGCGCCGACAGCCAGCCTTCGGAGGAAACATGAAAAAACGCGATATCCGGTTTGCTTCCATCCCCTCCACCGAGGAAGTAGCCGCAGAACGTGAACGTCTTGCGTACCAGAACCGCTACCAGCGGGTGCTGCGCAGTACGGTCTATATATTGGTGGTGGTGGCCGCAGCGGCCGTGCTGCTGGCTACGCTGTTTTTACCGGTGCTTCAGGTCTCCGGCGACAGCATGAACCCTACGTTGAACGACAAGGACATTATCCTGCTGGTAAAATCCAACCACATTGAAAACGGTGAGTTATGCGGGTTTTACTGGCAGAACAAGCTTTTGCTCAAGCGCATCATCGGGCAGCCCGGTGATGTGATCGATATGGACGTGAACGGCGTGGTCTCGGTAAACGGCGAGGTGCTGGACGAGCCCTATGTGGACGCGCTGACCGTGGGCGAATGCGACATCCGGTTCCCCTATCAGGTGCCGGAAAACCGCTACTTCGTGCTGGGCGACCACCGCTCCACATCCATCGACAGCCGCAGCAGCGTGATAGGCTGCGTGGAAAAAAGTCAGATCATTGGCAGGGTGTTTTTAAGGGTATGGCCCCTGTCCAGTTTCTCGTTGATCCATTGAGCCCGGGAGGAGGTACTCTAAGTTATGAACGACATCCTTAAAACCTACAAGGAGCAGTTCCGCGAAAACCGGCACACGCTGCGGCGCTACACCGCATTTGTGCTGGCGCTTGCCATGATCACCACCCTGTTCGTCAACTGGCAGCTGCACGGCGTTGGCATCTCTATGACCGCGCAGTACCAATGCGGCGAGGTGGAGCACGCCCACACGGCGGATTGCTACGACAAGGTGCTGATCTGCGGCTACACGGAAGGCCAGCTTGAAAATGCGGACGAAGTTGCCGCTGCCGAAGCTGCCGCCGCCAGTGCTGCCCAGAGCAGCGCCGAGGAAGAGATCATGCCGCTGGAGCTGGAGCCGCAGATCGAGTTTGTGCCCCACGAGCACACCGATGACTGCTATACCGAAGTGCAGACCCTGACCTGCATGGAGGAAGAGCACGTCCACGATGATGACTGCTACGACCCCGAGGACGGCACCCTGATCTGTGAAAAATTTGAGCATACCCACGATGAAAGCTGCTACACCACCGAGTACGAGCTGACCTGCGGCCTGGAAGAGGGCGAGCTTGTGGAGCAGGTGGTAGAGCCCACCCAGACCGCCGAGCTGGTGGCCATGGCGGTGGCAGAGCCTGTGGCGCTGGAGCCGGTGGTGGACACTGTGGAGCCCATCTACCACCACCACACCGATGCCTGCTACGAGGAAGTGCTGGTGTGCCCCCTGCCGGAGCATCACCACACCGTAAGCTGCCTGAGCGATACCTCTGCCGACCTTGAGACCCCCGAGGAGTGGCAGGCCGCCAACGCCGATGCCGTGATCACCGGCGAGTGGAACGAGGATCTGCTCAGCGTGGCAAAGACCCAGTTGGGCTACGAGCAGAGCGAGAAAAACTTCGAGATCGACCCGGCGGACGGCGTGACCCTGCGCTACTACTCCCGCTACGGTCAGTCCTATGGCAATGCCTACGGCGAGTGGGACGTGATGTTCCTTGCCTACTGCCTGAAGTACGCCGAGATTCCCCAAAGCGCCATCCCGCAGGAGGCCAGCGTGCTTGCCCTGCGCAGCTCCATGAGCGGCATGGACTGGCTGCTGGAAGAGGACGGCAGCGCCGCCCAGCCCGGCGACATCGTTATTTATAATAAGTACGTCACCCGCACCGTGGCTGTGGACAGCAGCGCCGACAGTGCAGAGCCGGATCTGGACGACCTGTTCAGCGTGGATACAGAGTTTGAAAACAGCGCAGACCTCGAGGGCTCCGGCGTTTCTGCGCTGGATGCAGCCCCCAGTGCTGACGACAGCACCGGCGCACAGGATACCGCAGCCACCTCCGGCACGCAGGACACTGTGCTCACCCCCGAGCCCGTTGACCCGCAGACGGAGCAGCCCACCGAAAAGCCGGTGGACAGTGCTGACACCGCTGCACCCAGCACCGTGACCTCTGTGTCCGGCGCGGACACCCTTGTCCCCAGCGTGGTATCCCCCGCTGCTGAGCCGCAGACCACCACCGTGACCGACGCTTTGCCCGTGGAGACCGTGGGCATCGTGAGCAGTGTTGACAAGGATGCCGACACGCTGACCGTTATTTCCGGCGACGTAGACGGCAAGGTGGCTGAGGTAACACTGTTCAACACCGAGGTCGTGGGTGTGGTGGATGTTGCCGCCGCTCAGTACGCCGACACATACGGCGGCCAGCTGCCTACCATCTCCGACAGCCGTCCGAACCGTGCGCCCGCATTGGCGGCGGGAGCATCGGCTGATCTGAGTGATGACTGGATCACCAAAATCATTGCTACCGTCGATGGCACTTCGCATACAGTAAAAGATAAAGATGATTCCACTGCTTTCCCCGACCTTACGGTCAAGAATGGCGGAAGTGTTAATCTTACCTATCACTTCACGATTCCTCATGATAGCAGCCTGCCTACGGGCACTACAACGCTGACTTACCAGCTGCCGGCCGGCTTTAAACTGGATACTGCTATTACTAATGTTGAAATGCAGGATAACTCCTTTAATAAAATCGGCACGATAACAGTTGATACGGACGGCAAGGTCACCCTTACCTTTGATAAAACTCTGGACCGCAAGCAGACCACCGGTCACTTCTATGTTGACTGCAAGGTCGACAAGAATACTGCCACCAGCCAAGAGGAAATCACTTTCCCCGGCACTGGCACTACTATCAAGTTCCAGAAAGAAACCGACCTTACTGTGGGAAAAACGGGTGTGCATAGTGGCCGGACGGAGGACGGCAAATACAAAATGCACTACACCGTCACAGCCAGTTCTGATAATGGCAGCGGCAAACCCATTGTGCTGAGTGACTATCTGAATCTGGGCAGTTCCTTTAAGAATGCAAGCTATGAAAAAAATACTGTCACAGTCAAAAAAGTAACACAAACCGGAGAACAACCGCTAACCAAAGATACGGATTTCATCGTTCAGGACGACACCAGCAGCGGTTTAGGCAGCGATGGCGTTGCTGATGGAAACCCGGGCATCAAGATCACTGCTACAGACGGTGTTTCTGGTCTGCCCGAACTGGGCAAGAATGAGAGCTATGTCCTTGAATACGATGTAGTTGTAGATCATGACGGCTTGAATGCTGAAAACCTGTCCAACCGCGCCTATGCCAATGGCGAAAAGGGTAACTGCGATATCTATTTCCAAAATGAGCTGAACAAGAACGGCCGTTATGACCCTGATACGGGCGAGATTACATGGGAAATCAAAATCAAACCCAACGGTGCGTCCATATACAACTTTGTGCTCAAGGATACCCTGCCTACCGGCCACACGATGACCGGTTACTTCAAGGTTTCCGGCGGCTCCTCTGGTACGATCTTGGAAGAAACCAATAAATTTAAGGACGCTACCGAATTCACCTATAAGTTCGATGACGCAAAGTTCAATACCAGTAATCCCGATTATGAGTATACCGTCACCTACAAGACCAAAGCTCCGGCAGACTTCACGATCGGCAACAGCGTTACCAATAGCGCTTCTTTGGAGCTGGATGGTCACAAAAAGTGGGAGACTTCCGGCGAAGCTACCTACGATGACCGTGATCAGATCCATGAGAAGAAAGCGCTGGACGATACCACCCTCAAAAAAGACGATGCCGTCAATAATGTCTTCAAGATGCATTGGAGTCTGAAGGTCACTCCACCCATTGTTTGGGGCGAAAAAGACGGTGTGCGGGATAACCGCCTTGAGATCAAGGACTACATCGATGATCCTTGGGTTTCTTCTGGCAAGAATGAAAGCAACGATCACTATGCTATCCTGAAAGACCTGCAGGCAGAGATCATAGATAGCCTTGTTGTTACGCTTCAAAGTGGTAAAGAAATCCAGTATAAAGATCTCGCAAGCAATGGTCTGCGGCTTGAGGTACGGTACTATACCGGCAGAAACGTTGACACAAATACCAAGCTCGGTCATACGTTAAGAACCGATAACTCCAGCACTGAAACTGTTCCGGCTGAGTACGCAGATAAGAAGATCAAGTCCTTCAAATTGGTGTTCCATAAGGTGAGCTTTGACAACAGGGATCCGGTAGAATCTGTTGAAATCAGAAAGTACACCACACTGGGCGATGCCAGCGGACTTGGCGCAGGACAGACCATCTACTTCAAGAACGAATCCAAACGCAGTTCCGATCAGTACGAGTACACCATCCCGGGCAACTCTACCAAAGAACTGATCAAGATGTCCTCTGGTACTGAGCCTGCCCGCAACGGAGCCGGTGACTTTAAGACCGGCAGCACTACCGTCTACTCGGGCAACGGCGCAGATGGCGAGACCTATATCTACTACCAGCTCAAACTGGTCACGCATAACACCGCCGTCAGCTTCCCCATTAGCGTTACCGATAAGCTGCCCGACTACGTGACCTATGTTCCCGATTCGGCTTATCTGGTAGCTGCACGCGGCACTGACAGTCAAATTTATGAACACCACACTTCAGCTCAGTTCCAATTCCCTGCGGGTGAAGGAGGATATCAACCCAGCGTTGATCTGAGCAGCAGCGATCTTTTCGAATGCACCTTGGATGATACAACAAATACGCTTACTTTTAAATTAAAAGACAGGCTTCAATATCTCCACTATCCAAGCGCAAGTGAAATCAACGCTTTCTACATCCGCTATGCGGTCAAGGTGGATAAGAGCAACTGGATACCGAGCCTTACTACCCAGCACAAGGTGTTCTCCAACTTCGCAAAGTGGGAGGGCGTAGGCGATTCCAAAACTGATACTACAGTGGAATACAACACTGCCCTGCTGAAAAAGAGTGCTGATTACAACAAGAGTGGCAATAAGGTCAACTACTCCATTATTATCAACCCCGACAAGCTGAAGCTTGGCGATGCCGAAATGATCAAACTGACCGACACAATGGTCATCAATGGTGCTTCTACAGATAGCGCAGCGCTGGTTGAATCTACGGTCAAGCTGTATTCTTATAATGCAGCCACCGGCCAAAAGGGTACAGAGCTTCCCTCCGATTCCTATCGGGTGGACTATGCAGAAACCAGCAGCAATCCGCACACCTACACTCTTACCGTTGAAGTGCCGAACGGCTTTGCGTATGTGCTGGAATACCAGTATGCAAATACCAGCAATACCGATTATTCCATGGAAAATAAGGCTCAGCTTTCCTCCTACGTCACCAAAACTATTACAACTCAGGTTCAGCATAATAGTGCAGGCGGCAGTGCTCACACAGACAGTCTGACCATCCACAAGGTGGATAGTCAGAACTCCGTCAAAGCCTTGCCCGGCGCAGAGTTCAAGCTGTGTTGGTTTGATCCTTCTGATGGCCAGTATAAGGACATTCAGACCGAAACGACCGATGATCATGGCAATATCGAACTGACCTTCTCTGAAGCTCCCGGTTTAAAACCCGGCACTGATTCGAACGGTAAGATCATCCGTCCTTACAATTATCTCTACAAGCTGGTGGAAACCAAGGCGCCCGATGGCTACGCACTGGACGAAACGCCCTACTACTTCATCTGGACAACGGATTCGGCCAGTGCCGCAACCGCATACAGTAATGCAGTAGGCGACAAAGCCAGCATGATTGGTGTTGACACAAACAAGATCAACTACTATTACCACAACGAAAGCATTACCCTGCGTGTAAAGAACACAAGCAATCGCCTTACCATCCAGAAGCTGTGGTACGACAAGGACGGCAACGCCATTGACGAAACCACCAAGCTGCCAGATCACATTACAGTGGAGCTTTACAGGCGTACCGACACGAACAGTGTAGGCGAGTATGTAGACACCTACACGCTTAACGCTGGTAATGGCTGGAAGTGCTCCTACGATGTTCCTCTTGCATACCTTGAATGCTACTTCTATGTGAAGGAGACCTCCACCGGCGCGAACTATGATGTGATCTACACCAACAACAATGTAAAGGGCACCGGCACCATCCTTGTGACCAACAAGGAAAAGGAAAACGCCGACTACGAACTCCCCTCTACCGGCGGGTCCGGTACACTCCCGTACACAGCCGTGGGCGGCACAATGATGCTGTCTGCGCTGGCATATAGCTTTATCCACCGCAAGCGCAGACGCGAAGGGAGGGCAGATGACTAAACTGCACTTCCCTGCCGGACGCCCGGAGCTTAAACCCCGCCCGCCCAGCGCAAAGTTTACGCGATAATCCGAACAAGACCACACCCCTACCCCCCCCCCCCCCTGCACAAAATGCAGGGGGCGGCAAGGGGCAGAAAAAAGAAAGGGGCTTTTTCCATGAAAAAAGCAATGAAGAAACTCATGGCTGCGCTGCTGGCAGTTGCTATGGTTTGCGCCATGGCCATCCCGGCGTTTGCAGATGGCAGCAGCTCTACCAGCACTGCTGCTGTTATCAAGTACACGATCACCGCACCTAAAAACGGTCACACCTACGAGATCTACCAGATCTTTACCGGTGATTATGATCCACTCCAACCGTCCATGCTCGCCAACATCAAGTGGGGCAAAAACGGCACTGGTACGGCTGGCGAAGCTGTTGAGCAGACTGTTCTGGACGCACTTTCCAAGGTTGCTTCCTACACAAGCGACAGTGATAAGCTTGACGTTATCGATAAATATGTCACTCTGATCAATCCTGTAGATACCATTACAAACGGTGGTTCTGTTGAAGTTGTTGGCGGCTATTACCTGATTAAGGACAAGGACGTCTCTGTGCCTTCCTCTGAAACTTATACCCCTTACATCGTTTCCGTTGTTGGCAATGTTACCATCGAGCCGAAGAGCAATGAGGTTCCTAAATTTACCAAAAAGCTGAAGGACACCAACGATACTACCGGCGTTATTACCGGCTGGCAGGATTCTGCCGACTATGATATCGACGATAAAATCCCCTTCCGCCTGCAGGGCACTGTTTCCAAGGACTTTGATTCCTATAAGACGTATTACTACGCTTTCCACGATGTGGAAGAAAAGGGTCTGACCTTTGACCCCAGCTCTGTGAAAGTTTTTGTTGGCGATGAAGAGACCGGTACTAAGATTGATGCTAGCAATTATACTGTCGTTACCAACCCGGCCGATGGCTGCACCTTTGAGATCGTGTTTGATGATCTGAAAAATATTCCCAGTGTTACTGCTAAATCTATCATTACCGTTACCTACGAGTCCACGCTGAACGGGAACGCTGTTCTGGGCGCACAGGGCAACGTCAACACGGCAAAGCTGGAGTACTCCAACAACCCGCGCGGTGACGGCACGGGCACAACTCCTTGGGATAACGTCATCGTCTTTACCTACAAGGTGGTCGTGAATAAGGTCGATCAGGACAATAATCCTCTGGTAGGTGCACAGTTCACTCTGACCAAAAAGACCAAGAACGGCACGGATGTTGTCAAGACTATGACCATCGACTCTAGCGAAACTCAGTTTACGCTGTCCGGTCTGGATGACGGCGAGTACACGCTGACCGAGACTGTAACCCCCGCCCACTACAACACCATCAGCCCCATCACCTTTACTGTCAACGCTGATCATACTATCACTTGGGAAACCGAGCGTCGTGAAGATATCCTGACCTCTTTGAGCGGCGACAAGAAGGTTGGCGAAATCACCTTTAGTGTTGATAAAACCGCTGGCACTCTGACTACGAATGTCATCAATAATATCGGCACTACCCTGCCCGGCACCGGCGGCATCGGCACCACCATCTTCTATGTGATCGGCGGCGGCCTGATGGTTGCTGCAGCCATCCTGCTCATTACCAAAAAGCGCATGGAGAACCACTAAGCTCTCCTTTTCCCCTGCACAGAGCGGGGCTGTAAAGCCCCCTGCTCTGGTCCTGAAACTATAACGTTAGGGAGTAGCCCATGAAAAAGAACAAAAGCACCATTATATTGATCCTCGTCTTTTTCGTGGGTCTATCCGTGATGTTATACCCCACCATCAGCGATTATGTCAACCAGCGCAACCAGTCCCGCGCGGTGGCAAGCTACGCGCAGGACGTGGACAACATGACCGATGCGGATTACAGCGGATACTTTGACGCCGCCGATGCCTTTAACGCACAGGTAGCCGCCAACGAGTACGCGCTCTACCGCCCGGATCAGCTTACTGGCTACGCCGACACGCTGGATATTACCGGCACGGGCATTATGGGTTACATCACCATCGCCAAAATAGGCGTGGAGCTGCCCATCTACCACGGCACCAGCGACAGCGTATTGCAGATCGCCGCAGGCCATTTGGAGGGCACCAGCCTGCCGGTGGGCGGCGCGTCCACCCACGCGGTCATCTCGGCGCACCGCGGCCTGCCCAGCGCAAAGCTGTTTACCAACCTTGACCAGCTGGAAGTGGGCGATACTTTTACCATCACCGTGCTGGATCGGGTGCTCACCTACGAGGTGGACAAAATTTCCATCGTGCTGCCCACCGAGACCGACGAGCTGAAGATCGCCGAAGGCAAGGATTACGTCACTCTGATGACCTGCACCCCCTACGGCATCAACACCCACCGCCTGCTGGTACGCGGCCACCGCGTGGAGACCCCGGATCAGTACAAGCACATCCGTGTTACTGCCGAAGCGCTCAAGATAGAGCCTATCATCGTTGCGCCCGTCATGGCGCTGCCCATGCTGCTGATCCTGCTGATCGGTATGCTGCTTTCCACACGCAAACGCAAGAAAACAAGAGGTGAAGAACATGAAAAGCATTGATCTGCGTCATCGTCTGGCAGCTGTGCTGCTGGCTGTGTGCCTTGTGGTATGCTGCGCCCTGCCGGCCTTTGCCACCAGTGCCAGCCTTGTGTCCGGGCGGCTGGGCTCGCTCCACGTCCGTCTGTACGACACCCACAACGATGTGCCCCTGCGCGGCGGCGAGCTGACCTTGTATCAGGTTGCCGCCGTCAAGCGCACCGGCGGCAGCCTGTCCTACGCCTATACCGGCGATTTTACGGGCTGCGGTGTCGTGCTGGGCGATCTTTCCGACAGCACGCTGGCTGACCAGCTGGCAAAGTATCTGCCCACCGTGCCCGCCGTTGCCGCCCAGCAGAACGTTGACGAGGAAGGCTACGCCGACTTTACCAAGCTGCCGCAGGGGCTGTATCTGGTCATGCAGACCGAGGCTTCCCACGGCTACGAAGCCATCAAGCCCTTCCTTGTGTCCATTCCCCTGCCGGATGGCGACAGCTGGATCTACGATGTGGACGCCACCCCCAAGGTAGGCGCTACCATCCCGGATACGCCGGAGACCCCGCCGGACACCCCCGAAACGCCCCCAGACACCCCTGACACTCCCCCGGATACGCCGGACACGCCGCCGGACACCCCCGATCTTCCGGAGCAGCCGGACACCCCGGATACGCCGGTGAGCCCCGGCACACCGGATAACCCGGTAAGTCCCGGCAACCCGGACAATCCCGTAAGCCCCGAGAACCCGGATAACCCGGTAAGTCCCGGCAACCCGGACAATCCCGTAAGCCCCGAGAACCCGGATAACCCGGTCTCCCCTTCCAACCCGGATAAGCCTGTTCTGCCCCAGACCGGTCAGCTGAACTGGCCTGTGCCGGTGCTGGCCTGCAGCGGTGTGCTGCTGTTTGCCGTCGGCTGGGTGCTGAACCGTCAGGGCAAAAAGGAACACTGAACCCTACTCCCTTCCAGCACGGCGCGCCGTGCCCTCTCCCCCGCAAGGGGGAGTTTTTTTGTACCCTCTTCCCTGCCGGGCACGGCACGATTTAAAATGCGCTCCGCGTTGCTCTGCGCATCATCAGCGGAAATATATTTTTAAATTTGCAATGCTGGAAAATCTGCGGATTTTCCAGCATTGCCTTTTCACGGGAGGGGGTGTTGCCGCAAGGCTGTACCACAGCACAAAGCGAGCTCGCCCTCTCAGGCGCTAACGCGCCAGCTCCCCCAAAGGGGGAGCCCTTGGCAAAACCAGAAACTTTACCGTACTGCCAAGGCCTCTCCCTTTGGGAGAGGTGGCATCGCGCAGCGATGACGGAGAGGGCGAGCCCGTTCCCGGCATGGCTGGCAAACCCGCAGGGTTTGACTGAGGGAGTTCTCCACGCAAAAGAGCCGCTGTACAAAAAGTACAGCGGCTCTTGATTTATGCAGTCCGTATTATGTTTTACTGCTGCTGAGCGGCCTTTTTGGCTTCCAGTGCCAGAATGGCATCGCGGCGGCTCAGGTTGATGCGGCCCTGCTGGTCGATGTCGGTCACCTTGACCA
>OHQI01000273.1_pt1 | contig 12177 bp, 9 predicted proteins | sample 1577911 | NCBI WGS metagenome assembly OHQI01 (sample SAMEA3879502, study PRJEB24766) | human gut metagenome | biome: human-associated habitat; feature: feces | place: USA | collected 1985/1987
TCGGTTGCGCCGGTTTCGGCATCGACGGTACCCGCCGAGAGCACAAGTGCGGCCGCTCCCTGACGCTCGGTGGCGGTCAGTGTGTCGGCTGCGAGCGAGCGTGCGGCCTCCACGGCCTCTTTCTGCTGCTCGTCGATTGCGGCGGCCTGCTCGGTTTCCTGTAGTTTCTGCTGGTCGGGCTGGTTGAGCCACATGAATCCGAAAATCACCAGACCCATGAGCAGAAGCCCCAGAAGCGTGTTTTTGTCCATATCTTAGTGTCGTTCAGTTTTTTGCTGTAGATTCTTTTTCGTTGCGGTAGTCGATGGCGGCATCGACGAAGCTGCGGAATATCGGGTTGGGGTGGAGCACCGTCGAGCTGTACTCGGGGTGGTACTGAGTGCCGAGATACCAGCGCAGGCCGGGCACCTCGACCACCTCCACCAGGTGGGAGCGCGGGTTTTCGCCCACACAGCGCATTCCGGCCTCCTCGAAGGCCGAGCGATACTGCTCGTTGAATTCGAAGCGGTGGCGGTGGCGTTCGCTCACCATCGTCGAGCCGTAGGCGCGCGAGGCCAGCGAATCGGGCTTCAGAACGCAGTCGTAGGCACCCAGGCGCATCGTGCCGCCCATGTTCGAGATGCTCTTCTGCTCCTCCATCAGGTCGATCACGTTGTGGGGAGTGGAGGGGTTCATCTCGGTGGAGTTGGCGTCGGCCAGGCCAAGCACGTTGCGGGCGTATTCAATCACCATACACTGCATTCCAAGGCATATGCCGAAGGTAGGTACATTGTGGGTGCGCAGCCATTCCAGTGCAATGAATTTCCCCTCGATGCCGCGCTGGCCGAAGCCCGGGGCGATGATTACGCCGTCCATCGGGGCCAGAAGTTCGCCCACGTTGTCGGGCGTCACCTTCTCCGAGTGGATAAGCCGCAGGTCGAGCTTGCGCCCGGCGTAGGTGGCCGCCTGGAAAAGTGCCTCGTCGATCGATTTGTATGCGTCCTGCAGCTCTACATATTTGCCTACCAGACCGATTGTCACCGGTTTCTCGGCCTCCGTCATCTTGCTCAGGAAACTGAGCCACGGCCCCATCTCGGGCTCACCTTTCGAGGGGGTGTCGGTAAGGCGGAGCACAATGTCGTCGAGATGCTGCTCATGCATCTTCACGGGTACCTGATATATCGAGGGGACGTCGATCGACTGCACCACATCCTCGGGGAGCACGTTGCAGAACAGAGCGATTTTGCGTCTTACTTCCGGCGTGATTTCCTTTTCCGTGCGGAGCACCAGTATGTCGGGCTGTATTCCCAGCTCCTGAAGCTGCTTCACGGAGTGTTGCGTAGGCTTGGTTTTCAACTCCTTGGCAGCCGCGATATAGGGCACGTAGGTAAGGTGGATGCAGAGGCTGTCGCGGCCGAGTTCCCAGCGAAGCTGGCGCACTGCCTCAAGAAACGGCAGACTCTCGATGTCGCCGACCACACCGCCTATTTCGGTGATTATGAAGTCGTATTCGCCCGTGTGGCCCAGCTGCTTCACCCGGCTCTTGATTTCGTCGGTGATATGGGGCACAATCTGCACCGTTTTTCCCAGATAGTCGCCGCGGCGCTCCTTGTCGATTACCGTCTGGTAGACGCGTCCGGTGGTCACGTTGTTGGCGCGTGTGGTGTGGATGTCGGTGAAACGCTCGTAGTGGCCCAGGTCGAGGTCCGTCTCGGCGCCGTCCTCGGTGACGTAGCACTCGCCGTGCTCGTAGGGGTTGAGCGTTCCGGGATCTACGTTGATGTAGGGGTCGAGTTTCTGAATGGTCACCGAGTAACCGCGGGCCTGCAACAGGCGGGCGATCGAAGCCGAAATAATACCCTTGCCGAGCGACGACGCCACGCCGCCCGTTACGAATATGTACTTGGGTTTGGAAAGTTTCATTACTGTTTTATTTATAAATTCGTTGTAACACCGTTCAGCGCCTTTTTCCGCAAGCCCCCGCCAAGGCGGGGGTTCGGGGGCGGGTCAAACCTGTATACACGGCGTTCCGCCGTGGGCCGGCGTCCGGAGCGGCAGGGCGATCCGATCGTCAGGCATTGTTATTTTCGTCCTGGTCCTGCTTGTCGATCAGCTTCACCTTCTCGATCGTCGAGGCCATCTCCTCGCGGGCGCGCTCGATCTTCGCACGCACGTCGGCCACCAACGCCTCGGCGTTCTTCGACTTGGAGAAGAATCCGATGTTGTTCTCCAACAAGGCGATATCCTGCTCCAACTGGCGGACTTTGTTGTAGAGCCGGTCGCGCTCCGTGCGCAGACGCCGGTCGCCCGAGGCCTTGAGCGAGGAGACCTTCTCCTTGAAACGGTCCATCGAACGGTCGCGCTCCGAACCGCGCAGGGTATCGAACATCTTATCGACCACCTCCTTGTAACGTTTTTGAATCGCCTCCTTCTGCTTGATGGGCACGAACCCGATTTCGCCCCAGCGACGCTGGAAATCACGAATCATCTCGAAGCCGCCCGCCAGAATATCGGCCGCAGCCATCTCCTCCAACAGAGCCTCTTTGCGACGGAGGTTCTCCCCGTACTGATCGTCCACTGCAGCGAAATGTCGGGACTTGCGCTCGAAGAAAGCGTCGCACGCCGCACGGAACCGTTTCCATATCTGGTCGGAATAGCGGCGCGACACGGCCCCCGTCTGCTTCCACTTGGCCTGCAAAGCGATCAGCTCGTCGGTCGTCTTCTTCCACTCCTCGCTGTCGCGCAGCGCTTCGGCCGCCTCGCACAACTCGGTCTTGAGCTGGAGGTTGTGCTCCATCTCGCCCTTCAACCCGGCATAATAGGCACGCTTGGCCTCGAAGAACTTGTCGCAGGCATTGCGAAACCGCTCGTAGATGGCATTGTTATCTTTCTTGGGAGCGAATCCGATCGTTTTCCAGACTTTCTGTATCTCGAAGAGCTTCTCGCTCGCCTTGTTCCACTCTTTGCGCGAAGTCAGCGGCTGTTGCGCCAGCTCTTCGGCTTTGACGCAAAGCTCGCTCTTGAGCTCCAGATTGCGGAGCTGCTCCTGCTTGATATTCTCGAAAAACTCCTGATGCTGCTTGTTGATACGGCTCGAAACGATTCCACAGCACCTCTTTATATTCATTGGCCACAGGGCCGATTTCACGCCATTCGTCGTGCAACTTCTGCAGTTTGTGGAACGCCTCGACGATCGACGGTTCGAGCACCAGCGCTTCGGCCTGTTCGCACAAGGCCAGCTTCTGCTCGTAATTCTTCTTCAGGTCGAGATCGCGCAACTCCTTGTTGATCTTGATGAAATTGTAGAAATTCTCCACGTGCAGGTTGTAGGTCTCCCACAGATCCTTCACATTCTGCTGGGGCACCACCCCGGTCTCTTTCCAACGATGCTGCAACTCACGGAACTTGTTGAAAGTCTGGTTGAGCATCTCGTCCGACGAGGCCAGCTCCTTGAGTTCCTCGATGATCTGCAACTTTATCTTGAGGTTCTCCTCCTTGGCCGCTTCGAGTCCGGCGACGAACTCGTCCCGCAAACGACGGTACTCCCGGAAAAGATCTTTGAAACGCAACTCCGCCGGATCCGGCTCGGAAACGAATTCACCCTCCGCACCGCCGGCTTCGACGAAAGCCCGTCGCGCAGCATCGGACTCCGCCCGACGCAATTTGTAAAACGCTATCTTGAGGGCCTCCACATCCCGGCGCAGGGACTGCACCGGGCGCTCTTCGAGCATCCTGGCGAAAATCGCCAGCAACTCCTCCTTCGACTTGCCCGCCAGGTCGCTGCCGGCCGCGTCCCCGCCTGCGGCCTCCTCCTCGGGCGAAGCCTCGCCCAGGTCGAGCCCTGCATTTTCGGCAGCCAGTGCTGCATCTTCGTCGGCGAAGTCCACCCGACTCTGCGTCGGCACGTCGGTATCGTCCGCAACTGCTGCATTCGTTTCCCCGCCATCTGCGGGCACGGAATTGTTCTGCGTATCCTCAACTACGGAAGAGTCGAGATGTTCCCCGGAAACAGGAAGAGTAGAATTTTCAGTAGCCATCTTGTCTGATTTTAATCTTACGGTTTGCAAAACCATATAAACCTTGCAAATATAACCATTTTTCCGGCCCCCGCACAGGATTTGCCGATAAATTTATTATCTTCGCAAAAATTACGCACGCTCTTATGAGTCATCGCATCCTGCTCATCGACGACGAAGACGACATCCTCGAATTCATCCGTTACAACCTGACCAAGTCGGGCTACGAAGTATATACGGCCCGCAACGGAGCCGAAGGTTTGCAACAGGCTGCGGCGCATCGGCCGCACCTGATCCTGCTCGACGTGATGATGCCCACGATGGACGGCATCGAAACCTGCCGGGCCCTGCGCTGCGACCCGGCGCTGAAGGAGACGATGGTCGTCTTTCTCTCGGCCCTCGGCGAAGAGGAGCAACAGCTCGCAGGGTTCGGAGCCGGAGCCGACGACTATATTTCCAAGCCGATCAAGCCCAAACTTCTGATAAGCCGCATCCAGGCGATCCTCAAACGGGTAGCCGCCGACAAACCGGCTTCGCTGGTCATCGACCGGGAACGACATCTGGTAATCCGCAACGGAGAACGTATCGAACTGCCCCGCAAGGAGTTCGCCCTGCTCGCCCTGCTCGCCTCCTCTCCCGGAAAACTCTTCTCCCGGGAAGAGATCTACTCCCGCATCTGGGGCGACGGCGTGGTCGTCGGCGACCGCACGATCGACGTCCACGTCCGCAAAATCCGACAAAAAATCGGAGACGGACACATCTCGACCGTAAAGGGTATGGGGTACAAATACGAAAATTAACCACAGATAGTCCAAAATTTATCACAAAAATTCCGGAAAACCTTACGATCCGTAATTAAATTTTGCGTAAATTTGCAAAGTCTTAAGTAAAAACGCATTTTCGACGAAATGATCCGCGAGATCGTGGCAGTAGGAATCGGAGGGGCCCTGGGCAGTATGTCGAGGTACTTGGTATCCTACGTATGGCTGGCCGAACAGTCCCTGTTGGGCTTCCCGGCCGGCACTTTCACGGTCAATGCCGCCGGATCGTTGCTGATGGGCTTTTTGCTGGAGATGCTGGGCGCAGGAACTGCGTCGTGGCTGTTGAGCGTAGGATTCTGCGGAGGATTCACTACCTTTTCCACTTTTTCTTCCGACGTGGTGCGGATGCTTAAAAGCGGCGACTACACGGCAGCCGGACTTTGCATCGCGCTCAATTTTGCGGCATGCGTGTGCTGCATCCTGTTGGGCGCCGCATTGGGACGGTTGCTGAAACGCTGACAACGAACAAGGAAACAACAAAATAATTTTTACAAAACAACTGAAATGGTCATTTTAGTACTCAACTGCGGCAGTTCTTCGATCAAATACCAGGTGATCGACATGGAAGCCCAGTCCAGCAAACTGCTCGCCAAAGGTCTGGTCGAGCGCATCGGCCTTCCTGAAGGCGATCTCACGCACAAACCCGTCGGCAAGGAGAAGTTCGAACTCCACCAGCCGATTCCCGACCACACGACGGGCATCAGCCTGGTGCTTCAGGCCCTGACCGACCCCGTGCACGGCGTAATCCGGTCGCTCGACGAAGTGAAGGCCGTCGGTCACCGCGTAGCGCACGGCGGCGAATTTTTCCCGGAGAGCTGTCTGGTAACCAAACAGGTCCAGGAGAAGATCCGCTCACTGTTCCAGATCGCTCCGCTGCACAATCCGGCTAACTTGGAAGGTATTCTTTCCATCGAAAAAGTCCTTCCCGGCGTGAAACAGGTAGCCGTATTCGACACCTCGTTCCACCAGACGCTTCCCGCAACCAACTTCATGTACGCCCTGCCCTACGAGTACTACCAGAAATACGGCATCCGTAAATACGGCTTCCACGGCACGAGCCACAAGTTCGTCGCCCGCGAAGGCGCCAAACTCGCCGGTCTGGATATCAATAACTCCAAGATCATTACCTGTCATATCGGCAACGGCGGTTCGATTACGGCCGTGCTGAACGGCAAGTCCTACGATACCTCGATGGGCTTCTCGCCGGTCGATGGTCTGGTCATGGGCACCCGCTGCGGCAATGTCGATCCGAGCGCGGTCACCTTCATCGGCGAAAAGGAGCAAATGAGCTATGCCGAAGTGAACAACATGCTCAACAAGCAATCGGGCGTCTTCGGCGTATCGGGCGTATCGAGCGACATGCGCGACATCGACAAAGCCTATGAAGAGGGTAATCCGCGTGCGATCCTCGCCCGCGACATGTACTGCCTGCGCATCAAGAAATTCGTCGGCGAATACGCGGCCGAAATGGGCGGCGTCGATCTGATCGTTTTCACAGGCGGCGTTGGAGAGAACTCGCCCGAAACCCGCAAGGAGGTCTGCGAAGGCCTCGAATTTATGGGCGTGCACTTCGACCGGAAGATCAACGAAGGTCTTCGCGGCGAAAACAAGATCATTTCCGCAGCGGATTCGAAGGTCAAGGTGGCCGTCGTTCCGACCAACGAGGAGCTGGTCATCGCCACCGACACTTACGAAATCGTCAATAAATAACCAAACAATTATATTAAAAACACACAACCCATGCAACATTTGAGTGAAATTGTCGAAGAGGCAAGAAAAAAAGGTAAGAAGCGCCTTGCAGTCGCTTACGGTCAGGACGCCCACACGCTGGCAGCCGTCTATGCAGCTTATAAGGAAGGTCTGGTAGAGCCGATTCTGTTCGGCGATCCCAAGATCATCGAGCAGGTTTGCAAGGAAGAGAATATCGATTGCAACATTTTCAAAATAATCCCCGAGAGCAACGACGTGAAGTGCGTCAATCTGGCTGTCAATGCCGTCGTTACGGGCGAGGCCGACGTACTGATGAAGGGTCTGGTTTCCACGGACAAGTACATGCGCGGCATCCTGAACAAGGACGCAGGTCTGTTCCCCCCGAAAGGCACGTTGAGCCACGTAGCGGTAGTCGAAATGCCGAACTATCCCAAGTTGCTGGTCATCTCGGACGTAGCGGTGATTCCGCAGCCCGACTTCAAACAGAAAACCATCCTGATCGGCTACCTGACGCGCATCGCCAACCTGATCGGCATCAAGACGCCGAAGATCGCCTGCATCGCACCTTCGGAGCAGTTGTTGCCGAGCGTGCTCTCCTCGACCGAAGCCGCTCTGCTCGCCAAGATGGGCGATCGCGGACAGCTGGGCAACGTCGTCATCGACGGTCCGCTGTCGCTCGACGTAGCGCTTTACAAGGAAGCCGCCGAGATCAAGAAGGTCAAGGGTTCCTCCGTCGCAGGTGATGCGGACTGTCTGCTCTTCCCCAACATCGAATCGGGCAACGTCTTCTTCAAGGCTTCCACGCACATGGGCGGCGGTGAGATCGCGGCGATGGTCATGGGAACCAAAGTTCCCTGCGTGCTGACTTCGCGCGGCGACTCCAGCCTCACCAAACTCTACTCGATCGCACTGGCTTGTCTGGCCGCTAAATAATTCAGGTATCGGATTTATGGGATTCAAGATTTTAGCAATCAACCCGGGCTCGACTTCGACGAAGATCGCCCTGTATGACGACGAGCAGCCTACGCTGGCGCTCACCCTGCGCCATTCGGCCGAGGAGATCGCTCGTTTCCCGCGCATCATCGACCAGCTCAACTGGCGCAAGGAGATGGTACTCGAAGCACTCGCAAAGAACAACTTCGACGTAAAGTCTCTCTCTGCCGTGATCGGTCGCGGCGGTCTGATCAAGCCGATCGAATCGGGCGTATATGAAGTAAACGCAGCCCTGAAGAACGACTTGGTGAACGCCCAGCGCGAACACGCTTCCAACCTCGGCGGGTTGATCGCCGAGCAGATCGCCCAGGCCGCCGGCGTGAAGGCTTACATCGCCGACCCGGTCGTGGTCGATGAGTTGGACGACATCGCCCGCCTGAGCGGTATTCCGGAATGCCCCCGCATTTCGATCTTCCACGCCCTGAACCAGAAAGCCATCGCACGCCGCCATGCCGAAAAGGTAGGCAAGCGTTACGAAGACCTGAACCTGGTCGTTGCCCACATGGGCGGCGGCATTTCGGTCTCGGCCCACTGCAAGGGACGGGTGATCGACACCAACAACGCCCTCGACGGCGACGGCCCGATCGCACCCGAACGTGCAGGCACGGTGCCTGCCGGAGCGCTCGTGAACCTCTGCTTTTCGGGCAAGTACAGCCAGCGCGACGTGCTGAAGATGCTCGCCGGCAAAGGCGGTCTGGTGGCTCACCTGAACCAGAACTCCGTGCAGCAGATCTGCATCGACATCGAAAAGGGCAACCAGAAATCCAAAGCCGTGCTCGACGCGATGAGTTACAGCATCGCCAAGGAGATCGGCGCGATGGCTGCGGTTCTCAAAGGTCAGGTGGATGCCATCCTGCTCACGGGCGGCGTGGCGTACAACGAACCGGTGAACGACGTAATCCGCGAACACTGTTCGTTCCTCGCCCCGATCTTCATCTATCCGGGCGAAGACGAAATGGGTGCGTTGATGCTCAATGCCTTGAGCGTACTGCGCGGCGAAAGAACCCCGAAGGTTTACGCATAATAGATCGGATCTGCGTTCTCCGTTTCCGGTACCCGGCGATACCCGAACAAATTCGACATGGTTTCGCATTGATCGAAAACGGTTAAACCGGATATAAAAAAGCTCTTCCTTTACCGGAAGAGCTTTTTTACTAATTCCCACGCGACCCGCATCGCTTCGAGCCGGAACAACGCTCCGAACCCAGCGTAACAGACCACGCCGACCGCCACTTTCAATAGGAACGTAGGCAGAGGTGCGAAGCTGGTGAAGTGTCCGAAAGCCCAAACCACACCGAACATCGCCGCCGTCGCAGAAGCTATAGGCAGCAACGTCCGCAGAAAACGACCTGCCGTCAGCCCCGCATACCGGGTCGTCGCGCCAAAATTGAGGATCATTTCGAAAAAAGCCATCGCCGACAGGCCCCACGTCACGGCGAGCACGCTGTGCGGGATCGTCAGGATCAGGACCAGGGTCATCACTACCTTCTTGACCACTTCCAGCCGCACGATGATCCGACCGTTGCTCTTCACCTTCAGCACATTATTCGAAACCGTAGCGATCGGAGCGAACATTCCGGCCAGCGAAATAACCTGAAAATAGGGAACCATCGGCATCCACTTCTCCCCGAGCAGACTGTCCACCATTTCAGGAGCGACGACAATCAGACCGGCCATCATCGGCAGCATCACGAAAGCGACGATCATTACTACCTGCCGGTAGCTCTCGGCGAATTTACGCTCGTCGTCCGCGATCTTGGAAAGCGCGGGAAAAGTCACGCTCTGAACGGCCTGCATGGTCGATGTCACGGGCAGCTCCTTGAGTTTCTGCGCCTGGTTGAAAAAGCCCAGCACATCCGCAGCATAGAGCTTCCCGACGAAAAGCTGGGAAACATTGTTGTAAACGGAAGAAATCAGATCGGTCGCCAGCAACCGGAAGCTATACGGAGCCATCGCACGCAGACGGCCCGCGTCGAAAGCCGCCCGAGGGCGCCAGTCGCTCAACCCCCACAGCAACATGGCCCGTACACCCATCGCCACTACCCGTTGCCCCACCAGGCTCCAGATACCGCATCCGGCCCAAGCCATACCGATAGCCACCAGTCCGCTTACGAGCGACGAAGTAAAAACGACCTTCGAAAGCCGGGCGAAACGGAACTGCCGGGTGAAAATCGTATTCTGAATCACGCACAGGGCATTGAGAGGCACAAGCAGGAACAACACCGGAGCGATCCGCACCAACTCGGGCATCCCGTAAAAACGGGCGATCCAGGGCATCGCCCCCACCAACAGCAGGTACAGCAGCACCGAAACCGCGATATTGAAGACGAATACCGACTTGTAGTCCTCCTCCGACGGCACCGCCTTTCGGATCAGGGTCTGCGAGAAACCGCTGTCCACCATCACCAGTGCCAGGGACGAAAAAACCACGGGAATAGCCATAATACCCATCTGCTCGGGCGTCAGCAACCGGAGGATGACGATACTCACCCCCATTTGCAGCAACATGGAGCCTACCTTTTCGGCAATGCTCCACGCTACACCGCTTGCGACCTTGTCCCGCAATTCACCTCCCACGACCCTTCGGATTTAGCAGCCGTCGCACACGGCATCCCGCTCGCGGAACCGTTCGGCGCTCGAAATCTCGAGGTACGAAGCGCCGTATTTCGAATCGAAGCTGCCGCCCACCACAGCCAGCAGATCGGTCGGTTCGATCGCATGCTTGCGCTGGATAAAATCCAGGGCGTCGATCACGAAGTGGTAACGATCCTGATAGCGTTCGTGCGACTGCTGTTCACGCAGGATCGGCACGACGCCGTACGAAAGAGCCAGAATACGCTGCGCATGACGGGTATAACAAACCGCCAGGACCTGACACCGGCCCCGGAAAGCGGCCAGATAACGGCCCGTGCGTCCGGTCGCGGTATCGAGCACCACATAGCGAATCGGCAAGTTCGTACTGGCCCGCACCGCCGAACGCGCCAACTGCGCCGTGATCTCGTGGTTCACGGAAACCATGTTCATATCGATCATCGGCGTAAAATGCGTTTCGTCCTTCTCGATCTCGCGGGCCACGCGCGACATCGTACTCACGGCCTCCACCGGATAGTCGCCCATAGCCGTTTCGTCGCTCAACATCACGGCATCCACGCGCTCGTAAATGGCACTGGCCACGTCGCTCACCTCGGCCCGAGTCGGACGGGGCGAGCGCACCATCGAATAGAGCATCTGCGTAGCGATGATCACCGGTCGTTTGGCGGCTATGCAACGCTCCACGATACGCCGCTGCGCGTTGGGAATCGCCTCGGCCGGAAGTTCGACCCCCAGATCGCCCCGGGCGACCATCACCCCGTACGAAGCCTCGACGATTTCGTCCAGGTTGTCGATCCCCTGCTGGTTCTCGATCTTGGAGATGATCTTGATCGGACTGTCGTAACGGTCGAGAATCTCCTGCACGGCATGCACGTCCCCGGCGCTCCGCACGAAGGAGTGAGCGATGAAATCGACGTCGTTCTTCACGGCCCATTCGATGAAGCGGCGGTCTTTTTCCGTCACCGACGGCAGGTCGATCTTCATCCCCGGCACATTGACGCTCTTGCGCGACCGCAGCGTGCCGCCCCGCACGAACTCGCACATCAGCTCCTCGTCGGTCTTGTCCGTCACGCGGAGTTCCAACTCCCCGTCGGCAATCAACAACCGCGCACCGACCGCGATATCGCGTACCACCGTCGCCACGTTGAAGTAGATCGTATCGCGGGTCGAAGGTTCGCCATCGGCCGTCCCGCGCACCTTCACGCGCTCCCCGGTCTGAAAGCCGATCGCACCGCCGTACTCGTCGGCCACGGCCGTCACACGGATTTCAGGTCCTTTGGTATCCAGAATGACCGGAATCGCCGGATTGACCCGGCGCACCGCCTCGACGATCTTCGCGGCCCCCTCTTCGGTCACATGCGCCGAATTGATGCGTACTACGTCCATTCCGGCCTCGAAAAGGCCGCGTACAAATTCTTCGTTGGCGCGGAAATCCGACAACGTGGCTACGATCTTGGTTTTCTTCTCTCCCCACATACAGCTTCTTGTTAAATTATATCGTTTCAAATCAAAATTACACCTGGAATCCGGAATCCGCCTCTATCCGAAGCTTTTCCGCCATTCGATCGCGCACCAATCCTTTACGCACGAGCACCCGACAGACAGAACTCGCATCGTTCCGAATATCTTCCGTCGTAATCCGAAAACGGACACTTCGACGAGCCGAAAATCCCGAAAACATCCACAGCACAGGCAGCGCTCCGACTATCCCCAGCCAGACAAACGGCACGAAGGGCACGCCTTCGTCATTCCTGCTTACAAAAATAGTGAAAAACCCGGATATACGCCGCAAGATCCTCCGATTCGCATCGAATTCACACACATTTCACACCCGTCCGAAAGTCGGGACGACCCGGGCGCCGAAAATAAATTTTCGTATCCTCCCGGCTTTGGCTATCTTTGCAGAAGACAGGATGCGGTTCGGCAATTTTCAAGAACAAGTTCTCATAATTGCTCTCGGCTTTCGCTATCTTTGTAGAAGATAAGACGCGCCTCGGCAAAATACAAATAAAATTTGCTTTTGCGCTCGGCTTATTCGTATCTTTGCTACATTCCGGACTTCGGCC
>OHQI01000282.1_pt1 | contig 12032 bp, 9 predicted proteins | sample 1577911 | NCBI WGS metagenome assembly OHQI01 (sample SAMEA3879502, study PRJEB24766) | human gut metagenome | biome: human-associated habitat; feature: feces | place: USA | collected 1985/1987
CCATGACGATGCGGAAGCAGTCCGAAAAATAACGAAAAGGGTTATGAGGCTATGACTCCGAAGAAGTAAGCATCCTGCCGACTGAGGGCTTGCAACCGCCTCAAGTCGGCAGGTTTTTTGTCTGATGTTTTCCAATGAAGCCTGCATCCTCCCGTTTTCCTGCCGGGAGGATGCGGGTTTTGTTTTGTCCCGAATATTTTGCGGCGGCAGGCGCAGAGCCTGTAGACTTTCGAATCTATTTCGTGTATACTTTTGCTCAGAAAGCAGCACTTACAAGGAGGCAGACCACTATGGCAAGCAATTTCGAGTTCTATTCCCCCACCCGGGTCATCTTCGGCAAAGGCACCGAGCAGCGCGTAGGCGCGCTGGTGCGCGAATACGGCGGCACCCGCGTCCTCATCGTCTACGGCGGCAAGAGCGCCGTCCGCTCCGGTGTGCTGAACCGAGCTGAAAAGTCGCTGGCCGAGGCCGGCATTTCCAGCTGGACGCTGGGCGGCGTCGTGCCGAACCCCCACCTCGACAAGGTCTACGAGGGCATCCGCATCGGCAAAGAGAACAGCATCGACTTCCTGCTGGCCGTGGGCGGCGGCAGCGTCATCGACACGGCCAAGGCCATCGCCTACGGCCTGGCCGAGCCGGAAAAGGACGTCTGGGAGCTGTACGAGCACACCCGCACGGCCAGGAAGTGCCTGCCGGTGGCCAGCATCCTGACCATCGCGGCGGCGGGCAGCGAAACGTCCAACAGCAGCGTCATCACTCGGGTGGACACCCACCAGAAGCGGGCCTACAACGACGACATCAGCCGCCCGAAGTTCGCCCTCATGGACCCTGAGCTCACCAAGACCCTGCCCGACTATCAGACCGAGTCCGGCTGCGCCGACATTATGATGCACACCATGGAGCGCTATTTCACCAATGGCGGCAATATGGAGCTGACCGACGCGCTGGCCGAGGGCCTGCTTCGCACCGTGATGAAGAACGCGGTCATCCTCCACACCGACCCGGCCAACTACGAGGCCCGGGCCGAGGTGATGTGGGCGGGCAGTCTCTCTCACAATGGCCTGACCGGCTGCGGCATCGCCAGCGGCGACTTTATGTCCCACAAACTCGAGCATGAGATGGGCGGTATGTTCGACGTGACCCATGGCGCGGGCCTCGCCGCCCTCTGGCCCAGTTGGGCGCGGTACGTCTACAAGGACTGCCTGCCCCGCTTCGTCCGCTTTGCCCGGAACGTCATGGGCGTGACCACCGACGGCACCGACGAGGAAATTGCCCTGAAAGGCATCGAGGCCATGGTGGACTTCTACCACAGCATCGGGATGCCCGCCAGCTTCCATGAGCTGGGCATCGACCCCACCGACGCGCAGATCGACGAGATGGCCCGCCGCTGCCTCGAAGCTTGCGGCTCCGCCCTCGGCTCGGCTAAAAAACTCAGCCTCGACGACATGATCGCCATCTACCGCGCCGCCAACCACTAAGAAAACTTTTTCTCCTCCGCCCGGCACAGGGTATTTTGCTTACTCTGTGCCGGGCATTTCGTTGTCTCTTGTGTGCTTCATCTCACTTTTTTGGCAAAGAAGTGGAAAAGAGATGGGAAAAATAAGAGCATTTGCCTGAACTCGAAGTATAAACGAAGCGCCCCCCTTCTCCACACAGAAGCAGAAGGGGTGCGCTTTTCTATGTCCGCCGAAAGTTTTCAACAACACAAAACTTCATTCTCCTATCACAAATTTCCATCTCCATTTTGGGAGGAGCTGTCTGCGAAGCAGACTGAGAGGGCTATCCATCCTTATAAAGAATAGATGTCTATAAAATTTCTATATTTTACAAAGGTTTCGTTTTGTGGTTTGATGGAGCCCGAACGATTTGTTTTGCTGCATCGGGGCTGTCAAACCTGCGTGAATGGGGTCGTTTCCTGCGTGAATCGCTGTGTCTAAGCCCCGATGGTTATGTTATAATATGGTCATAAGGGAGGAACTTGAGGATGGAGCTTCGATTTGCGGTCGTAGAAGACCGCCTGCCCGACGCTCAGCGGTTGGAGAGCCTTTTGCGGCTGGCTTTCGGCGGCGGGCATACATTGGTTTGTGACCATTATGAGAGCGGTGACGCCTTTTTGCAGGCGTTTCCCTCAAAAAATCATCAGGTCGTTTTTCTCGACATCTGCATGGAAGGCACCAATGGCATCGAGACGGCGCGCATCCTGCGCCGGACCGACCCCGACCTGCTGCTGGTGTTCGTGACCTCGTCCCCGGAATACGTATGGGACGCATTCCCCGTCCACCCCTTCGACTATCTGCTCAAGCCCTACCGGGAAGAAAAGCTCTTCCAGCTGGCCGACGAGCTGCGGCGGGTGCTCTTCCGGGCCGAACCGGAGCTGGAAGTCCGCATCGCACGGCAGCAGGTACATCTCCCCCTGCGGAAGATACAGTACGCCATGGCCCAGAACCACTACGTCCGCATCGTCAGCGACGACGGCGAGTGCCGGGCCGTCTCCACCTTCTCCCAGGTGGAGCAGCTGCTGCGGGCGCAGGAGAACTTCATCGTCTGCAACCGGGGCGTCATCCTGAACATGGACAAGGTGCTCCGGCTGGACAGCGACTGCTTCGAGATGCTGGACGGCACCTGCCTGCCCGTGCGTCAGAAGGATAAGAACACCCTGTTCGCCCAGTTCACACAATATCAATTCCGCCATATGCGGCGGGAGCTATGACGCCGAGAGGAGGCCCGACCTTGGACTTTTCTTTATTTGGACGCTATTTTCTGGACCTCGCCGTCTTCTACCCAGGGGCATTCCTCTGTCTCGCGCCCCTGTGGGAGCATGTGAAGGCCCCCCGGCGCACCGCTGTGCTGACAGCCGCTCTCGTCACGGTCATCTGCCTTGCGGCGGCGGCCCTCTGCGCCATCTTCGAACTCGACAGCAACATCCTGCTTCTGCCCACCCTGCTGGCGGCGTTCTGGCTGCTGCGCTGGCGGGTGGGTCCGGAAGTTTCCGTGAGCCAGACTGCCTTTCTCTTCGCCGTCTCCTGCGTCATGATGGCAGTCTGCACCCTGCTTTCTGCGGTGCTCAATGCCCGGGCTGAGGTGGGCAACGACGCCCCGGCCTGTCTCGTCTCCACCTCTCTGATCAAGCTGGGACTCTCGGCAGTGCTCTGCATCATCTTCTGGTTCACCGCTGTCCAGTGGAGCCGCTGGCTGCTGCGGGAGTACCGGGGCGAAGCCTTCTGGCAGTCGGCCTGGCCGCTGCCCACCATCTACGCGGCTTTCCTCGTCTTCTGTATGCCGCTGGACCCGGCCGTCGTGCTCATCAACCGTCTGATGATCATTTCTGTTCTGGCCGTCTCCATCTCGCTGCTGGGCATCTTTTTGCTGCTGTACGAGATGTATCAGGTGGCCCGGGAATACACCCGCAGCGCCCAGCTCGACCGGGAAAACCAGCTTCTGGCCGTGGAATCCCGCCGCTACACCGAGCTGCGGGCCTATATGGAGCAGACGCGGCATCTCCGCCACGACTTCCGCCAGCATCTCCACGTCATCGCCGGACTCACCGAGGCCGGGCAGGTGGATGAGCTGAAAAACTACCTGCACCAGTACGAATCCGAGCTGAGCGAGGAGCGCCCCACCCTCTGCGCGAATCCTGCCGTGGATGCTCTGGCCGGTCACTACGACCACGAGGCCCACAGCCTCGGCGTGCCGGTGGACTGGCGGCTGGAACTGCCCCGCCAGCTGGCCATCCCGGAGGCCGACTTCTGCATGATGCTGGGCAATCTGTTGGAAAATGCTTTCCACGCCAGCCAGAAGCTGCCGCCCGAACAGCGGCAGGTGAAGGTGATGGCCCGGATGCTGAGCCCCGCCATGCTGGGCCTGCTGGTGGAGAACCGCTATGACGGCGTGCTCAAGCGCCAGCAGGGCACCCTCCACTCCACGAAACACGACGGAATGGGCATCGGCCTCGTCTCCATCCAGACGGCTGTTTCCAGATATGGCGGTTCTATGACCGTCGAGACCGAGAACTGTTTGTTCCGGGTGAATATTCTGCTGAACTTATAACCTCTCCGTCACGCCTGCGGCGTGCCACCTCCCCTATCGAGGGGAGGCTGAGAGGTCATGTTATCAAAAAAGGAGGACTCCACCATGAAAATGACCCGACGCAACTTCCTCAGCGCTTCCGCTCTCACACTGCTGTCCTGCCAGCTGGCCCCCGCCGCCAGGGCAGACTGCCTTCTGTCCGACCTTTTCCACGGCGCAGACACCGCCCTGCCGCCGAAGCCTCTGACGGCAAAAGTTATGGACGCCAACCCCTTTATGGGCCGCAGCGAGTCAAACATCCACCACGACTGCTACAACACTGACTCCACCGACGCCGTCCTCCCCGTGGGCATCTGCCCCGAGGTCAACGTGGCAATGGAAAAGACGAACCCCAACGCCTCCCCGGCCATCTTCTTCGACAACTTCGACAACCCCGTCAGCCCGTTCCTCGGCGGTCTGGCCATCCGCGACCTCGACGCAGAAGAAGTCCGCACCATCGGCTTTTTCTCTCCCGCCAGGCACGACGGCGGCGGCTATCTCATCCAAAGCTCCTATTCCTTTGTGGACGGGCGCAACCTCATCGTCTGCCCCACCAGCCACAACCATGTGCTGATGCTTCGCGCCACCGACGAGAACGGTACGCCTCTGCCGGTTTTCGAAAAGGTACTGGACATCAACATCAAAGAGGCCGCCGAGCGGGTGCTTGGCCGCAGCCTCGAGCAGAACCTGCTCTCCATCGTCTTTGACTACGATGGCAACCTCTGGTTCGTCACCGGCGGCTTCCGCATCTACCCCAGCCGCGGCCAGCAGGGCGCGATGGGCTACATCTCCCACAATGCCATCGACGCCATCCTTGCCGGCGGCACTGCCGACCTCGACCACGAAGTCCATGTCTACGCTCCCGCTCCGGGCGAGGGTGCTGAAAACGGCATTGCCTCCTGCCGGGAGGGTGCGGTCATCCTGACGAACCTTGCCTGCTACCTGCTGCGTGCCAACGGCGGCGTTGAAGTCGTCTGGCGCACCCCCTACGACAGCGTGGGCGCAAAAGACAGCCGCGAAGGCGCTGCCACCACCGGCGGCGGTCTGGCATGGGGCGGCGGCTGCTCGCCCTCTCTGAGCCGGGAGCTGGTCTTCTTCACCGACAATCTCGAGACCGTCAGCCTGATGGCTGTGGACATCCACACCGGCGAAGTCGCCGCCAGCCACCCGGTCATCGACGAGCTGCCCGCCAACATGCCGGTGTCGGTGGAAAATTCGGCCATCGTCTACGACCACGGCAATGGTCGGGTCAGCACCATCGTCTGCAACTGGTTCGGCGCAGGCAGCCCCAACCTCGCAAAGCCCGACAGTGACTCGTCCATCCAGAGCTACGAGAACATCTACGACCGCAACTGGCTGCTCAAGGGCAACTGCATGATCATGCCCGGCGTCGAACGGGTGGACACCATCCGCACCGCTGACGGCTGGACCATGAAGAGCATCTGGTGCCGTGACGACCTCAGCGACACTTCCATGATGAAGCTCTCCACCGCCACCGGCTACATCTACGGCTTCGTGCAGGACGTGGACAGCGGCATGTGGCAGTACATCGTGCTGGACTTCGACACCGGAAAGACCGTCCTCACCGTGGACGTTGCCTCCCTCTACGGCTACAACAACATGGCCATCGGCATGTACGCGGGCCGTGACGGCAACAAGCTCTACTGCCCCACCGGCTACAAAGAGCTGCTCCGCCTGCAGGACCGCTTCGTCTTCCTGCCCGAGATGCCCTACCGGAAGGTCGATCTGGACAAGACCTCCCGCCGGGTGCTCTCGGCGGCAGAGTTCCAGGCCGCAGGCGGCGCCGGCACCCCCGCAAGCTGGCTCCACACCGCCACCCTCGACAACCTCCACCCCGCGACTACTGTTTCTTTCCGCATCAACGGCCTGACCGGAAATGCCGCCGACTATAAGCTCTTCGCCCTCGGCACGGATGGCCGCTACCACGAGGTGTCCGACTGGCACTTCGATGATGCCCCGGCCCGTCTCAGCGCGAAGAAGGTCTACACTATCTGCCTCACCGCACAGGACGGCGGCAGCTTCGACCTCTCGCCCGACGCCAAGGAAGTCACCCTTTCCATCGTTCTGGCCCGCTGAATCTGACAAAGCAGGAGGACTCCCGCCATGAAAATGACCCGTCGCGATTTCCTCAAGCTCTCCTCTGCCGCTGCCGCCGTCTGCGGCGTCACGCTGCTGCCGGCCCAGAAAGCCGATGCGGCTTCTGCCATCCAGACCCTGCTGGAAGAAGCTTATCTCTACGCCTTCCCGCTGGTGCTCGTGGACGCCACCAAGACCGTCTCCACCAACACGAAGACCGCTTCCGCCAGCCGCGCCCCCGTCAACCAGTTCATCCACGCCCGGAAGCTGCTGGACGCTTCCAGCCGCACGGTCGTCAGCCCCAATGTGGACACCATCTACACGCAGGCGTGGCTGGACGTCAGCGCCGAGCCTCAAATCTACGTCGTGCCGGAGGCCGACCGCTTTTTCAACGTGCAGGTACTGGACGCATGGACGAACACCGCCGCCGTGCTGGAAGCACCCGGGGCCTACGCCATCGCCTACTCGAGCTGGGAGGGCACGCTGCCCGAGGGCGTCCGGCGCATCGACATTCCCACCCGGACGGTCTGGACCATCGCCCGCATCATGCTCTCCGGGCCGGACGACCTGCCGAACGTGGCGGCGCTTCAGGGCCGGATGCAGCTGATGCCCCTCTCGGCCTACCCCGCCGGGCTGGCCGCTGCGCCGGAAGGGAGCTATTCTCCGGAGAACGATTTCGTCCCGGTGCAGAAGGTACTCGCCATGACGCCGCAGGAGTTTTTCGACACCGCCAACCGGCTGATGGAGACAGACCCGCCCGCCGAGGCGGACGCGCCTCTTCTCCGCAGCCTCGCGGCCCTTTCCGTCGGCCCGGGCCAGCAGTTCGACGCCTCCGCCCTCGGCCCTCTCGGCGGGCTGCGCTGGAAGCGGCTGCTCCTTCAGCTCAAGAGCAGCCTCCGGGCACAGGCAGCACGCTATTCCCGCCAGATGGGCCAGTGGATCTACTATGGCGACCCCATCGGCAATTTCGGCACCGCCTACGACTACCGGACGATGGTCGCCCTGATGGGCCTCGGGGCCAACACCACCGACATCGCCATCTACCCGCGCACCTCCACCGACAGCGCCGGGGCCGACCTTACGGGCCAAAAGACCTACACGCTCCACTTCGACGCCCTCCCGCCCACAGTGGGCAACGGCTTCTGGTCGGTGACGGCCTACGGCGAGGACAACTTCCTCATCGACAACCCCATCAGCCGCTACTGCGTGAACGATCGTTCCGGCCTCCATCGGAACGCCGACGGCTCGGTGGACGTTACCCTCTCCAAGGACGCGCCCGAGGACACTACCAACTGGCTCCCCGTCTCGGACGAAAAATTCCACCTTTTCCTCCGCATCTATAAGCCCGACTGGACGGCGCTGGACAGCTTCCCGCCGCCGGTCATCTCTGTGAAGTAGCAAAAACGCCATCTGCGTCTCGGCGCAGATGGCGTTTTCATCGTTACAGCGTTTTACAGGGTGCTCAGCAGGCGGTGGCCGCCGTTCTGGTCGGCGGCATAGCGGGTGGTGCGGTTGACCTGATTGTCCAGCGGCAGGCCCTCAGCGTAGCGCTTGAGGTTGTGGATGAAGATGTCCACGATGTTGTCCAGCGTCTTGGACAGGCTGAACTTGCCGGAGTTGTGGGGCGTGATGATAGCGCCCGGCTCACCCCACAGCGGGTGGTCGGCAGGCAGAGGCTCCGGGTCGGTGACGTCGAGGCCCGCGCCAAAAATTTTGCCGCTGCGCAGGGCCTCCACGAGGGCGTCGCTGTCCACGGTGGTGCCGCGGCCCACGTTGATGAGGATGGCCCCGTCCTTGCAGCGGGCGAAGCGCTCGGCGTTGAACAGCTTGTTGGTCTCAGGGGTGCCGGGCAGGCTCAGGGCGATGAGGTCGGCCTCGGGCAGCTCCTCGTCCAGCTGGCTCTGGGCCACCACACGCAGGCAGTAGTCCGGGCAGGGCGTGTCGGGGTGGACCGTGCGGCGGACGCCCACCACCTCTGCGCCCAGCATATGAGCGCGGCGGGCGAAGTTGGAGCCGATGTCGCCCATGCCGACGCAGAGCACCCGCGCCCCGGTGATGCCCCTCACGGGGCGGTCAATGGGAGCCCACTGGCGCTGGTTCTGGCGGTCGCGGTAGAGGAACATATCCTTCTGGATGCCCAGCCACATGGCCAGCATCCACTCGCTGATGGCCAGACCGTAGGCGCCGGTGGCGTTGGTCACCATGCAGTTTTCGGGCAGGACGCCGGGCTTCAGGTAGGCGTCAGGGCCGGCGGAGTTGGACTGGAACCACTCGATGTGCTTGTTCTGGCTGATCATCGACACCGGTGCGTTGCCCAGCACGACATCGGCCCAGAGCACATCTTCGGCGTGGACGTCGTCCAGCGCGTTGAAACGGAATTCAAATTCCGGCACGGATGCCTCCAGCGCGGCGCGGTGGGCGTCGTTCAGGGGCAGACATACCAAAACTTTTTTGTGCATAAGGATACCCTCACTTCCTGTGTATTCTTTTATAAGAATACTCTCCCCCGCCCCGCTCCGCAAGAGGCAAAATGGCCGCTTTCTTAAGAATTCCTTAGGATTTTATCCCACAAATCCCAAGAAGTATGTGATAAGCTGTCCACAATGCAGAAAATCTGCTATACTGACACTATGCAATACAGGAAAGGAATCATAGACTATGCAGACCATCATGATCGTAGAGGATGACCCGGACATCCGGGACGGCGTGCGCATCCTTCTGTCCGGGGAGGGCTACCGCATCCTCGAAGCCGAAAACGGCCCCCGCGCCCTCAGCCTGCTCACACCGGAAGTCGATCTGGTCATCCTCGACATCATGATGCCCGGCATGAGCGGCCTGCGGGTCTGCGAGGAGATACGAAAGACCTCCACCGTCCCCATCCTCTTTCTCACCGCAAAATCGCAGGAATCCGATAAGCTTCTGGGCCTGACAGCGGGCGGCGACGACTATCTGGCCAAGCCCTTCTCCTTCGCGGAGCTGAGCGCCCGGGTCAAGGCTCTGCTGCGGCGCTACTGCGTCTATCAGGGCAAAGACCAGGCTGAACCTCACCACCCCAGGCCCGACGCCCAGATGCTGGAGCTCCACGGCGTGCGCATCGCGCTGGACTGCAACCGGGTCTGGGTGGACGAGCAGGAGGCCGACCTGACCGAGACCGAGTACAAGATCCTCAAGCTGCTGATGCAGAGCCCCCAGCGCATCTTCCCGGTGCAGGTCATCTACGAGACCGTGTGGGGCGAGCCGTATTTCTACGTCTCCAACGGCACCGTCATGGTGCATATCCGCAATCTGCGGATGAAAGTAGAGCATAACCCTCAGAATCCTCAGCGCATCTGCACTGTCTGGGGCAAAGGCTACCGCTTTGCGGCGCAGGAGGACGGCAATGGCAACACCTGAAAAGCACGGTCTGGCGAAACAGTTCACCCGGCTCATCGTCCTGTCGGGACTGGCGAGCTTTCTGCTGCTGGGCTTTCTGCAGGTGGTGCTGAACAAGGGCCTCCGTCTTTATTTCGACCAGCCCGAGGTTCAGACCAAAGCTTCCCAGTATCAGGTCAACGAGCTGCAGAACTATATCACCGAAAATTCCCTTTCCAGCGCAGACATCAAAAAGCTCACCGACTGGACGCGGAGCCATCGCTATAACCTGTTGGAGCTTTACCGCGACCAGAAGCTCATCTATTCGTCCTACGCCCCCCGCCACTACTACAAGAACAACAACCCGGAGGCCCCTGAGCTGACCGACAGTCACCAGCACGGCCCCTTCTACGACTGGTCGCCCGTCTACACCCTGAACTTCTCGGACGGTGAGATCACGGCCCTGCTCTACTACAACGGTTTCGACGCCTGCTACAGCACTGGCTGTGACCTCCTGCTCATCATCTGCCTCGCATCCTTCCCCCTCTTTTTCCTCTGGGGGAGCCGGGGCATCGTGAAGTACATCGTCCAGCTCAGTGAAGAGATCCAGGCCATGGAGGGCGGCGACCTCGACCACCCTATCACGGTGCAGGGCAGCGACGAGCTGACGACGCTGGCGTCCAGCCTCGACTCCATGCGTCTCACCCTCCGCCAGCAGCACGAGGACGAGGCGGCGGCCGCCGCCAAGGTGAAGAACCTTATCACCGAGATGAGCCACGACCTCCGTACGCCCCTGACCACCCTGCTGCTCTACACCGAGATCCTTCGCCACCGCAAATATGAGACGACGGCGCAGGCCGAAGATTACCTTACCAAGATAGACACCAAGGCCCGCCAGCTCAAGCAGCTGTCGGACAACCTCTTCGAATACGCCCTCGTCACCCGGGACACCGTGGCCGTCCTCGACCCGCCGGCCCGCTTCTCCCAGATATTCGAGGAGCCGCTGACCGAAATGGTGGGCGAGCTGCAGGAGCGGGGCTTTGCCTGCGCCCTCGAGCTGGGCGAGGAGGACGACACCCTCACCGTAAAAGAGCAGTACGTCCGCCGCATCCTCGACAACATCACCTCGAACCTGCTCAAATACGCCGACCCGGCGCAGGACATTTCCGTCCGCTTCGTCAAAGAGAACGGCAAAGCCGGGCTTGCCTTTGAAAATGCCGTCCTCCCCGGCCAGCACCGCACCGACAGCACGAAGGTCGGCCTCACCAGCATCGAGACCATGATGGAAAAGATGCACGCAGCATGCCGCATCGAGCAGAGCGGCGAACGTTTTTGCATCACGCTGCTGTTTCCCATAGAGAAATAACCTCTCCGTCAGCGCTGACGCGCTGCCACTGCCCGGGTTGTTGCTCCTAACGAGGAGAGGCTTTGGCATACCGGAAAACTTAGTCTCTTCGCCAGAGGCTCCCCTCGGTAGGGGAGCTGGCTGCCGAAGGCAGACTGAGAGGTTTACATTGCACAAAAACAGCGCAGCTTGTGGAAAAGCCACAGGCTGCGCCGTTTTTTCATAAAAAATTCAAACCTCTTAAGTCCTTCTTAATAAATTTCTCGGGCATTTCCTAAGATTTGGAATGTATACTTCTCCCTGTCAAATGGGGAGAAGTGCTCCCCGCGAAATCTCTTAGGAGGGGCAAATCACCATGCTATCAAAAAAGAAACCACAGGACAAGGTCGATCCTGAATATCTCGTCGGCCTTGACACGGCCTCTGCCCAGCCGGCTCCGGCGGGCGTGAAGCCCTTTATCAAAAAGCACTGGAAGCCCATCACCGCCGTCGTCTGCGCGGCAGCGGTGGCCGCAGCCGTGCTTGTCCCGAAGAACAGTGCAAAGCCCGCTGCCGCCAGCGCCCAGTATGTCGAGGCGAGACCCGAAAAGCGGAACATCGTCAACAGCTACAGCGCCGACGGCACCATCACCGCCGCCGACACCTACACCGTCAAGCCGATGGTCAAGGGTACTGTCCTGACCGCCGACTTCGAGGTGGGCGACACGGTCAACAAGGGCGATGTGCGTCATCTACGATTTGAGCTACCTCGAGATGACGCTGGACGTCGATGAGCTGGACATTCTCGACATTCAGGTGGGCCAGAAGGCCGAGATCACCGCCGACGCCATCAGCGACCGCACCTTTGAGGGCGTCGTCACCAGCATCTCCTCTGCAGGCACCACCAGCGGCGGCACCACCACTTACCCCGTCACCATCCGCATCGACGACACCGGCAGCCTCATGCCCGGCATGAATGCCACTGCCGCCCTTGACATTCCCCCTTGCCGGCGTTATGTTATTGTTAAGGCGACAGCCGGTTTCGCCGTCTTTCGCCTCATATTAAAATCGCTCTTGTTTTATAGCTGTCTGGACTTTACACAAAATTTGGGAAAGACCCTCTGCCTGACATGGAGATCCAGACCTACCCGGAGCGTCTCAATCAGATGCTGCCTTGGGGAAAGATCATTCAGGAA
>OHQI01000285.1_pt1 | contig 11987 bp, 8 predicted proteins | sample 1577911 | NCBI WGS metagenome assembly OHQI01 (sample SAMEA3879502, study PRJEB24766) | human gut metagenome | biome: human-associated habitat; feature: feces | place: USA | collected 1985/1987
CATCCATATATCTGATGAGAAATAAGGAGCGCATATGAATAAACAGCATAAAAAACCGCGCTGCGATGACATGTACCGTGCCATCCTGACGCTCAAGACCGTCGACGAGTGCAAGCAGTTTTTCGATGACCTGTGCACGGTCACGGAGCTGCAGGCCATGGAGCAGCGCTATCAGGTGGCGCAGTATCTCGACGCGGGCCTGATCTACAACGACATTCTGGAAAAGACCGGTGCCTCGAGCGCGACGATCAGCCGCGTCAACCGCAGCCTGCAGTATGGTACCGGCGGGTATGAGATCGTGTTCGGCCGGCTCAAGGAGCAGGCTGAGAAATCTGCGGAGGAGCAGGCGTGAGCGCTTACGGCGCCCTTGCCGCGTGGTACGATGCGCTGACCCGCGATGTGGATTATGCCGCGTTTGCGGACTTTTATGAGCAGTGTTTCCAGCAGGGGCGCGGCGCGTGCCACACCCTGCTGGATTTTTGCTGCGGCACGGGCACGCTCACGCGCCTGATGGCCGCGCGCGGGTACGAGATGATCGCGACCGACGGCTCGCCCGACATGCTCATGCAGGCGCAGGCGCACAATGCCGACCTGCCCGCGGACGCGGTGCCGCCGCTGCTGCTGTGCCAGGAGGCGTCGCAGCTCGACCTTTACGGCACGGTCGATGCGGCCTACTGCTCGCTCGACGGGTTTGACTATCTGCCGCCGGAGGAGCTGCCGGAGGTGCTGCACCGGCTGCACCTGTTCGTGCGCCCGGGCGGGATGCTCATTCTGGACATCCGCGACCCGGCGTCGTTCCGCGCGCTCGACGGCGGCACATTCGTCGACGAGACGGACGATGTCCTGTGCCTCTGGCGGGCGGAGTTTGACGCGGCTGCACAGACCATGCACTACGGCATGGATCTGTTCACGCGCGCGGGCGATCTCTGGTCGCGCGCGTCGGAGGAGCACATTGAGTATGCGCACACGCCGGAGCGGCTCACGGAGCTGCTCGCGCAGGCGGGCTTTCTGGACGTGACCGTCCGGCGCGACGGCCCGCAGGCGGACGCCGGACGCGTTTTTCTCACGGCGATGCGCAGCCTGGAATACGGCGTCTGAATCGTGGGCAATCTCCTACTGCGGCAAAACACAGCTACACACTTTATTTCAAAGATTTTTGAGGTGAAAGCAATGGATGAGATCATCCGCGCCGTCTCGAAAGACGGTTTTGTGAAAATTTCGGTCGTCACCGCGCGCGACGCGGTGCAGCGCGCCAACGCCATCCACCACTGCAGCCCGACGGCGATCGCCGCCCTCGGCCGCAGCCTGTGCGCAGCGTCGATGCTCGGCGACCTGCTCAAGGAGGAAAACGGCACGCTCACGCTGCGCATCAGCGGCGGCGGAGGACTCGGCAGCATCATCGCCGTGTCGGACAGCGAGGGCAACGTGCGCGGCATGGTCTCGAACCCCGCGTTCGATCTGCCCACGCGACCGGACGGCAAGCTCGACGTCGGCGGCGCCGTCGGCAGGGACGGCATGCTCACCGTCAGTCGCGACATCGGCCTGCGCGAGCCGTATATCGGCAGCACGGAGCTCGTCAGCGGCGAGATCGCGGAGGACCTGTCCGCCTACCTCGTCGAGAGCGAGCAGATCCCGGCAGCCTGCGGCCTCGGCGTGCTCGTCGATACCGACCACAGCGTCAGGGCGGCCGGCGGCTTTCTCGTGCAGCTCATGCCCGGTGCGCCGGAGGAGTTGATCGCAAAGCTCGAGGACAACATTTTCATGATGGACCAGCTCACGACCATCCTCGACGAGGACGGGGCGGACGCCATCCTTCCGCAGGTCATGCGCGATCTGGAGCCCGAGATCGTCCTGCGCCACCCGATGGCCTATCGCTGCGCGTGCTCGCGTGCGCGCGTGGAGCAGGCGCTGCGCCAGTGCGGCGTGCAGGAGCTGCAGGACATGATCGCCGAGGGCAAGGACACGCAGGTGCACTGCCAATTCTGCGACGCGGAGTATGTCTTTACCCCGGCGGAGCTGCAGACGCTGCTCGACGCCGAAAACGCTGACGCCGCAGCGGATTGACCGTGTTCGGGGCGGCATCGCCGCCCCGAAAATGTACATTTGCCGAAAAAATTACCGAAAATCCCTTGACAATTTTTTTGGCGTCTTGTATAATGAGCAAGCTGCGAAACGGGAGCATAGCTCAGCCGGGAGAGCACTTGCCTTACAAGCAAGGGGTCACAGGTTCGAGCCCTGTTGTTCCCACCAGTTTTTTCAATTGCATATGCCTCTGTAGCTCAGTTGGTAGAGCAGGGGACTGAAAATCCCCGTGTCGTTGGTTCGATTCCGACCGGAGGCACCATTTTGCGGGCATAGCTCATTTGGCAGAGCGCCACCTTGCCAAGGTGGAGGTAGCGAGTTCGAATCTCGTTGCCCGCTCCAATTTTTTGGCGCCATAGCCAAGTGGTAAGGCATGGGACTGCAAATCCTTGACCCCCGGTTCAAATCCGGGTGGCGCCTCCAAAAAGAAACACCAGCCAGTCGGCTGGTGTTTCTTTTTGCAGACACCGATGGCGAAGATCAAAATCCGAGCGGGGAAGCCCATCCCCGCTCGGGCGCTCCCCATGCGCGTCGCGAGCATTCGCAAAGAGCCGGCCCCCCGAACCAATTGGTCCGGGGGGGCTGTTTTCAAACGTAAAACGACGGGGCCAGATGATTGTCCGGCGTGAACTTCAGGATCAGGCGGCTGTTTTTGGCGTAGACGATCGTACCGTTGTGGGTGCCGTGCGGGAAAAAAGCATCGGGGTCGTCCAGCACGGGCGGCTCCAGACACAGCGGCGTTTCGGGATCGTCGTCCGTGTAAATGGTTATGGTGAAAGACGTATAGCTGCGGCGGGAGGCTGTGTTTCGGGTATAGGAACCATGCACGGTGACATAGGCGTGTTCGTCAATGTCCTGCTGGATGCGCGCGTTTTCTTCGGGAACCGATGTGCCAACACAGATACCATATCCGATCACGACAAGCACCAGCAGAAAAACCGACACCTGCCAGCTGTCATCTTTGTCTTTCGGTTTTTTCTTCCGATTGCCGTACAGCGTAAGGAGGATCGTGCAGACCCAGATCAGCACGACAACCGCAAACAGCCACAGTGCGTGGATCCAGTTGCTCCGCATGGTGGCCTGCAGGACTTCTTCATATGTCAGTACACCGATCATGGGTGGCCTCCTTCCACGGTGCGCGTGCGCACCGCACGTTCAGAATACACCATGGTACGCCGGGCGTCAATGAGCGGAGCACGGTTTCCCAGAGCCGAGAGCAAAAGTCGCCGGCACACATTTGTGTGCCGACGACTTGTTATCCCTCGTCGTCGGCAAGCTCTGCCTTATACTCGCTGATGCTCTTTCCCGTCCAGAGACTGAACGCCCGGTAGAACGAGTTCAGGTCCTGATAGCCGAGCAGATAGGCAATGTCCTCGGCCGAGAGCGTCGTGTTGCGCAGATAGTTTTTGGTGAGCAGCTCGCGCGTGTGGTTGAGCTGCTGCTGAAAGCTGGTGTTTTCCTCTTTGAGTCTGCGCTGCAGCGTGCGGCGGCTCAGACCGAGCGCGCGGCAGACGTCGTCGATCGCCCTCGCGCCGCCCGGCAGGCGCATGTTTCGGCCGCGACGCGCCAGTTCCTGCGCTATCTGGATCGGAGCGACGCACCGGCGGCACCCGCCGGAGACACGGGATTTGACAATCGGCCGTGATTTGTGTATAATCACTACAAAATCTCTGATTTTTTGTGAAATCTGTCCTCCGGCCTCCGGAGACAGGGAGGAAAGCAACGTGACATACACTGTGGACGACACGATGAAGAAGCTGCTCGGCGCGCCGGAGGCGGTCGCGGTCCTTGAGCGGTTCTTCCCCAAGATCCTGAAGAATCCGGCCCTGCAGATGACCGCCGCCATGACGCTGCGCCAGGTGGCCGGTTTTGCCCAGTCGGGCCTGACGGCCGACTCGCTCGCGGAGATCGACGCGCAGCTGCGCGCACTCCCGTCGTCCGATGGCTGAGCCATTTCCACGCGCCCCCGGTATCTCGCCGGGGGCCGTCTGCTGTACACCATTCTAAAAAAGGAACCGAGGTCATCCTATGGACAACACGTTACCGCCGCTCAAGCGCATCGCCGCCATCCACGATCTGTCCGGGCTCGGCAAGTGCTCGCTGACCGTGGCGCTGCCGGTCATCTCCGCCACGGGCGTGGAGTGCGCCTGCATCCCCACGGCCGTGCTCAGCACGCACACGGGCGAGTTCACTGGCTGGACGTTCCGCGACCTGTCGGACGATATGCTGCCCATCGCGCGCCATTGGCAGCGCATCGGCGCGCGCATCGACGGGGTTTATTCCGGCTATCTCGCCTCACCCGAGCAGGTGGGGCTGCTCGCGCAGACGCTCGACTGCATCGCCGCGCCGGATACACTGGTTGTGATCGACCCGGTCATGGCCGACAACGGCAGCTATTATTCCAAGATCGACGACCGCATGTGCGCAGCCTTCCGCCGCCTGCTCTCGCGCGCGGATGTCATCACGCCGAACGTCACGGAGGCGGCGTTGCTGGCCGGCCTGCCGTATGAGCCCGGCACGCACGGCGACGCCTATCTTGCGCAGCTGTTTCAGGCGCTCGGCGCGCTCGGCGCCGGGGTCGTGACGGTCACGGGCGTGCGCCCGCAGCCGGACGTGATCGGCAACGTCGCTTGCGACTGCCGCACCGGGGAGATGCACGCGAGCATGCGCCCGGCGCATCCCGGCGTGTTTTACGGCACGGGCGATGTGTTTGCCTCCGCGTTCGCGGCGCTGCTCGTGCGCGGCGCACCGCTGAGCGCCGCCCTCGAAACGGCCACTGCGCTCACGGACGAGAGCATCTGCCGCTCGCTCTGGCGCGACACGCCGCGCCGCTTCGGCGTGGACTTTGAGGGCGCGCTGCCGGCGTATATCCGCCGCGTGGAAAAGATCTTTGAAGCGTGAAAAAGTTACAAAATTCGACCCGCCGGAATCCGATTTTGATTCCGACGGGCCGATTTTTTGTTACTATTTTTCGACGCCGTTTTACAGGAATATGTCGCCGCCCAGCACATGGAGCGAAAAACCAACGCGTGGTTGATTTTCTGACGAAGCGTCTTATTTTTTGCAGAACCGGCGCAAAAATGCGCGCATTTGCTTGAAAATGTGGAAAAAAATTAAGGAAAATCGCGGAAAAATCCGTTTTCGCAGTTGACATCGTGTTTGGGATATCGTATGATACAGAAGAATCCGTAATTATTTATGTTAACTTTGCGCCGTTGCACCCGAAAAGAACTGAAAAACACATTTTGTTACTGTTTTTTAACTTTTTGTGTAACCGATTCCGACCGGATGCGCAAAGAGATCCCGGGCGGGGAAGCCGCCCGATGAGGGGCTGGGGTATGAAGAAATCGTTTATGGAGCGCCTGGCGGCGTTCATTGTGGACAAACGGCGGCTGTTCGTGGTGCTGTTTGCCGTGGCGTGCGTGCTGTCGATCTTCTCGGCGAGCAAGACGGACGTCAACAATGAGCTGACCGATTATCTGCCGGACTCCACGCAGACGCGCCAGGGGCTGGAGATCATGAACCGCGAGTTCATCACCTACGGGGATGCAAAGGTCATGGTGTCCAACGTGACGCTTGCGCAGGCGGAGGAGCTTGCCGAGATGCTGCGCGGTGTGGACGGTGTCAAGGACGTGGTGTTTGAAAAAGACACACACCATTATAATAGTGCCTCGGCGCTCTTTGAGGTCACGTTCGACGGGGAAAAGCTCGACGAGGTCAGCATCCAGGGCGTGAAGAACGTCCGCGCGGCGCTCGACGGCTACGATACTTATATCACAACGGAAATCGGCAACCCGACCGGCGAGATCCTCGAGCGCGAGATGCGCATCGTGCTCATCATCCTCATGTGCTCGATCTTCGTGGTGCTCCTGCTCACGAGCCATACCTACGCGGAGGTCCCGGTGCTCATCATCACCTTCGGCGTGGCCGTCTGGGTCAACAAGGGCACGAACTACTGGTTCCATGAGGTCTCGTTCATCACCAACTCCATCGCGGCGGTGCTGCAGCTCGGCCTCGGCATCGACTACGCGATCATCATGTGCCACCACTACACGGAAGAGCGCGAGCACCTCGCGCCCCGTGAGGCGACCATCCGCGCGCTGACGCTGGCCATCCCGGAGATCTCGGCCTCGAGCCTGACGACGATCTCGGGTCTGCTGGCGCTTTCGTTCATGAAGATCAAGATCGGCGAGGATATGAGCCTCGTGCTCATCAAGTCGATCCTGTTTCTGATGCTGACGGTGTTCTTCCTGATGCCGGCGCTCATCATGTACATGAGCCCGTGGATCGACAAGACGCACCACCGCCTGTTCCTGCCGCGCATCGATGCGCTCGGCCGCTTTGCCATCCGCAGCCGCTACATCGTGCCGCCGATCTTTCTGGTCATCATCGTCGCGGGCTTCCTGCTCAGCAGCAAGTGCCCGTACGTGTTCGGCTACAGCACGCTCGACACCATCAAGCAAAACGACTACAAGATTGCCGAGAAGAAGATCAACGCCACCTTCGGCGAGACGAATCAGGTCGTGCTTATCTTCCCGTTCACGGACTTTGAGAGCGAGGCAAACCTGCTCGACGATCTCAATGAGCTCAAGGGCGTTGATCACATTCAGGCGCTCGCGGGCGAGGAGGCCAAGGACGGCTACATGGTCACTGACTCGCTCACGCCGCGCCGGTTCGCCGAGCTCACGGATATCGACATCGGCGTGTCGCGCGCGCTGTACACGGCCTACTGTACCGCGAACGACGATTACACGAAGGCCATCGGCCAGCTCGTGGATTTGAGCAATATCGACAACTGCTCCGTGCCGCTCATTAACATGTTCAAGTTTCTGTATGAGCAGCGCGATATCTACCGCTCAAAGATCGACGCCGCGACCATGAACGACCTCGAGGAGATGTATGACCGCCTCATCGACGGTGAAAAGCAGCTCCACTCCGAGAATTATTCGCGCATGATCCTCTATCTCAACCTCCCGGTCGAGAGCGAGGAGACCTATGATTACCTGACGGTCATCAAGGGCGTCGTCGGCAAGTATTACGACGAGTCCTATTTCGTCGGTGAGACGGCCAAGGACAAGGACTTTTCCGACGCCTTCAGCACGGACAACACGCTCATCAGTATTCTCACGGTCGTGTTCGTCATCCTCGTGCTGCTGCTGACGTTCAAGTCGGTCGCGCTGCCGCTGCTGCTGATCCTTGTGATCCAGGGCAGTGTGTGGATCAACTTCTCGTTCCCGACGATCCTGCACAACAATCTGTATTTCCTGGCGTACCTGATCGTCAGCTCCATCATGATGGGCGCGAATATCGACTACGCCATCGTCATCTCGAGCCGGTACCTCCGGCTCAAGGAGGAGATGCCCTATAAGGAAGCCATGATCGAGGCGCTCAACCAGGCGTTCCCGACGGTCGTGACCTCCGGCACCATCCTCGCCGCAGCCGGCATGTCCATCGGCTTCTTGTCCTCGGAGAACACGGTCGCGTCCATCGGCATCTGCCTGGGCCGCGGCACGCTGATCTCGATGGTGCTGGTCATGTGCGTCCTGCCGCAGATTTTGCTGCTGGGCGACTCTCTGGTTGAAAAAACATCCTTTACGATTGGCCACCACGCCGCGCAGCAGCATCTGCAGGGGGCCATGCGTGTCAACGGACACGTGCGCGGCTATATCAATGGTTACGTCGATGCGGAGATCCATGGCCGCGTGAATGGCACGGTCAGCGCATCGATCGATATCGGAAATGTGCAGATGGAGGAGGCTCCGGCGCAGACTGTGCCGGCGGCGGATCTGCACGGTGAGGAGGGTTCCGATGAAAAGACATAATGTGCGTCGTCTGCTTGCGCTGGTGCTCGTGGCGGCTCTGTGCCTGCTGTGCGGCGCGGCTGCCCAGCCGAACGCCACGGAGGTCCACATCTACTCTGCGGACGATCTTGTGCAGCTGAGCAAAAGCTGCAAGCTCGACACGTACTCGCAGGGCAAGACGGTCTATCTGGACAACGATGTGGACCTGAGCGGGTCGGACTTTGTGCCGATCCCGACCTTCGGCGGCACGTTCGAGGGACAGGGCCACACGGTCAGCGGGCTGGAGCTCTCGGGCGATGCGTCCCATATGGGACTGTTCCGCTATGTGCAGGCGGTCGGTACGGTCCGTGATCTGAAGGTCACCGGCAACATCGACGCCGCCGGCACCCTCAACGAGATTGGTGCCATCGTCGGCACGAACTACGGCACGATCTCCGGCTGCTCGTTCAACGGCACGATCTCCGGCGAGAACAACGTCGGCGGCATCGCGGGCACGAACGAAGGCAGCGGCATGATCTATAACTGCAAGACCGAAGGCTTCGTCGAGGGCGACCATTATGTCGGCGGCATCGTCGGGCAGAACATCGGCACCATCTCCTACTGCTCGAACACCACGGGCGTGAACATCAACGCCAGCGAGGCCGTTGGCAGCGCGGAGGATCTTGACACCCTGACGCTCCCGACCGCCTCCGACGACGAGGATGACGACGCGCCGAAAAAGGCCAACACCTCCACGGACGTCGGCGGCATCTGCGGCTTCTCGTCCGGCGTCATCATCGGTTGCACGAACTGGGGCGGCGTCGGCTTTGAGCACGTCGGCTACAACATCGGCGGCATCGTCGGCCGCCAGAGCGGCCTCGTCTCCGGCTGCACGAACTGGGGCACGGCCTCCGGCCGCAAGGACGTCGGCGGCATCTGCGGCCAGATGGAGCCGTTCATCACGCTGGATGTGGAGTCCGGCTCGATCGGCGCCATGGCCAAGGAGCTCAACACACTCCATGATCTGATGGATACCCTGCTCAACCACTCGGGCGCTGCGGCATCATCGCTGGCTGCCACGGTCGGCGTGCTGAGCGACAGCGCGGCCCGCGCCACGGAGAGCGCGCGCTATGTGGCCGAGCGCACCACGGACTACGTGGACAACACGGTCTCGACCGTCAACGAAGTGTTCATCCGCATCAACACGGCGGAGAAAATGCTCGCCCCCGCGATCACGGAGTTTTCCGCGGCGGCCGTGTCGCTTGACAAATCGATCGATTACTTCAACAAGGGCTTTGACTATCTCGACATCGTCGATGAGATGACCGAGGCCGACAAGACGGCCTTCAAGGACGCGGCCAAGGACCTGAGCGTCTCGTCCGACCAGCTTAACGCGGCCATGGATTACTGCGCCTGGCTCATGAAGGTCATGGACAACGCCTACGGCACCGGCTCCTATGACCTGATCGCCAGCCGCCCGGACAACTGGCAGCAGATGTCCGACAAGTACGGCTACGAGTACAATCCCGACAACCTCGGCACCTATGAGTCGCAGCGCGACGCCCTGCTCAAGGGCATGGGCGACGCTGCCGAAGCGATCGGCGCGATCTCCGGCGACATCTCCACGATGACGAAGATCATCAATCTGTACTACCTCACCGAGGACTCCACCGGCCACACCCGCATGGATTACATGAGCGCCGCGTTCAAGAACGCGTTCGACGCCCTCAAATCCTCGAGCGGCAACTTCTCGACCGGTATGAGCTACCTCGACCAGGTCACGAAATACCTCGCCAGCAACGATCCGCTCAACCTGCCCGACATCGGCAGCGATTACCGTACCGCGATGGAGCAGATGTTCGACGATCTCGGCAGCATTTCGGCCGGCCTGTCCCGCCTGAGCGTGGAGACGGCCACCTACAGCACCCAGATCATCAGCGACATGAAGGGGGTCAACGACCAGTTCAACGTCGTCATGATGCGCCTGTGCGATATCCTCGAGCTTGCCCTGAGCAAGGACAAGGACGACATCATCCAGGACGTCTCGGAGGAAGAGCTCTCGAGCACGACCGACGGCAAGGTCTATAACTGCGATAACTACGGCAAGGTCGACGGCGACGTGAATGTCGGCGGCGTTGCCGGCACGATGGACATCGAGTACGATTTCGATCCCGAGAGCGACTCCAATGTCATCAAGGACTCCACGCTGACGGCCAAGTACTTCACCAAGTGCGTGCTGCTCGACAGCAAAAACTACGGCAATGCCACCTCGCGCAAGGACTGCGTCGGCGCTATCTGCGGCTACGCGGATCTCGGCGTCATCAGCGGCTGCGAGGGCTACGGCACGGCCGAGAGCACGGCTGGCGACTACGTCGGCGGCGTCGTCGGCCAGTCGCAGGGCTCCGTGCGCAACAGCTTCGCCAAGTGCGAGCTGACCGGCCGCAACTACATCGGCGGCATCGCCGGTTACGGCATGAACGTCAGCGGCTGCAACACGCTCGTGAATCTCAACGGCTCCGGCAACTGCGTCGGTACCATCGCGGGCGAGATCGACAAGGATGGCAGCGCGGCCGATAACTACTTCGTCCACGAGACGGAGGCCGGCATCGACGGCATCAGCTACGCGGGCAAGGCCGAGGGCATGAGCTATGATGCCTTCATGGCGCGCGACGGCATCCCGGCGGAGTTCTCGAGCTTTGCCGTCACCTTCACGGCCAACGGCGAGGTCGTCAAGACGATCACGTTCGCCTACGGCGGCTCGATCGACGAATCGCAGATCCCCGATTGCCCGACGGTGGAGGGCAACTACGGCTCCTGGCCCGAGCATGACTACAGCCACCTGACCTTTGACCTCGAGGTCAAGGCGGAGTACACCGCCGTCTCGACGGTCGTGGCCGGCGACCTGTATGCCGACAACAGCCGCACGCCGATTGTGCTGGCCGAGGGCGTCTTTGACCCGGCGACGGATGTGCACATCACCTCCGCCGAGGACGACGGCCCGACGCTGCGCGGCAACCAGCAGCTGTACATGAAGTATAACGTCGAGATCCTCAACGACACGGTCGAGGACGACACGGACAACACCGTCTCCCTGCGTGTCTACGCACCGGATACCGGCGCGAGCTACACGGTCTACACCTGCCAGAACGGCACCTGGGCGAGCACGTCCAGCAGCCGCGACGGCAGCTATCTCGTCTTTAAGACCATGGACCGCGACCTGCAGTTTGCCGTTGTCAAGGCGCACCACGGCCCGCTGTTCTACATCCTCATCGTGCTCATTGTGCTGGCCGTGATCGTCGCGGTGCTGCGCCTGCTCTACTGCCGGAAGCTGAAGAAGGCAGTCGCGGCCGGGACCATGACCGAGGAAGAAGCGGCAACGCTGCGCAAGCAGGGCCTGCGCATGTGGCTGGGCGAGGAGTACGCGAAGCTCCAGGCCAAGCACGCCGCTGCCAAGGAAGCCAAGGAGGCCGCGGCCAAGGCCGCGGAAGAAGCGGCGGAAACGGCGCCGGCGGACAACGCCGAGGCAGCGGAGACCCCGGCCGAGCCGGACGCCCCGGAAGCCGAAGCCGAGCCGGAAGTGACCGCTGAGGACAACGCCGATGCGGCCGAAGCGGCTGCGGAAGAGACGGAAGCGCAAGACTCCGACGCGCCGCAGCATCCCTGACGCGAACGATCCCTTACCCCATAAACTGCGAAAATCCCCGATTGGGTTTCCAATCGGGGATTTTTGTGCGCGGACGGCAAAACCGCCCCGGCCAGATGGCCGGGGCGGTCGTCAGATATGCGATCGGGCTTACTTATGCGCGCTTCCACTTGACGCCCTGCGGGGTGTCCTCGAGCACAATGCCGGCGGCCTTGAGCTCGTCGCGGATGCGGTCGGCCTCGGCCCAGTTTTTGGCCTTGCGGGCGGCCTGACGCGCGGCAATCTTCTCCTCGATGGCCTTTGCCTCGGGGTCCTCGCTGCTGTCGGAGCCGAACGGGATGCCCAGCACGTCGCACAGCTCGAGGAAGCGGTCGAGGCACGCCTGCGCCAGCGCCTTGCTCGGGTCGGCGGCGGGGGAGACGGCGGTGTTGATCTCGCGCACCATCTCGAAGATGACGGAGATCGCGTCGGCGGTGTTGAAG
>OHQI01000286.1_pt1 | contig 11981 bp, 13 predicted proteins | sample 1577911 | NCBI WGS metagenome assembly OHQI01 (sample SAMEA3879502, study PRJEB24766) | human gut metagenome | biome: human-associated habitat; feature: feces | place: USA | collected 1985/1987
GGCGCTCTGGGTGCTGCCGAGTACGCTCGCCAGAAGGGTCTCGCCAAGAAGTAAGCCACCCCGGCCGGAAAGGAGCAAACTATGAATCCTGTGGTTGCAAAAGTCCTGAAAAAGACGCTCACCACTTCCGCCACCGTCGTCGGTGCGCTGTTTGTGGTGTACTTCTGGAATCTGGACCAGAAGCTGATGGGCTGGCTCTATAAGCAGGTCAACACCATGTTCGACCGCAAGCCCACCGACATCAAGTTCTGAGCGAATACAAATAGGAACCGCCGCTTCCGTAATGGGAAGCGGCGGTTTTTATCGCCTATAAAAATTCCGGAATCCGGCATCCGCGGCGCAGCGTGCGGGCATCATGCATCCTCCATTTGAAACTCGCTCAGCGGCCGGACGGGTATGCCTTTATCCCGTGCGATCTGCTGTACCTTGCTGCCCGGCAGGCAGTAGATAAGCGTAATATTGGTACGGTCAATTATTTTGAGAACTGCATCCATTCCAAGAAAAACCAGAACAGGGCTGTCCGATATTGTACTATCGAATGCTGGGTAGCGCGGCTCAATATAGAAACGACTATGCTTGACATCTCCGACCTCTTGCATACCGGCCGGAAAAATAAAACGTGTGATCGCCGTCTTCTCAAAAGCGTCGTTATCGACCCGAAGCAGCGATTCGGGAAAGGAAACCGTCTGCAGTTTTTTGCAGGCATGGAAAGCACTCCCTTGGATCGTCTGCACCTGCTGACCAAATGTCACGTCACACAGGTTTGCACAGCCGCCGCAACACCCCTCCGGGATCGTTTTCAGACGATCCGGAAAATGCAGCGCCGTGAGTCCGCTGCTCGCAAAGCAGTGGCTCCCCAAATATTCCAAGCCATCCGGCAGGTCGATATGCTGCAGGCGCTTGCAGCCGGAAAATGCCCCCCTGAGAATAGCCTTGATCGACCCCGGCAGGATCACCTCCGAGACGGTCGTGTTCTTGAACGCTTTCTCGCCGATGCTGACGACCGGCTGCCCGCCGATCTTCGCCGGAATGACAACACGCTCCGCATCAAACCCGGTATAGGCCGTGATCCGGAGCCCCTTGCCGACCAGCTTCTGCAGCGCACGCTCCGGTTTCTGATTATTCCAGAAGTCTGTCACGGTCCCCGGCTCCGGCATGTACTGAAAGCATCTCGGATCGGCCGGTGCATCCAGCGCCGCCCGGAGCTGAGCCGAGACCGTCTGCTGCACAGGGCTCTGTTCCGGCGCTTTTTCCCGCGTTTCCGCGGCGGCTGCCAGACTCTGTTCCGGCGCTTTCTCCGGTGTCTGCACGGCAGGTGCCGGACTGCTTTGCGCAGTCACCTTTTCCTGCGCCTGCGCATCCGGCACTTGCGCAGCCCGCTCTTTTTTCAGCGCATCCTCCAGCGCCTGCACTCTGGCTTCCAAAGCCTGAATGCGCCGCTCATAATCAAAAATCACCGCTGCTCCTCCCTTCAAAATGCCGAATCTTTCGGAAAATAAAAAAATCCGAACCTCTGTCCATTCGGACAAAGGTTCGGATTTTTGATTTGGTGGAGACGGAGGGATTCGAACCCTTGACCTCTCGGATGCGAACCGAACGCTCTCCCAGCTGAGCTACGCCCCCACAAGGCTTGTTTATTATAGCACATTTTTCGCATTTGTAAAGCCCATTTTTTCCGTTCCCGCGATTTTTTTATGCAAAAAGTCCCGCGCAAGAAAATTGCATCCCCCACTTGCGCAATCGCCGCTTTTGTAGTAGAATACGTTTACGTGGCCATTGACAAGGCTGCACTAGTCGGGGAGCCAGCGGTGTCCTGTACCTGCAATCCGCTATAGCAGGGATGAATTCCCGCCCCCGGATAGGCCGATGTGTCGTCTGCCCGCAGTAAGCGGCGTTGAAGGTTCGGTCCCGCGCAACGGAGCCCTGTGAACCATGTCAGGCGGGGAACCGAGCAGCATTAAGCAGGTCACTCCGTGTGCCGTGGGGGCGCCGGGCCCGAGCTGGCTGCTGTGGTAACGGGCATGTCGTCTATTCAAAGGTGGGTGTGCAGTCTTGTCAATGGTCACGTTTTTTCATGTTTTCCGCTGCCGGAGGTGAAGCGCGCAATATGTATCAGGCTCTCTACCGCAAATACCGGCCAAAGACGTTTGACGACGTCGTCGGTCAGGAACATATTACCGAGACGCTGAAAAAGCAGGTCGAGACCGGACGGCTGTCCCATGCCTACCTGTTCATCGGCATGCGCGGCACCGGCAAGACCACCTGCGCCAAGATCCTGGCCAAGGCAGTCAACTGCGAGCATCCGGTCAACGGCAATCCGTGCAATCAGTGCGCCGCCTGCCGCGGCATCGACGACGGGTCGATCCTCGACGTAGTCGAGCTCGACGCCGCGTCCAACAACGGCGTGGACAATGTGCGCGCCCTGCGCGACGAAGCGGTGTTCTCCCCCGCCAATGTGCGCAAGCGCGTGTATATCATCGACGAGGTGCATATGCTCAGCCCCTCGGCGTTCAACGCCCTGCTGAAGATCCTTGAGGAGCCGCCGGCGCACCTCATGTTCATCCTCGCGACGACGGAGCTGCACAAGGTCCCGGCAACGATTCTCTCCCGCTGCCAGCGGCACAGCTTCAAGCGCATCCCGGTCGATACGATCGCCGCGCGCCTGAACTATGTTGCCGAGCAGGAGCACCTGAACCTGCAGCCGGACGCCGCTGCACTGCTCGCCCGCATGGCGGACGGCGGCATGCGCGACGCGCTGACGCTGCTTGATCAGTGCTCCGGCAGCGACGTCATCACCACCGAAACGGTCATCTCCGCCATGGGCCTTGCCGGCAACCTGCGCACGGCGCAGCTGCTGCAGAGCATCGCCGGCGGCGACACTGCAAAAACACTCGAACAATTCCGCAGCCTCTGGCAGGACGGGAAAGACCCCGCTGCCCTGCTCGACGAGCTGAGCATGCTCCAGCGCGACCTGCTCATGCAGGCCGTGGCGCCGCGCGGCGGCCGCGAGCTGCTCTCCGGCGGATACGACAGCGAAACGCTGCAGACGCTCTCCGGCGCCTTCACACCGGCGCAGCTGATAGCAAACCTGCAGAGTATTCAGGACGCGCTCACCGCCATGGCGGCGCAGCCAAACCCGCGCATTGCGGCGGAACTCTGCCTGATCCGGCTCTGCCGGCCGGAACTGTGCGACGACGTGCCGACGCTGTGCGCGCGCGTGGACAAGCTGGAACAGGCCGTGCGCAGCGGGGACATCCCGGCACCGACAGCGGTCGCTCCGGCAAATTTGGCCCCCGTCCAGCGGCGGGAGCCCGCGCCGACACCGAACCCGGTGCAAAAAGCACAGCCCAAGCCGGAACCCAAACCGGTGTTTGACGACGTGCCCCCGTGGGAGCCGCCCGCACCGCCGATCTCCGTGCCGAAGGCAAAACCGGAACCGAAACCGGTATCCGACGATGTGCCCCCGTGGGAGCCGCCCGCACCGCCGGTCTCCGTGCCGAAGGCAAAACCGGAACCGAAACCGGTATCCGACGATGTGCCCCCGTGGGAGCCGCCCCCGGAGCCAATGGCTCCACCGGAGGAGCGGCCGCCCTGGGAAATGCCGCCGGCACCGAAACCGGAACCGCGCCCGACGCCCAAAGCAGCGCCGGCACCGGAGCCGCCCGCGCCCCCCATCCCGGAACCGGAACCGGAGCCAATCCCCGAGCCGGCTCCGCAGCCGGAGCCGACCCCCGCGCCCACCGGCGCGTTCGACTGGCAGGCACTGTGCGCGTATATGGAGCATGAGCTGCCGATTGGCCTTTACAACCTGCTACTTGACCCACTGCAGGCAGCCGGCGAGCTGGCAGATGGCACGCTGACGCTGCACCTGAACAAAGCGCCGGCCTACCCGCTGTTCAACAAGCCGGACATTGCGGAAAAATTCCGCCTGGCCGTGCAGAAACTGACCGGGCAGAACGTCCGCGTGGTCATGCAGCCGATGGACACGGCGTCACAGATCAATCAGCGGAAGATCGAGGAACTGGCACACTTCCCGAACGTAACGATCCGATAAAAAATTTTTTGATTCACAGGAGGATACAAACATGGCAAGAGGCGGTTTTCGCGGCGGTTATGGCGGCATGAATCAGGCCAACATGATGAAGCAGGCGCAGAAGATGCAGCAGGACTTCCTGCGGATGCAGAAAGAACTGGAAGAGAAAGAGTTCACGGCCAAGTCCGGCGGCGGCATGGTCTCGGCGACGGTCAACGGCAACCGTGAGGTCACCAAGATCGAGATCAAGCCCGAAGCGGTCGATCCCGACGATGTCGAGATGCTGGAAGATCTGGTGCTGGCAGCCGTCAACGAGGCGCTGCGTCAGTACGAGGCGGCTTCCGACGCCACGGTCAACAAGATCACCGGCGGTATGAAGCTCGGCTTCTGAACCCATAAACATCAGCACGCACGGTCCATTGGGACGGTGCGTGCTTTTCATTTGCGCAAAAACGCGTGCTCCTCGCGCTGGACCAGGCCGAGCGCGGGGTCAAAGCAGGCGCGGCCGCGCAGGACGCAATTCTTGCCATAGCGTGCGCGGAGGTTATCAAGCGTGATGTCGAGCTGCCGCTGCCGCGCACGATGCTCCGCATCCTCAAACAGGTCGAGCTGATGCGGCGCGCACGCGGGCACAAGCTCCAGCGCACGGATGCCGATGCTGCGCAGCGGATCGGGCCACAGGTGCGCCTGCTCGCACAGGGCCAGCGCCGCGTCGAGCAGCTCGCTCGTCAGATCGGACGGGTGCCGCAGCGCCATGCGGTGGCTGCACCAGTGCAGGTCGGCCGTGCGCACGCTCAGCTCCACCGTGCGGCACTGATACCCCTCCAGCCGCAGACGCGCGCCCACGCTCTCCGCCAGCGACAGGAGCGCCGCGCGCGCATCCGCCTCGCAGATGAGGTCGCGCGGCGCGGTGGCGCTGTTGCCGATGGACTTCGGCGGCGGCAGATCCTCAATGCGGTGCACCGGCGTGGGGTCATACCCATTGGCATAGGCGTGCAGCAGCCGCCCGCCCTTGCCAAGGCGCTGCTCGAGCACGTCGGCGTCCGCCGCCGCGAGCGCGCCGACCGAGCGGATGCCCATCCGCTCGAGCTGCCGCACCGAGCTGCGCCCGGCAAAGAGCAGGCTGCCGACCGGCAGCGGCCAGACCATGTCCGCAAAGTGCGCGCGGTCAATGACCGTCACGGCGTTCGGCTTGCGGTAGTCCGAGCCGAGCTTCGCGATCGCCTTGCACCACGACACGCCGACGCTCACCGTCAGGCCCGTGGCGTCGAGCACGCGCTGGCGCACCTCCTGCGCCGTCTGCAGCGCGTCCTCGCGGCCGACGCAGCCGGTCATGTCCAGCCAGCACTCATCCATGCCGAACGGCTCACACCGGTCGGTGAAGCCGACATAGATCTCGCGCACGCGGCGCGAGTAGTCGTAGTAGAGCTCGAAATCCGGCGGCAGGATCGTCAGCTCCGGGCACTGCTGCCGCGCCGCCCAGAGCGTCATGCCCGTGCGCACCCCGGCGGCGCGCGCCATCTGATCCTTGGCCAGGATGATGCCGTGGCGCAGCTCCCGCTCCCCGCCGACCGCCACCGGCCGACCGCGCAGCTCCGGATGGCGCAGCAGCTCGATGCTCGCATAGCAGGCGTTGATATCCGAATGTAAGATCATACGGTCCATAGCATTTTCTCCCGAAAAGAGATTATCTCTATTATAAGTCTCTTTTCAAGATATTTAAAGCGTTTTCTTATCTGATTCAGATATTTTTCTTGCGTTTTTTCGTTCGATACGATATATTGTATGCGAGGTGCTGCATATGTACAAAACCTTTGGTGAAACGATCGCTTCCCTGCGCCGCGCGCACGGCATGCGCCAGCAGACGCTGGCGGACGCGCTGGCCGAGGCCGGTGTGCCCGTGTCGAATCAGGCGGTGTCGAAGTGGGAAAATGACGCCACGCTCCCGAACGCACAGCAGTTTCTGACGCTGTGCCGCGTGCTGGACGTGGACGATATTGCGGGCACGTTCTCCGGCGGGGACGCCGGCGGCCTGCTCGCCGGGCTGAACGCGGAGGGCCGCCGCCGCGCGCTGGAATACATCGCGCTCCTGCGCGAGAGCAAGCGCTTTGCCGCCGCACCGGAGCCGGCCGTGCTGCGCAGCCTGCCGCTGTACTCGTTGGCGGTCTCGGCCGGTACGGGCCAGTTTCTCGACGGCGAGAGCTATGAGATGCAGCCGGTCGGCCCCGAGGTGCCGGAGGAGGCAAACTTCGGCGTGCGCGTGGCGGGCGACAGTATGGAGCCGCGCTTTCACAGCGGGCAAACCGTCTGGGTGCACCAGCAACCGACGCTCGACCCCGGCGAGATCGGCGTGTTCCTCTACGACGGCAGCGCCTATCTCAAGCAGCTCCGGCGCGACGGCGGGCGCGTGTTTCTGCACTCGCTCAACCCGGCCTATGCCGATCTGGAGATCTCGGACGCGCTGCCGCTGCGCGTGCTCGGAAAAGCAGTGCCCTGATAACGAACAAAAAACTCCCTGCGGAACGCATGGTTTCCGCAGGGAGTTTTCCGTTTATGCCTCATTCCAGTGCAGCAGGCACTCGGACAGCTCTGCAACCGTCTGCACCGTGGCCACCGCGCCGGCGGCCTCCAGCTCGCCCGGCTCGGCATAACCGTAATACACACCGAGGCACGGCACACCGCAGGCAGCGGCACCGGTGACGTCATACTTCCGGTCGCCGACCATGAGCGCGGCCTCCGGGGCCGTGTGCGTCTCGGCAAGCACTGCTGCGACGACCTCCGCCTTCGTGCTGCGCGAACCGTCATATTCGCACCCGATCACACAGTCAAACAGCCGCTCCATATCAAAGCGCTGCAGGATCGTGCGCGCCAGCGGCGTGGGCTTCCCGGTCGCGACCGCGACGCAAAATCTGGCCGCGCGCAGCTGCCCGAGCAGCTCCGGGATACCGGGATAGATCTCGCACTCGTACACACCGATGGGCTGGTACCGCTCCCGATAACGCTCCGTCGCGGCCTGCGCCTGAGCCGGCTGCATACCGTACAGCTCCGTGAACGAATCGAACAGCGGCGGGCCGACAAACTTGCGCAGGCGCGCCATGTCCGTCTCGTGGATGCCGAAGCCCTCGAGCGCATACTGCACGCTGCGCAGGATACCCTCGCCGGTGTCAAACAGCGTGCCGTCAAAATCGAATAAGATGGTCTGGATCATGACAAATCTCCGTAATCAAGATGGGAAAAGGATAGCATCAGGGCGTGAAATTGTCAACAGCCGTGCCGGATGCATACGCTGTAGCAACCTGAAAAATGTGAGGTTTCGCCATGAACAACGGACTGGAAACACGCTACTTTCTCAGCGCCCTGACCGGCGCGGGCTACTACGCACTGCACAGACAGTTTCTGCGGCCGCCGGAGCGCTATTTCTGCATTCTCAAGGGCGGGCCGGGCTGCGGAAAATCCACGTTTCTCAAGCGCGTCGGCGACGCCGGGCAAGCGGCCGGGCTGGCCGTCGTCCGGCTGCACTGCGCGGGCGACCCCGCCTCGCTCGACGGGGTCTATTTCCCGGAAAAATGCTCCGGCTTCTTCGACGGCACGGCGCCGCACACCGTCGACCCCGCGCTCTTCGGCGCGAGCGGCGAATATCTGGATCTCGGCACGTTCTGCCGCACGGAAGCGCTCGACACGGCGCGCATCCGCGCCCTGAACGCCGACTGCGCCATGTTCCGCCTGCGCGCGCAGCAGTATCTGGCGGCAGCCGCCGCGCTCGATGCGCGCGCCACGCCGGGGCTGGTCTATCCCGAGGACCGCGAGGCCGCGCGCCGCCGGGCAAGGAGCGTCTGCGCGCGGGAATTCGGCGCGCCGGGCAAGGACACGGAACGCGGCCGGTGCGAGCGGCTGTTTTTGAGCGCCATCACGTGTGAGGGCAAAATTTTCTTCCCTGAGACGATCGCCGCACAGTGTGCGCGCGTGTACCTGCTCGACGACGGCTGCGGCCTGGCGGAAGAATTTCTGCGCATTGTGCGCGCACACGCCGTCCGGTGCGGGCTGGACGTTCTCTCCTGCCCCGACCCGCTCATCCCATCGCGCACGCAGGCCGTGCTTGTACCGTCGCACGGCGTGGGCTTCCTTGCCGGCACGGCGGACGACGTGCCGGAGGGCCTGACGCAGCGGCACATCCGGCTCGATGTTCTGCCGGACCCCGTGCGCCAGCGGGCACTGCGCCGCACCATGCGCAGCGACACCCGGCAGCAGCAGCTCGCCCTTGCAAGCGCGGTGGAGCAGCTGCGCATGGCCAATCTCCTGCACAACGAGCTGGAGGCCGTCTACCGGCCGTGCATGGACTTCGCCGCGCTGACCACATTCACCGACCGGTTCCTGCGCACCTTCCCCGGCGCATGAGCGCAAAACACCCCGGCAGGACGCGCAGTCCTGCCGGGGCGTTCGTTTGCAGTTGTCTCAGCAGCAGGGCGAGAAGCACGGATTGCAGCACAGGTTCAGCAGGCACATATCCGCGCACCAGCTGCCGGTGCCGAAGCCGCTGTTCGGATAGCCGGCACTGTAGGTCGCATACGCGTCGCCGCCGCTCTCAAGTTGGTGCAGCAGACGCTGAAAGTCCGGATTCGTCGGGTCCATCTCGACCGCGCGTCTGGCATCCGCCAGCGCCTGCACACGGTTGCCCGCGCCGGAGTTCGCCATGGCGCTCAAAGCGTGCCAGGTCGCATCGCGTTCGGCCATCGGCACGCCGGACAGCGCCTGCAGCGCCTCGGCAAAATGCCGCGTCTGGATAAAGTTCATCGCAGCCTGATATTCCGGCCGGATGCCGGGATCGCGCTGCGCGCCCCAGCCGCCATAGGCGCCGTAGCCGCCCGCCTGGCCGTAACTACCGGACGCACCATAGCCATTAGTCTTGCCGTTTTTGATCGCGTCATAAGCCGCGTTGACCTCATTCATTTTTTCCGTCGCGCGCGGGTCGTCCGGATTCAGGTCCGGATGATATTTTTTGGCCAAGCGGCGATACGCCGCCTTGATCTCCTCTTCGCTCGCGTCTCTTGAAACACCGAGGACTTCATACGGGTCTCTCATTCGGCGCTCCTCCCGATCTTTCGTTTTTTTATGGCCGCCTCGTAGCGCAGCCACACGCCGGAGTATAAAATATTGCGCAGCAGCTCCACATCCTGCAGCACCGGCAGCGCCTCAAACGCCGCCGAACACTCGCCGAGCAGCATCGTCAGCAGCGCATGCAGGTCCGCGTCCTGCGGCAGCGTGCGCAGCGGGTTATACCGCCCGTGCCGGAGATCCTCCGGCAGGTCGATCACCGCGTCGAGCAGATAGATGAACCGGCCCAGCGCCTCGCCAAACGGACGCAGACGGTCGTCCCAGAGGTCGCCCGTCACAAACAGATCGCCCATCAGGCGGCCGAAACAGTTGGCCGCGGCGTCCGGGTCGCCGGTGTCGGCCTGTTCGATCTCGGAAAGCTCCGCCATGCACTGCTCGATCGCGGCGCATTGCCGCGGCCAGCGCGCGCGCACGGCCGCACACTGGCCGCTGAGCGCCTCCGCCTCCCAATATTTCAGCGCACTGCCGTCATCCTGCCAGTCGTCACGGCAGTTGTTGTACGCCAGCACGACGTTCATGTCGGCGGCGTACTCGGTGTAGCGCGTCTGCCAGTAAAAATGCTTGCGCAGCGGGTGCGCCGGGCAAATCTCCATGCCGCGCTCCTCGTCCGCTTCATACAGCGCCGAGAGCAGCAGCACCAGAAACGTCATGTCATATGTCAGCGTCAGGCGGCCGGAAAAGCCGTGCCGCTGCTTGAGCACCCGGCACAGGCCGCAGTAGCAGCCCTTATAGCGATCCTTCTGCGCCTGCGTCAGGCCCTCCAGATTTGCGATCACATATCCAAACATACGGCCGCGCCTCAGGTTTTCCGTTGGAAGGACGTGCCGCACTTGCGGCAGACGATATTGATCTTGCCCTTGCCGCGCGGCACGCGCAGACGCGTCCGGCAGGACGGACACTTGAAAAAGCGGTAGTCATGCCGCTGATGCCAGCGGTCCACGGCCCCACGCCACGCACTCGTCACTTTATATCTCTGGCGCAGATACGCGCCGTTTTCCTGCTGACGGCGGTAAACATTGCGCGAGAGCATGCGAAAATAGATCACGATCAGGCCAAGGACCGCCAGCGACCACAGGATGCGCGCCGCATAACCGTGCACGAACATGCTGACGATCAACACGATCAGCGTCAGCACGGACAGAAGGCGGTTGAGTGCGTCCATCCCGTTTCTGCCCATCATCCATTTTGCAAGCCGTTGTCTCATGACCGATCACCTTTCCAGGCTATTGAATTTGATTCTTGTATTTTATCACACGTCTATGAGAAATATATCAAAGAACTGTAAACACCGCACCTTTCCGCGAAAAAATTGCGTTTTTCCGCCAGCGCGTGGTATACTGCTGAAAAAACGAGGAGGTATTCCCATGAACACTCCGGATGCAGCCCCCGTCGCGCTCGATACCTGGCCGCGGCGCGAAGCATACACGTTCTTCTCTGGTCTGTCGGATCCGTTTTACAGTGTGACCGTCACCGTGGACGTCACGGCGCTGCATACTTACACGAAAAAGCGCGGCCTGTCCTTTTATTACGCGCTGGTCTGGCTGTGCACACAGTCGATCAACCACACGGCCGCATTCCGATATGCCATCCGAAACGGCCAGCCGGTCCTGCTCGCGCGCCGTGAACCGAGCTTCACGGACCTGCACCCGGACGCAGAACAGTTCCACATTGTGACGATGCCGGCCGGTAACGCGCTGGAGGATTTCTGCCGCGCCGCACGCGCCAAGAGCCGCGCGCAGACGGAGTTTCTCTCCGCCGCGGCCGAGAGCGACGCGCTGATCTATTTCAGCTGCCTGCCGTGGGTCTCGCTCACGGCGCTAACCAACGAGCGGGATTTTGATGCCGACGACGCCATCCCGCGCATCGTCTGGGGCAAATATCGCCGCGAAGGCGAGCGAGAGGTGCTCGGCCTCGCGCTCGAGGTAAACCATCGACTCATCGACGGGCTGCACATCGGGCGGTTCGTTCAGGATCTGCAGCAGCGCATCGACGCGCTGGCCGAGACGGAACAACGGTATGTATCAAGCTGATGTGATCTTCAGACCGATGATGCCAATGAGCAGCAGCACGGCAAAGATTAGACGTCCCGCCGTCACCGGCTCCTTGAACAAAAGAATGCCAACAATCACAGAACCCAGCGCGCCGATACCAGTCCAGACCGCATACGCCGTACCAAGCGGCAGTGTTTTGGTCGCGCGTGCCAGCAGGAAAAAGCTCACCGCCATGCCGGTGAACGTGAGCAGCGACCAGCTGAGCTTTGTAAATCCCTCCGAATACTTCATGCAGGTCGCCCAAACGACCTCAAAAATTCCGGCAATGCCGAGCATGACCCATGCCATAGTGTTTCCCTCCAAATAAAAAATGCGCCTGCCCGCGTCTTCTAAGGCCAACGACGCGGAGCAAACGCTCTCATCCCCCACCCGGCGGCAGGAACACGGACAGGATACCAAAGGCAGTACCTTTTGTCAAGTGGCGGAGCTTCAACAAACGGCATTTCAATACCAAGGGTGCAAGATAGAAGCACTTTGCCCTTTACAAATGTTTTTACGCGCTCTTCAATGGTTAAAGCAAGCAATTACGCAGGAGCTGGAAATGTGAAAAAACAATACACAAAGCAAATACCATTCGTAGCAGTATTGCTAGCGACACTTACGCTTATCGGCGGCTGCGGCAACCAGGAGCCATCAGACACCGCCAACAAATCAGCACCAGTGCAAAGGTAACGGCCACAGAAGCAGCGTCAGCAGCAGAGACGCCAGTTGTACTAACTGAGACACAGAAAATTGAAAAAAATTCTGACTGACCGAATCACCGAGCAATATACCATGACACAGAT
>OHQI01000290.1_pt1 | contig 11946 bp, 9 predicted proteins | sample 1577911 | NCBI WGS metagenome assembly OHQI01 (sample SAMEA3879502, study PRJEB24766) | human gut metagenome | biome: human-associated habitat; feature: feces | place: USA | collected 1985/1987
TGTACGTCTGCCACGCCGAGCTGAACGCCATCCTCAACAGCGCCCACAACAACCTCAAGGGCGCGCGGGTGTACGTCACCCTCTTCCCCTGCAACGAGTGTACCAAGGCCATCATCCAGTCCGGCATCGCCGAGGTCGTCTACTACAGCGACAAGTACCACGACACCGATTCCAGCGTAGCTGCGCGGTTCATGTTCAAAAAGGCCGGCGTCCGGCTCACCCCCTATCAGCCCAGCGGGCGGAAGATGGAGCTGGAGTTGTAAGATGTTAAATTTTTTCATAGCACCTTGATTTTTGCATTGGATCGCAATTTTGACAGGTGGGGTCAAGTGCTTCCTCTTGACCCCACCTTTGCTCTGTATTATAATAGGGTCTGTGAAAGTATAAATATTCAAATTTTGGCGCATAGAGAGGAATATATACAATGAATCTTACGAACCGCAGCTTTTTGAAGCTTCTCGATTACACTCCCGAAGAGATCGAAGGTCTGCTTGACCTCGCCGCCGACCTGAAGGCAAAGAAAAAGGCCGGCATCCGCCACGATGCTCTGCGCGGCAAGAACATTGCCCTTATCTTCGAGAAGACCTCCACCCGCACCCGCTGCAGCTTCGAGGTCGCCGCCCACGACCTGGGCATGGAAGTCACCTACCTCGACCCGTCGGGCAGCCAGATCGGCAAAAAGGAGTCCATCGCCGACACCGCCCGGGTGCTGGGCCGGATGTTCGATGGCATCGAGTACCGCGGCTACGGCCAGAGCATCGTGGAAGAGCTGGCCCACTACGCCGGTGTGCCGGTGTGGAACGGCCTGACCAACGAGTTCCACCCCACCCAGATCCTCGCCGACTTTCTCACCATCCGGGAGCACTTCGGCCACCTCAAGGGCATCAACTTCGTTTACTTCGGCGACGCTCGCTACAACATGGGCAACAGCCTGATGGTGGGCTGCGCCAAGATGGGCCTCAACTTCACCGCCTGCGCCCCCAAGAAGTACCAGCCGGACGCTGCACTGGTGGAGCAGTGCAAGGCCATCGCCGCCGAGACGGGTGCGACCATCTCCTTCGAGGAAGACCCTGCCAAGGCCGCAAAGGGCGCAGACGTCCTCTACACCGACGTCTGGGTGTCCATGGGCGAGCCGGTCGAGGTCTGGGCCGCGCGCATCAACGACCTGGCCGCATATCAAATCAACCAGAACCTGATGAATATCGCCGGCCCCAAGGCCGTGTTCATGCACTGCCTGCCCGCCTACCACGACCACAAGACCACCGTGGGCAGGGAGATGGGCGAGCGCTTTGGCCGCGACGCGATGGAGGTCACCGACGAAGTCTTCGAAGGCCCCCAGAGCATCGTCTTCGACGAGGCCGAGAACCGGATGCACACCATCAAGGCTGTCATGGCGGCCACGCTGGGCTATAACGGCTAAATCATCCGTTTACTCTTTCTTCAGTTGTTCCAAAACACTGCTCAAATACTCCGGAAAGAAATATTTCAGCTCTTCATGGGTGGAATAGTGCTTTACATCCGTATGCACTTCCACGCCTGCCGCTGTCAAATCTTCCAACAGCGCCCTAATGTGCTCTTCGTAGGTGTGCTCTTTATCTGAGTAGTGAATATATACGCGCTGCGTTTTTGCCGCTGTATCTTCCCGAATGCGCTGTTTCAGTCGATGATTCAGCGCATTTTTGTTTTTCTCCGTAACCGGTCCACCCAGAATTTCTTCCAACGTAGGACGGAACTTTTCGCTGTCCAGATAGTTTCCTAAAAAATACTGCGGAGCCGCGACTACCATCACAGAGTTTGGATAATGAATACCAAAATTCAGTGCTGCATATCCGCCCTTGCTTGAGCCGCTGAACACGATGTATTTGAACAGCGTTCTGCTCTCCGCAATGCACCTGTCAATCAGCTCGAATACTGCCGTCTCTACGGCATGATTTTCCTTGCAGCCAAGATAATACACACCCAGCTGTCTCGGCCCGAAATCATCCTTGATCAAAAGTCGGTTCACGCCGCATTCTTTCAGCGTCCGCACCTGATTATACCGGGGGCCTGCGTCGTTGCACGCCTGAAAGCCCACCACCAGAATATCGCTCTTTTTGCAGGGAAAAAACATATACCGAAGTGTCTGACCATCCTGCGCCGTAAATTCTTTCTCATTCCACCGCTGGACAGCCTCCGTATAGATTCGGTTCACGCCGCGATGCCAAAACGAACGAATGTTCATGCTCTCACCTCAAAGACATTATAACATTCCCTCTGGTTGTTTTCCAGATTCACCGCCGGGATGTTCCTTCGATTTTTTCTTGCAAAAAACGCCCTCTGCCCGTATAATGGTAAGACAACACTTTCTTGCTGATAAAGGAGGCCCACAATGGGCGGAGGACACGTTTCGCGCCCCGATTTCGGGATGCCGCAGCCCGACCCGGCCCACCCGCTGACGGAGTTTTACTGCCTGTTGCAGCGGGCCTTAGACCGGGAGGGCGTGTTTGCCCTGCCCGCGCTGTATGCGCAGTTCCGCGCTCCGGCCCGGCGCATCTACGCCGACGAGGCGGCGGATTTTCTCACCCTCTCCCCCGACGAAGAGGTAGGTTCTGCCCGTCTGCTGGCCCCGGCGCAGCTGCAGCTGCTCTATTCCTCCCTGCATGTCATGCCGGATGGTGCGCCCGCCGCGCTGCTGCTCACCGAAGAATGCACCCGGACGGTGTACGCTGTCCAGCTGCTGCCGCCCTTCGTCTGGGAAGACCCGCTCCCTCCCCTGCCGGACGCTCCGGCGGCGCTGAGCCTCACCCTCACCATGCGGGACGTGGAAGAGATAGACGCCTGCCCCGCCGCGCTGGGCCACCGTCTCGCCTGCGACAAGGCGGGCAAACGCTGGCTCCACCACCCCCGGGCCGAGACGTATCTCTCCGAGCGGGTAGCCCTCTTCCAGCGGCTCTACCGATAACTGAACAGAAGCTCTCAGGGTCATTTGCCAAAACATGGCGGCAAATGGCCCTTTTGTTTTTGGCGTATTCATGTTATACTTTGGGTACCTTGTGCGATGCCGGGCGGAAGATTTTTCCGCTCTGCATCATAAACTGCAATAATCGGGGCCGCTCATCCGTATACAGGGTGAATGTCCCCAATAAAAGATAATTTTTCCACCGGGTCCTGCTGTACACAGGACATCAAAGGAGCATAGAACTATGGGACAGCTGACCAAAAACGAGATTTTTGCGCTGGCCGTGCAGCGATACAGTGACACGGTGTTCCGAGCCGCCATGCACAACTGCAGCTGCACCGCCGATGCGGAAGATGTGGTGCAGGATGTTTTCGAAAAGCTGCTGTGCTACAATGGCCGCTTCGAGAGCGAGGAACACCTGAAAGCCTGGCTGCTGCGTGTGACCATCAACCGCTGCCACGACCTGACCCGCGCCGCCCGCCAGAAGGACACCGAGCTGGACGAGAATCTTCCTGCTCCGGAGCAGATGGAAGACGGCAGTGTGCTGGATGCCGTGCGCGCCCTGCCCGAGAACTACCGCAACGCGGTCTACCTCCACTACTACGAGGGGTACACCGCCGCCGAGGTGGGCCGGATGCTGGGCGCACCCACCAACACGGTGCTCAGCTGGCTTCGCCGCGCCCGCGCACAGTTACATACGATGCTGAAGGAGGAGATCGAAGATGAGGTGGTATGAGTACAAGATGGAGGTAGACGACCTTCACGCTTCGGACGACCTGAAAGCAAAGCTCCTCGCCATGCAGCCGGCAGAAGAGGCACCGAAACCCGCCAGGAAACCGAAAAAAGCCATCCACTTTCCCCGCAAGACTCTGAGCATCGCCGCCTGCGGCCTGCTCTGCGGCGTTGGTCTGTATGCGGCAGTCCACTCCCCCTTCAGCCTGCTGCCTGCGGGCGGCGCGGCCCTCAGCTCTGCCCCTGAGACGGCCTCCTACGCCGCCGCCTACTCGATGGACGACGTGAACAGCGCCCTTGCCGCACCCAAGATGGCCGTCCCGGCCGGTGGAAGCGCCGATGCCATGAGTGACCGCGATGCAGGCGGCACCGGCACCCTCAGCGCCGAGGCCGCGCAGACAAGCACAAAGCTCATCTACACGGCCAACCTCACCATCGAGAGCAAGGACTTTGACGCCGCCCGCACCGCCCTCACCGACGCCGTGAGCGCCGCCGGGGGCTATCTGGAATCCAGCAATGAATCCTCTTACACCGGCTCGAGCCGCACCCTCTCCCTCACCATCCGCGTCCCGCAGGACAACTACGCGAGCTTCCTCGAAGCCGCCGCGCAAGCGGGCAACCTCGTGGACAAGAGCGAGCAGGTGCAGGACGTCACCACCCAGTATATGGACATCGAGGCCCGGCTCTCCAACCTGACGGCCCAGCGCACACGTTTGCAGGAGCTTCAGGCCAGCGCCGAAAACCTCTCCGATCTACTGGAGATCGAATCTTCCCTCAGCGACGTCCAGTACCAGATCGAGAGCTGGCAGTCGCAGCTGGACTGGTACAGCCAGCAGGTGTCCTGCTCCACGGTCTACCTCTCGCTGGACGAGGTGAAGGAATACACCCCCACCGAGGAATCCTACCTCTCCCAGCTGTCCAGCGCCCTCCGCAATGGCTGGACGGGCTTCGTCTCCGGCATCCAGCAGCTAACGGTCTGGGTCGTGGGCGTCTGGCCCGTGCTGGTCGTTCTGGCCGCAGCCGCCCTCGTCGTCCGCTTCGTGCGCCGCCGCACCCGCAAGTGATATTCGCTCTGTCGAAGCGCCCCGGAATGGGGCGCTTTTTGTTTCCGGCAGCGGCCTTTTCGAAAAAGTCATATTCTTTTTGAAAAAACGCTTGACAAGTCCCCCGCCTTGTGGTATTATACTTGAGCAGTCAGCGAGAGGCCGACAGCAAAAAGTAAATATCGCGGGGTGGAGCAGTCTGGTAGCTCGTCGGGCTCATAACCCGAAGGTCGTTGGTTCAAATCCGGCCCCCGCAACCAACAAGCATCTTGATTTTATCAAGATGCTTTTTCTTTTTTGCATACAAAACAAGAGGCCGCACAGCTGTGCGGCCTCTCGTTTGCGTTTATATCTTTTACAGCATCCCGTGCCGACGCTGTTCGGCTTCCAGCTCCTGATTCAGGGCCGCCTTGCGGTGGTCGAGCAGGAGGTCTTTGTTGTACTGGAAATACCGCTCACAGCCGTTTTCGGCAATGAACGCATGGGCGGCGGGCGAGAGGGTCAGTTCGGTGACGAAGACCACCATCTCCTGACTCTCGGCGAATGCCTGCTCCATAAAGTCGAAGGCCGCTTCCAGCGCGGCGCTGGCCGTCTGCTGGGCGGTGTCCCGGGCATCCGACAGGGTGCCGAACTGGGTGCGCAGCACCTTGAAAGCGGCGTCCGCGTCCGGCGCAGCGGCGTGCAGAAGCTCTTTCTCCCAGCCGCGCAGGGTCTTGGCGGTCTGCAAACGGGCTTCCAGCGTGGGCTTATCCAGCAGACCGGCGGCACGCTTTTTCTGGGTCTCGGCCTCGTAGTCGGCGGTCATCTGGTCAAAGAGCTGCGCCCAGCAGTTCGGCTCCTGTGCCAGCTCTGCGGGCATCTCGGCAAAGGCTTTCTTCGTCTCCCGCAGGAAGGCATAGCAGCTGTCGGCCACAGCGTCTGCCCGCCGGGAGGCAGAGAAACGCGTCTCGAGGCCGGACAGAATAAGGTTCACGAGGCTCAGCTTCTCGTCGAAGGGGGCCTGCAGCAGCCGCGCAAAAGCGGCAGGCTTGGCCTGACCGGCCAGAATGTCCTCCACGCCATAGTCGTCACGGTACTTGTAGTAGAGGTCGAGGTAGGCCGAGAAGTCCTCGGCGATCTTCTGGTGCTGGATATACTGGCGGATGAGCTCTTCATCGGCCTGCAGGCCCAGCGACTCATAGGTATTGAGCAGGTTGGAGAGGTCTTCCCAACCGCGGGCGGTGACGAACTGGGTGCCGTCCACGTCGGCGTTTATCTGGTAGAAGTTCTGGGGGTGCAGTTCGAGGTAGCTCAGGATAGCACTGTGGATGTGAGCTGCACGGGCGTAGTCCTTCCAGACCGGCAGATCCGGCTCAATGTCCATCCGGCGGACGCGGTCGAGGGTGACAATATCGAAATCGCGGACGGATTTATTGTACTCCGGCGGGTTGCCTGCCGCCACGATGACCCAGCCCGCAGGCACGGCCTGATTGCCGAAGGTCTTGCACTGCAAAAACTGCAGCATGGTGGGGGCCAGCGTCTCGGAGACACAGTTGATCTCATCGATGAAGAGGATGCCCTCTTTCAGGCCGGTGGCCTCCATCTTGGCGTAGACACTGGCGATGATCTCACTCATGGTGTACTCCGTCACAGAGACGTCCCGGCCGCCGTAGTTGCGCTGACGGATGAAGGGCAGGCCCACGGCGCTCTGGCGGGTGTGATGGGTGATGGTATAGGCCACCAGCGCCACGCCGCACTCCCGCGCCGCCTGCTCCATGACCTGGGTCTTGCCGATGCCCGGAGGCCCCATCAGCAGGATAGGGCGCTGGCGGATGGCCGGGATGGCGTATTCGCCCAGAGCATCTTTGGCGAGGTACGCTTTGACGGTATGCTCGATTTCTTCTTTGGCTCGTTTGATGTTCATATTCTTTCCCTCGTTATCACGAATTGTTGAGGTCACGGTAGAGGTCGTCTTCCTCCGCCAGCGCTTCGGACAGGGCCGAGGCGCTGCGGGCTGCCTCACCGGTAAATTCTTCTTCGTCCAGCACCACTTTCATCGCCCAGGGCGGCACATTGGCGTCGTCGAAGCGGTCGCCCAGAAATAGAAATGCCGTGTCGTAAGCCGGGCGTCGGGCCGGGTAAGTACCCATACCGTCGGTAAAATAGAGCAGACCCCGGAGGTTCGAGAACTTCTTCTCGGCGCAGAGCTGGCTGACGTACTCGAAGGCGGGCCGGAAATCGGTGCCTCCGCCGCCCCGCAGCTCGAAATGGTTCATGGCACGGATGAGGTCGTCTTCGTTTTTGACGGGAATATCCTGCCGCACCGCGTTGTCGGCCTGGATGAGGTGGAGATTCATCCGATGGAAGAAATTCTCCCTGCCCTTCAGCAGAGTGTACGTCTCGGCCAGAAAGGCCCGCACCAGCTCACCCGAGGTGGAGTAGCTGGTGTCGATGACGAGGGCCAGCTCTTCTATCTTCTTGCTCTCCCGGGTCTCCAGCGGCTCGATGAGGGGCAGGTTGCCGTAGACCGACAGGCCATAGGTGTAAAAGTTCAAATCGAACTCATCCGGGTCGAGGTGGACTTCCTCCCGGGTGACGCAGAACCGGCGCAGGAAGTCGCCGTAGCTGCGGCGGCTGCGGTTTGCGGCTTTGATCTGCTCCCGCATGGCATCCGCGCCCTCACCGGCCTCTTTGTCCCGGAGTTCCAGCTCTGTCTGCATCCGCTCGCCGATTTTTTGCCACGTCTTCTGGGGCAGCGGCGCAGGCATCTGCTGAGGCTGTTCGGGGGCATCTTTGGGCCAGAGGCGGTGGTCGTCGGTGTAGAATTCTTTTTCCAGCTGGCGGAGAACGCCGGGAGTCTGCCGCACCAGCCAGCGGTAGATGGGAGCTGCAGCAGCCACTTTTTCCTGCGCGATGATCTCCTCATAGGCGTGTTGGCGCACCCACGTCAGGGGGCGCTGGACGCTCTTGCGGCCAAGACCGTCGATGACGTTCTCCACCGCAATGTCACACGCAAGGTCCCACAGGCGTTTGTCCCGCTTGCCGCGCAGCCAGAGATGGCGGAAGATGCAGTGGAACACCGTGTGGAGGTAGAGCCGGTTGAGATATTTGGGGTTCTTCTGGTAGAGCCGAAGCAGGGCGCTGGGCTGGTAGCAGAGGATGGTTCCATCCGTCGCCAGCACCCCGCACCGCTCGTCGGCGGTGGGCGTCAGGGCCGAGAGGGCCTGATCTAAAAAGCGGAAGTCCAGATACAGCCCGCTGCGCACCACGGCCAGCACCTCGCTGCCCATCCGGGCCTGCCACTCTTCGTGAGTCTCGGGCCGGGCCGACTGGAAGGGCTTGCGGGGGTCAAAAAACTTTTCCTTCTCAGAAATCAAAATCATACCTCTTCTTTTGGGGCGCAGCGGCACGCTTTTTGTGCTCTGCGTCGGCCAGCAGGGCTGCAGCTTCGGCATTGTCGGCTTTGGCCGCGAGGGCAGCACCCTCGGCAAAGGCATCCGTATCCATCACATCCAGCGCCAGCAGGACTTTGATGCCCTCGGTGTCCTGCGCCTTGAGCAGACGGGTCAGCACCCGCCCGGTGTTGGTCTTGAGGAAGTCCCGGTATGCATCCCGGGCGGCATCGCTCAGCTGCCACGGCCAGCGCAGGCGGTCGAAGCAGAGCATCGCCATCACGGAAGCGTCGTCGGCGTCGTGGCCCTGCGGGAAGATGGCGTCGTACTCCGCCGGGAGAAGCTTATTTTCGAGAAAGCACTGCCGGTAGTGGTAGCCCTGCCCCGAAAAGGTGTGGAGCAGGATGTGGGCGGGCGTCTCCTCGATGTCCTCCCAGTAGGCGGGATACCACAGCCCCGCCCGGGGTGTGGCCTCCCCCACCGGCCAGAACAGCGCCCGCACGGCCTCGGTGATGCTGCCCACGAGGGCGAACAGGCCGGTGGCCTGCTCGGGCGTAGCGCGGATGATGAGGTCTTCCAGCGCAAAGCAGTTGAGGAAGACATCGCTGCCCATGGTCAGCTCTCCTGTCCCGGCAGTCAGGCGGCGCAGCCTGCGGCAGTTATAGAATGTGCAGCTGCCGATGACCCGCAGACTATCCGGCAGGGTGACTTCTTCGAGGAAGTTCCCGCAGATGGGGTGGAGCTCGTCGTCCTGCGCCGGGGCGGCGGGGGCGTCGAAGTCAAAGCTGTACCGCTCTTTGCCGCTCACATCCCGGCCAAAAACACGGGTCAGACAGAGCTTGCCGTCCTCGGCCCGCTCATAGCGGCAGATCTTTTCCGGCCCGGGCAGACCCCGGGGCTTTTCGGAAAAACAGTAATCTCCCAGTTCGGTGATGGGCCACTGGCCCTCCCCTTCCGGCGCAGGAACAGCCCCGGGCAGCTTCACGCAGGGCTCGCCGCCGTACACCCGCACAAGGCGGGCCGTGCCGCTCGCCAGCGGCAGAATATCCAGTATCATAAGAACCTCGCTCACAAAAAAGCTGCCGCACAGGCACGCCGTGCAGCAGCTCCGTTCAAAACTTCATCACTGTGCGGCCTGTGCAAGGCAATCGTTCATTGCCGCAAATACCGCGTCGCTGGTCATGGTGCTGCCGGAGACAGCATCCACTCCGACGGTCGAGCCAGCCGCCAGCAGGGAGGCCGACAGCGTCTCTGCCGCCTTGCCGCCCAGCTCCGGCGTCTCGCCGGAAGCGTCTATCACAACATTCGTCACCTTGCCGCCGGTGATGGTCACGGTAACGCCCACCTCGCTCAGACAGCCCTGCGCACTGGCGGTGTAGGTGCCGTCGGTGTAGGTGTCGGCGTTATCGGCAGCAGGCACGGTGCCGGTGTTGGCGATATAGAGGGCCAGCACGATACCGAGGATGACGTCCAGCACCAGCATGAGGATAATGTTGCGGGTCATGTGTTTTTTCATGGTCTGTGAAGTGCTCCTTTTGCGATGTTTGGGGTCCGCTCGTTACTTTGCGGGCTTGAAGCTGTCGCGCAGGGTCACGACACGATTGTACACGCCGGGGTTCTTCGAGTCGGGAGTGAAGAAACCGGTGCGCACGAACTGGAACTTATCGCCGGGCTTTGCGTCGGCCAGAGCCTCTTCCAGCTTGCAGCCCTTGCGGACGACAACGCTGTCGGGATTCAGATAATCCTTGTAGTCGCTGCCCTCAGGGATGGCATTCATGTTCGCCTCGGTGAAGAGCTTGTCGTACAGGCGTACCTCGGCATCCACGGCGTGGGCGGCGCTCACCCAGTGGATGGTACCCTTGACCTTGCGGCCATCGGCAGGGTTGCCGTTGCCGGTCTCGAGGTCGGCAGTGCAGTGGATGACAGCGATGCTGCCGTCGGGGTTCTTCTCGACGCTCTCGCACTTGACGATATAGCCGCCCATCAGACGGACTTCGCCGCCGACGGTCAGGCGCTTGAACTTCGGAGGCGGCACCTCGGCGAAGTCCTCGTTCTCGATCCACAGCTCCTTCGTGAAGGCGACCTTGCGGGTAGTGGTGTCGTTGGCTTCACGGTTGGGGTTGTTGGCGATGTCGAAATACTCGGTCTTGTCGGCGGGGTAGTTGTCCACCACCAGCTTGACGGGGTCCAGCACGGCGATGCGGCGCTGCGCGGTCAGGTCCAGCTCGCTGCGGATGCAGGCTTCCAGCTGGCGCATATCAATGAGGTTGTCGGACTTGGAGATGCCGGCCTCGCGCACGAAGGTGAAGATAGAAGAAGCGGTGTAGCCGCGGCGGCGCAGGCCGCACAGGGTGGGCATGCGGGGGTCATCCCAGCCGTCCACGATGCCCATCTCCACCAGCTCACGCAGATAGCGCTTGCTCATGACGGTGTTGGTCATGTTCAGGCGGGCGAACTCACGCTGCTTGGGGAACTCGGTGCCAAAAATGTTCTCGATGACCCAGTTGTACAGCGGGCGGTGGTTCTCGAACTCGAGGCTGCACATGCTGTGGGTGATGCCCTCGATGGCGTCCTGGATGGGGTGGGCAAAATCGTACATCGGGTAGATGCACCACTTATTGCCCTGACGGTGATGCTCGGCGTACTTGATACGGTAGATGGCCGGGTCACGCATATTCATGTTGGGGCTGGCGAGGTCGATTTTAGCGCGGAGGGTCTTTTCGCCCTCCTTGAACTCGCCTGCACGCATCCGGCGGAAGAGGTCGAGGTTCTCTTCCGGGGTGCGGTCGCGCCACGGAGAGGGACGGGAGGGCTTGCCTGCGTCGCTGCCGCGGTACTCGCGCATCTCGTCGCGGGTCAGGTCATCGACATATGCCTTACCCTCAAGGATGAGCTTTTCGGCATACTCATAGCACTTGTCGAAGTAGTCGCTGCCGTAGAAGATGCCGCCGTTGGGGTCGGCACCCAGCCAGTGCAGGTCCTCGATGATGCTGTTGACATACTCCTCACCTTCACGGGCGGGGTTGGTGTCGTCGAGGCGGAGGTTGAACTTGCCGCCGTACTGGTTTGCGATGGACCAGTTGATATAGATCGCCTTGGCGCTGCCAATGTGCAGGTAGCCGTTGGGCTCCGGCGGGAAGCGGGTATGGATCTCGCTGATTTTGCCTTCGGCGAGGTCGGCGTCAATGATCTCAGTCAAAAAGTTTTTATCTGCCATAGTGGCGTTCCCCCTGTCAGGGCATAGCAAGCCCGGAATTACACTTTTGATACCCCTTATAATACACTATTTCCCTCTTTCCTTCAAGGTGAAAAGCCGAAGTTCCACCTGTTTTCGGCGTCGTTTTGCGAAAAAGCTTTCCCTGTCTCCCGCTTTTTGCAAAAAAGGCGAAATTCATGCTTGACATTCCGCACAGAATCTTATATAATAATCAAGCATTCAGCGAATGCGACAGATAGATAGGGGTATAGCTCAGTTGGTAGAGCAGCGGTCTCCAAAACCGCGTGCCGTGAGTTCGAGACTTACTACCCCTGCCACAAGCGCACAGAGAGTACTCTGTGCGTTTTGTTTTTGTATTTTTCCCTGAATGTCGGACTTTCCCAAACTTTTTTGACATTTTCTGAAATTCATGCTTGACAACAGCGCGTTTCTCAGGTATAATAACACACGTTCCGGCGGTCAACCGCCAGAAACGATGCACTTGAGCGATCATGGCCCGGTAGCTCAGTTGGTTAGAGCACCAGCCTGTCACGCTGGGGGTCGTCGGTTCGAGCCCGATCCGGGTCGCCATTTGCTGCTATAGCTCAGTTGGTAGAGCGCATCCTTGGTAAGGATGAGGTCTCCAGTTCGAATCTGGATAGCAGC
>OHQI01000304.1_pt1 | contig 11840 bp, 7 predicted proteins | sample 1577911 | NCBI WGS metagenome assembly OHQI01 (sample SAMEA3879502, study PRJEB24766) | human gut metagenome | biome: human-associated habitat; feature: feces | place: USA | collected 1985/1987
AGACAACCCCCGCGACCGCAAACGCCGGTACAGAGCAGAATATCGCTGCCGACGTTGACGAGGTCATGCGCAAATATGACCGCGAATCCAACACCCGCATCTGGTCCGGCTGGCGCGCCATTGTCATTAAGGTCTTTATGGCGTGCTTCGCCGTGTACTGCATCTGCATGACGCTTTTTTCCACAGCCATGCCGGAGATCCGCCTGCCGCTGTTCATGGGCTTTATCATTCTTGCGGGCTTTTTGAATTTCCCGGCCAGCAAGCACCATGTGAAGCCCAACTATTTGCCGTGGTATGATATTTTTCTCATGGTGATCGGCGCGGCCTGTTTTTTCTACTTTGCGCTCAACGCCATGACGATGATTCGGCTTGCAACCCGCATCCAGCCCATTCATGTGGCCATCGGCTGCATTGGTATTCTGATTCTGGTCGAACTCTGCCGCCGCTGTGTGGGTTTGCCCATTCTTGTGGTCGCAGGTCTTCTGATTGTTTATGCGTTCTATAATCAGCTAAGTTACGGTGCAAGCTTTTATAAGGCGCTGCAGAATATCATCTACAAGCTGTTTTACACGACCAGCGGCGTGATCGGTACGCCAGTCAGCGTCTGCTATACCTACATCGTGCTGTTTATCATCTTCGGCGCGTTTTTGGAGCGTACCGGCATTGCGAACTTTTTCATCTCATTTGCAAACCGGCTTGCAGGTTGGTCTTCTGGCGGCCCGGCGAAGGTTGCAGTCATTTCTTCCGCGCTGTGCGGCATGGTGTCCGGCTCCTCGGTCGGCAACACGGTCACGACCGGCTCATTTACCATCCCGATGATGAAAAAAACCGGTTATAAGCCGGAGTTTGCAGGAGCAGTTGAAGCTGCTGCCTCAACCGGCGGCCAGATCATGCCGCCTATCATGGGTGCAGCAGCATTCCTGATGGCAGAGTATATCGGCATTCCGTATGCGCAGGTCGCGGTCAAAGCGATTCTGCCCGCGATTTTGTATTTCACCGGTATCTTCATCTCTGTGCATCTGGAGGCAAAAAAACTCGGTCTGAACGGCATCCCGAGAGATCAGCTTCCCAAGTGGCGGCTTCTGGTTCGTGACTGCTATCTGATTTTTCCGCTGGTACTGTTGGTCTGGCTCGTGTCCTCCGGCGCGAAGACGATGTCGCACTCCGCCGCGTATTCCATCCTCGCGGCCATTGCGGTCGGGCTTATCAACTTTTTCACGCTCCGTCTGCGCGACACGCAGACGCACACGCTCCGCACCGTCGGCAAGGCTGCGTTCAGCGCGGCCGGGGACTCCGCAAAATCCGTCTTTGATTCTCTGGAGGCAGGCGCGAAGGGCGCCATTACTGTTGCAGTTGCCTGCGCGATGGCTGGTATCATCGCAGGCTGCATCACCGTCACCGGCCTCGCCTCCATCCTCATCAACGCCGTTGTGCAGCTAGCAGGCAGCGCGACCTTTATCGGCCTGATTCTGACCATGGTGTGCTGCATCATCCTCGGCATGGGCGTACCGACTACCGCGAACTACTGTATCATGGCCTCCACCTGCGCGCCGATCCTCATCAAGATGGGGTATCCCCTCGTGGCCGCGCACTTCTTCGTGTTCTATTTCGGCATTGTCGCCGACATCACGCCGCCCGTCGCGCTGGCCGCCTACGCAGGCTCCGCGATTGCGAAATCGAACCCCATGAAGACTGGCATCAATGCAACCAAACTCGCCATCGCAGCCTTCATCGTCCCGTTCATCTTCGCGTATAACCCGCAGATGCTGTTTGAGAATGTCACGAGCGTGTTCCAAATCATTCAGATCGTCATTACAGCGCTTCTCGGCATTTTTGCAGTTGCTGCCGGTCTGGAGGGCTATATCCTCCGGCCCATGCACTGGCCGCTGCGCGTGCTCGCGGTGATCGGCGGACTGACGCTGCTGATCCCGGGCACTGTTTCGGATTTAATCGGTCTTGTGATCGTTGCCGGGATCATTGCGCTCCAGGTCATGCAGAACAAAAAGGCCGCACGCGAAGCCGTATAAGTTTTGGGCAAATCATACCGACTGTCCCCTTGCAAAAATCCTTGGAATTGGCTATAATACAGGCAAAGACATGGATGATTTTTGCAAACAGGAGGTCAGAATATGAACTGCAAGGTCAAACAGTGCTGCGCAGCGCTGGCAGCGCGGAAGCTTGCCGAGCGCGATCCTGCCATCGTGGAGATCACACGCGGCGGAAAGAACAAATCGCATCATGTGCTTCGGAAGTCGGACATGAAAAAGGTCGGTCTGATCGCAGGCAGCGCATTCGTTGTGCTCACGGCGCTGAATGTGTACAGCCACTACAAGCTCCATCAGGCCATTGCAGACCGTAAGGTTAAGAAGCAGCTCGAACCCATGCGTGCTGAGCTTGAAGAGCTGCGTACGCAGAACGAAGCGCTCCGTCAGGCGCTGGCTGAGATCAAGCCCCGCCAGCAGGAAACGGCAGCAGAACCGCAGCCGCAGGCACCGGGATCTGACACATAACAAAAAGCGGCCCGCGCAGCAAAGGCGGGTAGTCATAAGACAGTTTCATTCCCGGCAGAAATGTCTGCCAGGAATGTTATTGCATATATTAAAGCCACATGATCGAATTAAACAAAGCGATAAGTCGGAATGATAAGGTAGGTAAGGTCTAACATGCCAACAATTCAGTTAAAGGCGATGACGCGAGAACTATGTCACGAACTGTACAAGCATTGGACGAATGATGCGTCTATCTATATGGATATGCACCTGTTTCAGCCCTATGTTTATGACGAAGCTGCGGTAAATCGATATTTTGATATGAAGGGGCAGGATGCTTCACGCAGACTGTTTGCGATCATGCTTGGAGATAAGGTGATCGGGGAATTGCAATTGAAGCAGATCGACCATGATAAAAAAGAATGTTCCCTGAGTATCCATATGCAAAACGACGCAGTGAAGGGAAGGGGATACGGAACGCAGGCAGAACGTTTGGCGGTAAAAACCGCCTTTGACGAGTTTGGAATGGCTGCGGTAAACGCAGATACCATCAGGAAAAACACCCGGAGTCAGCATGTGCTGGAAAAGGTAGGCTTTCGCTTTGTTGGAGAAGATGAAACATTCAAATACTACCGTATTGAGCAGTAAACTCCAATTTGCCGAACTGATAAAGGGCGCACTTCTACACCTTTCGGTGTACCGTGCGAGCATCCCTTGCCTCTCCCCTTGGGAGAGGTGGCCGAGCGTAGCGAGGACGGAGAGGGCAACCAATGACCATACCAAAAGACAATGCTCAATTAGAAAATGCCCGGCGGCTTCGCAGGGAGATGACACCCCATGAGCGTAAGCTCTGGTACCTTTTTCTCCACAAATATCCAGTAAAAATTTATAAACAGCGGATTATCGGCAGATTCATCGTGGACTTTTACTGTGCTTCGGCCAGACTGGTCATTGAATTGGATGGCTCTCAACATTATGAACCTCAGGGGCTTGCTTATGATGCGGAACGTTCTCAATTCCTGATGTCTCTTGGGCTGGAGATTCTGCGATTTTCCAACCGGGATATCGACAAGGATTTTCGCGGTGTGTGCGCACAAATTGATCTTATCATTCGAAAAAGGCTGCAGGGCCCTCTCAGTCACCTGCGGTGACAGCTCTCCCAAAGGGAGAGCCAAGGGGCTGCACCCCATTACATAGTATGTTGATATGAGAAATGGAGCGTATCTGTATCGATACGCTCCATTGACTGTTTTATGAACACCCATCTAAAACAGCGGGGATTTTTTTGGTTGTTTATTTGTTTTCGTCAGTGTTTTCCGCGGAAGTATCCGGCGTTTCGGGCTCAGTCGAGGGCTTGTCTTCAGTCTGAGCATCTTCGCCCTTGTCCTCCGGCGGCATTTCGATCTTTTCGCTCGTCATCGAAATGTGCTTGGCGGGCGCTTCGATCACGCTCGGCTGCGAGGGGCGGAAGCCGTCCTCGCTCTTGCGCGTGGAAGCGTAGGCCTCTTCGACGGTCGAGGGATCGCGGCCTTCGAGGATAGCGACCATTTCACCGCCCGTGATGGTCTCCTTTTCAAGGAGGTAGGCAACGACCTTGTCCATATCCTCGCGGTTGTCGCGGATGACCTGTACGGCGTCCTTGTAGCACTCGTCGAGGATACGCTTGACCTCGCGGTCCATGATGGCGGCGGTATCCTGCGCGCAGTCGAGGCCGTAGCCGCCGTCAAGGTACTGATTGCGCACCGACCCGAGCGCGACCATGCCGACCGCGTCGCTCATACCGTACATGGCGACCATGTTGCGCGCGATGCTCGTCGCCTCCTGAATATCCTGCGAGGCGCCGTTGGTCATCGTGTTCATCACGACCTCTTCGGCCGCGCGGCCGCCCATCGAGACGGCGATCTTCGCCATCAGCTCATCGCGCGTGCGCAGGTTCGTCTTGTCCTCTTCAGGCATGAGGAGCGTGTAGCCAAGGCTTCCCTCGGTGTGCGGGACGATCGTGATCTTCTGCACGGGCTCGGCGTTTTTCTGCTTGTAGGCGACCATCGCGTGGCCGACCTCGTGATAGGCGACGAGCTTCTTTTCAAACTCGGTGAGGACGCTGCCTTTCTTCTCGCTGCCCGCGATGACGAACTCGAACGCCGCGAGCATGTCCTCCTGCGTAACGAGCTTGCGTCCCTTGCGCACGGCGCGGAGCGCCGCCTCGTTGGCGAGGTTTGCAAGGTCCGCGCCCACGCAGCCCGCGGTCGCGAGCGCGACCTTCTTGAGATCCACGTCCTCGGCGAGCTTGATGCCGCGCGTGTGGACCTGCAGCGTTGCTAAGCGGCCGGCGAGGTTCGGGCGGTCGACGGTGATGCGGCGGTCGAAGCGGCCGGGGCGCAGCAGCGCCTTGTCGAGCACCTCCGGGCGGTTCGTCGCGGCAAGCACGATGACGCCCTTGCTCGGGTCAAAGCCGTCCATTTCGGCGAGCAGCTGGTTGAGCGTCTGCTCGCGCTCGTCGTTGCCGCCGCCGTAGCGCCCGCCGTCGCGGGATTTGCCGATGGTGTCGATCTCGTCGATGAAGATGATGCAGGGGGCGACCTTCGACGCCTCGGCGAAGAGGTCGCGCACGCGGCTCGCGCCGACGCCGACGAACATCTCGACAAAGTCAGAGCCGGAGATCGAGAAGAACGGCACCTTCGCCTCGCCCGCAACGGCCTTGGCCAGCAGCGTTTTACCGGTACCGGGAGAGCCGACGAGCAGCGCGCCCTTGGGGATCTTCGCGCCGATGGCGGTGTATTTTTCGGGGTTGTGCAGAAAGTCGATGATCTCGACGAGCGATTCTTTCGCCTCGTCCTGACCGGCGACGTCCGCAAACGTCACGCCGGTGGACTTTTCCATGTAGACCTTGGCGTTCGCCTTGCCGACGTTGCCGATGCCGCCGATCCCGCCCATGCCGCCGGACTTTTTCGTGATGAAGTTCATCAGCAGCATGAACGCGCCGACCATCAGCACCGTGGGCAGAATATAGCTCACCATGAACGTGAGGATCGGCGAAACGGGCGGCTGATAGGGCTTGGTGTAGGTCACGCCGTGCTCATCGCACAGGGTGATCAGCTTTTCCGTCGCGTCGGGAATGATGGTGGTGAAGAGCGTATAGTTCTGATCATAGCTCTTGCCGTCGTCATCCGTGTAGGTAAAGCCGTCGACCGGCGTGATGGTGAAGACCGTGTCGCCGAATTCGATGGACTTGACCTTCCCCTCCTCCACGAGTTCGACAAGCTCGCTGTATGCGATCTCGCACGAAGACTCGGCGGTGCGGGCCTGATCGAGCATGACGGAGAGGTAGTTCACACCGATCGTCAGCAGCAGCGCCCATAGGACGATCGACCACATGCCCCCGCCGCGCCGGCGGTTCTTGTCGCCGCGATTGCGGTTGTTTCTGTTGTTTGGCTCCATGTTGTTCCTCCTGTCGGGAGACAGAAAAATGCGAAGATGCGCACTTTTTGAATTAGTGATTTCAACTATACCATATATAAGAAAATCGCACAAGTTTTCTACGGTGAATTTTCGATGAACTTTTGCTTTGCGCCCTCTTTATCTTGCCCTTGTTCTGTGTTATAGTTGCAATGGAGTATTCTATAAAAATTTGTCACAAGGAGAAATTTCTTTTATGGATAAGGAACGCAAGGAAAAGACCGCGCGCGTGCAGGACGCGGAGGCCGACGGCATCATCGAGGGCCGCAACGCCGTGATCGAAGCGCTGCGCGCGGGCACGACCATCGACAAAATTTTCATCCAGAAGGGCGAGACCGATAAGACGCTCGGCCACATCGCCTCGACCGCCCGCGCCGCGGGCGTGGTCGTCGTGGACGCGGACAAGCGCAAGCTCGACTTCATGTCCCGCACGCACGCCCATCAGGGCGTCATCGCGCTCACGAGCGTGCGCGAATATGTCAGTGTTGAGGATATTTTGAATATCGCGCGCGAAAAAGGCGAAAACCCCTTGATCGTCGTCTGCGACGAGATCTCCGACCCGCATAACCTTGGCGCGATCATCCGCACGGCGGAGTGCGCGGGCGCGCATGGCGTCGTCATTCCCAAGCGCCGCAGCGCGGGCCTCACGAGCATTGTCGCCAAGACGAGCGCGGGTGCGGTGAGCTATGTGCCCGTCGCGCGCGTGCCGAACATCCCCGCGCTTTTGGAGCAGCTGCAAAAAGAAGGCGTCTGGGTCTTCGGCACGGCGGCCGAGGGCACGAGCGACCTCTACTCCGCGGACCTCAAGGGCCCCGCGGCCATCGTCATCGGCAGCGAGGGCGACGGCATGACGAGACTGGTGCGCGAAAAGTGCGACTTCCTCGTCAGCATCCCGATGAAGGGTAAAATTTCGTCGCTCAACGCCTCCGCGGCGGCGGCCATCCTCCTCTACGAGGCGGTGCGCCAGCGCTTGGGGCAGTGACGGTAAAGAAGGAACGATATGGACCCCAAAGACCTTGAATTTGAAGAAACGCTCGCCGACTCCGAGCTGCTGCTGAAAAACACGGCCCGCAGCATGGACGAGGACGCGGAATTCACGCTCGAGAGCATTCTGGCCGAGTACGGCAGCGGCACGCCCGCCGCGCCCGAACCGGAAGAAAAAGCAAGCGAGCCGCCCGCGGAGGAAAAGCAGTCGGCAAAGGTCGTCCCTCTGCCGAAAAAGGCGGAGGCGGCGAAAAAAACGGTGGATGAAACGGCGGATGAGACCGCCCGCATCCCCGTCATCCCCTTCCCCGGTGCGAAAAAGGCCGAAGAGCCGATAGAAGCCGAACCGGAAGAGGAAACGGACGCGGAAACCGAAGAAGAACCGCCGCAGGACGACGAGCCCAAGTCCATGAGCTTGCAGGACATCCTGGCCCAGACCGTGCAGGAGGCGCTCTCCGAGCGCGAGGACACGATCATCGAGGAGGAGCCGCCGCGCCGCGGTTTGTTCTCCCGCCGCAAGATGCGCGACACCGAGCAGCTCTACGACGACGCGGAGGAGGAAGAGGACGAGGAAGAAGAGTTCGAAGAGCCTGAACCCGAGCTCCCCGAGCCGCCGCTGACCGAAACGCTCTCCGACTACCGCGCTCAGCTTTCGGGCGCGACGAAGGCGCGCCGTGGGGCGGGTATTTTCACGCTTTTGCTGTGCGTCATGGCGGTGCTGGAGCATTTTTCCATCCTGCCGGAGGCGTACACCGCTGATCCGATGATCCGCGCGCTGCCGCCGCTGGCCGTCGAGGCCATCGTCTGCGCCATCGGCTGGCGCATTTTTGCGGGCGCGCTGCGCTCGCTCAAACAGGGAAAAGTCACGTCGGGCTTTTTGTCGATGCTTCTATGCCTTGTCACGCTGCTCGATACGGCGCTCTATGCTTTTCTTCCCGCGCGCGCGGCGCTGTCGCTGCCGCTGCCGGTGCTGGGGGCGATGTCGGTTTACTGCGCGCTGCTGGGCGAAAGTCTGCGTCTGCACGGCATGTATGACACGTTCCGCATCGCGGCCATCGGCAATGCGCCGTATATCGTCACCGTGACGGCAGGGGGCGCGGCCAAGCGCGTGGGCCTGCCGGGCGGATTTTCCAATTCCGCGCGCGCAAACGACCCCTATTCGCGCTGGCAGAGCGTGCTGCTGCCGGTCTTCCTCGCGGCGGCGGTCGTGTTCGGCGTGCTCTCGACGCTCGAGACGAAGCAGAACGCGCTGCTTGCGTGGAACCTCTCGGTGATGCTCGCGAGCGCGAACCTGCTCGCGTTTCCGATGGTGTGCGCGCTGCCGCTCAAGCGCATCGCCGCGCGGCTTGCCAAAAGCGGCAGCGCCGTGGCGGGCTTTTCCGGCGCGGACGCCATCCGCCGGAGCAACTGCGTCATTCTGACCGACGGCGACCTGTTCCCGCCCGGAACGGTCACGCTCGGCGGGCTCAAGGTTTTCGGCGAGGAGAGCGGCAAGGTCATCTCCTACGCCGCGACGATGGCCCACGCGTCCGAAAGCGGCCTGAGCCGCCTTTTTGACAATCTTCTCGCCAGCGACGGCGGCTTCCGCGAGCAGGTCGAGGACGTCGACTTTTACGAAGAGGGCGGCGTCGGCGGCCGCATCCACGGCGAGACGGTGCTCTTCGGCACGGCGGGCTTTATGAGAAAACGCGGCGTGAACCTGCCGCGCAACTTAGGCCTCAAGACCGGCGTGTTCCTCTCGGTCGACGGCACGCTGATCGCGGTGTTCGCCGTGAAGTACATGCCCGCGGAAAATGTCGACTGGGCGCTCCACGCCCTGCACCACAGCCGCATCACCCCCGTGCTCGCCGTGCGCGACGGCAACATCACCCCCGCGCTCTTAAAGCGCAAGTTCGGCACCGACGCGCGCGCAGTCTACCCCAAACTCTCGACGCGCCTGGCGCTCTCCGAGCGCGGCGGCGGGCGGCCGTATGCGCTGCTCATGCGCGAGGGACTCATGCCGTATGCCGAGGTCGTGCTCGGCAGCAAGAGATTGTGCGCGTCCGCAAGGCGCTGTACGGTGCTTGCATTTTTAGCCGCCACGGCCTCGACGCTCCTTGCATTTTATTTAACTTTTGTCGGCGCATACAGCGTGCTCACGCCGTTTTCTCTGCTCATTTACGTACTTTTGTGGTCGCTCAGCGCGCTGGTCGACGCCCTGCTCAGCGACCGTTATTGACACTTCGAACGAAGAAAACGAAAATTTGCGGAAAAATATGGTTGTAATGGCGAGAAAAACATGATATCATTTCTGCATTGAGTATTATCCCACCTTATGGCGCGAGCCGATCTGGGATTTACGATTTTCGGAAGGAGACTGACCCATTATGAGTGCAAAAGACATCCGCAATATCGTGCTGCTTGGCCACAGCGGCAGCGGCAAGACCACCCTCGCTGAGAGCATGCTGTATCTCACCGGCGGCACGGACCGTCTGGGCAGAATTGCCGACGGCAACACCGTTTGTGACTACGATCCCGAAGAGATCCGCCGCCAGATCTCCATTTCTCTGGCCGTGGCTCCCGTGGAATACGACAGCTGCAAGATCAACGTGCTCGACGTGCCCGGCGGCTTCGACTTCGCCGGTGAGGTCGCGGAGGCCGTTCAGGCTGCCGACGCTGCCGTCATCGTCTGCTCGGCCAAGGCCGGCATGAGCGTCGGCGCGGAAAAGGCGTGGAAATATTGCGAGAAGAACTCTCTCCCCCGTCTGCTCTACATCTCCAAGACCGACGAGGAGAACTCCGACTACAACGCCGCGTTCAACACGCTGCGCGAGCGCTTCGGCAAGAACATCGCCCCCGTCGTCGCCCCCATCTGGGACGAGAGCAAGAAGGTCATCGGCATCATCGACGTGCTGCATAAGCGCGCATTCGAGTTCGGCCCCGGCGGCGGCCGCGTCGAGATCGAAGTGCCTGAGAACAAAAAGCCCGTGCTCGATGAGCTCTACGACGCGCTCAAGGAGTCCGTCGCCGAGACGAGCGAGGAATTTATGGAAAAGTTCTTCGCCGGTGAAGACTTCACCTATGCCGAGATGATCCATGGCCTGCGCCAGGGCGTCAAGGACCTGTCCCTCTTCCCTGTCGTGTGCGGCTCCGCCATTCAGGGCATGGGCACGCGCATCCTGATGGATACCATCGTCGAGCTTCTTCCCCAGCCGCAGGACGCCCGCGCCCTGATGGCCGAGAATGAGGACGGCGAGTCCTCCGAGTTCGTCGTCGCGCCCGGCGCACTGCCGACCGCGTTCGTCTTCAAGACCATTTCCGACCAGTACGGCAAGTATTCCTACGTCAAGGTGCTCTCCGGCTCCATCAAGCCCGATATGCCCATGGTCAACGCCCGCACCGGCGAGACCGAGAAGCTCGGCCGCCTGTACATCCCCAAGGGCAAGAAGTATACCGAGGTCAAGGAGCTCACCTGCGGCGACATCGGCGCCATCGCCAAGATGGACAAGGTCAAGACCGGCGACACGCTCTGCGAGCCGCGCAAGGTCGTCAAGATCGAGCCCATCCCGTTCGATGAGCCCTGCTACAGCGTCGCCATCGCGCCCAAGACCCGCGGCCAGGAGGATAAGATGGCCCAGGGCCTCAACCGCCTGAACGAGGAAGATCCGTCCTTCCGCGTCGTCAACAACGCCGAAACGCACCAGATGGTCGTCTCCGGCGTGGGCGACATCCAGATCGACGTGCTCGTCAACAAGCTCAAGAGCCGCTTCGGCGTCGAGGTCGTGCTCGACACGCCGCGCGTGCCCTACCGTGAAAAGATCCGCAAGACGGTCTCCAAGCAGGGCCGTCATAAGAAGCAGACCGGCGGCAGCGGCCAGTTCGGTGACGTCTGGATCCGCTTCGAGCCCAACGAGGAGAGCGAAGAGATGGTCTTCGCCGAGGAAGTCTTCGGCGGCAGCGTCCCCAAGAACTTCTTCCCCGCGGTCGAAAAGGGTCTGCGCGAGGCCTGCGTCCACGGCCCGCTCGCGGGTTATCCCGTCGTGAACCTCAAGGCCGTCCTTTACGATGGCTCCTATCACCCGGTCGACTCGTCCGAGATCGCGTTCAAGACCGCGGCGAACCTCGCCTACAAGGCAGCCATGCCCGAGGCGTCCCCGGTCCTGCTCGAGCCGGTGTGCGAGCTCAAGGTCACGGTGCCCGACCAGTACATGGGCGATATCCTCGGCGATCTCAACAAGCGCCGCGGCCGCGTCATGGGCATGACCCCGACCGGCAACGGCGAGCAGGTCATCGAGGCCGAGTGCCCCGAGGCAGAGCTGATGAGCTACGCCATTGACCTGCGCTCCATGACCCAGTCCCGCGGCTCGTTCGTGATGCACTTCGTGCGCTACGAGCAGTGCTCGGCCGACGCGCAGGCGAAAGCCGTCGCGGCAGCCAAGGCCATGCAGGAAGCGGAATAATCTGTAATAAAAAGAGGACTTCTCCTGTGAGAAGTCCTCTTTTTTTGCTCCCCGCAAGGGGAGAGGTCAGTTCTTTTGATAGATCGCAAGGCCGAAGGCGAGCTGCACGTCGAGCTCCTTTGCCCGCTCGGCCTTCTGCTGGTCCTTCGCGCCGGTCTTATAGTAGTAGGGCGTCATGCGGAAGAGCGCGAGGATATCCTCCGTGCAGGGCAGGTGGATACGGTCGCGCACCTCGCGCGTCTCGATGAGGGTAAAGCCCTCGGTCTCGAGGGGCGTGGGCGGATTGTCGCGCGGTAAGTCGTAGATGAGCGCTTTCAGCTCCCACAGATGCTCGCGCAGGGGATAGGCGCGCAGAAGATGTCCGCCGCGCTTCAGCACGCGCGCAAATTCCTCGGGTACGAAGGGAGAGAAGATGTTGAGCACCTCGTCGATGCTCCCGTCCGCGACCGGCAGATGCGCGCAGGAGGCGACG
>OHQI01000342.1_pt1 | contig 11296 bp, 11 predicted proteins | sample 1577911 | NCBI WGS metagenome assembly OHQI01 (sample SAMEA3879502, study PRJEB24766) | human gut metagenome | biome: human-associated habitat; feature: feces | place: USA | collected 1985/1987
TGCATCTCAACTAACCGGAGGCAAGAGTATGACAAACAAACCTGTAAAAATCGTAGAAACCGTCCTGCGTGACGGACACCAATCCATCGCCGCAACACGTATGCGCATCGTTGATATGCTGCCCGTGCTGGAGAAAATTGATAACGCCGGCTACCATGCCGTTGAAGCCTGGGGCGGCGCAACCTTTGATTCCTGCCTGCGCTTCCTGCATGAGGATCCTTGGCAACGCCTGCGTCTGCTGAAGAAGAACCTGCCGCACACCCCGATTCAAATGCTGCTGCGTGGTCAGAACGTTCTTGGCTACACCAATTTAGCCGATGATGTTGTTTCTGAATTTGTTAAACGCTCTGTAGATAACGGCGTTTCCATCATCCGCATTTTCGACGCGCTGAACGACGCCGGCTCTACGATCATCATGATCACGCATGAGCAGGAGATCGCCGAGCGCGCAAAGCGGATTAATTATATCCGCGACGGCATCCTGTCAGACGGCAGAAGGGACGGTGAGAGCCTTGCATAAGAAAAAGAGTGTCAAAGCGATCGTAATTTCGGGCGTCAGCCTGCTGCTCGTCGCGGCGATCGTCGTGGGCGTGCTGTGGTACCTTGGACACCGCAGCGAGCCTGTCAAGGTCGCGCCCGTGTCCATGTTTATGGGCTGGCTCTCGAACGAGAGCACGCAGTCCGGCAACGTGACGGCAGATAACCTGCAGAAGATCTATGCCTCCGATACGCAGACCGTCACGGCCCTGCTCGTGCAGGAGGGCCAGACCGTCAAGAAGGGAGACCCACTGTTCCGCTATGACACCACACTCTCCGACATTCAGGTCGAGCGGCAGGAGATTGCGGTCAAGAAGGACGATCTGAACCTCAACAAGGCCAAAAAGGACCTCGCCAACATCAACCGCCTGCGTCCCTATGTGCCGACGCAGCCGACGGATCCCCCCACGGAGCCGACGGAGCCGGAGCCGACGGACGAGCCGACCCAGCCGCTTGAGCCGACGGAGCCGACCGTTCCCATTGCCCCGGAGGAGCTGCCCTATCTCATGGGCGGCGAGGGCACGCAGGCCTCTCCGCTGTTCTACCTCTGCGCGGCGGATATGCAGTATGATCAGTCCTATTTTGAAGAGCTCCTCGGCGAAAAAACGGAGCTGTGGGTCGTGTTCCAGGTGCGCGAGGGCAATGCCCTGCACGCCGAGCTGCTCAGCGAGCTTCCGCTGAAGCTTACGCGCGACGAGGAAACGCAGACCATCCGCTTTACGGTGTTCGTGCCGGAGCAGGATGACGTGCAGACGGAAACGCAGGCTGCTCCCCGTGTTTCGCCCGGCCCGGATGTCACGGTCGTCGACTATGACGGCGAATACACTGCGGCGGAGATCGCAAAGATGCGCGCCGAGAAGCAGAAAGAAATCCGCGACCTTGACCTGAAGCTCCGCATGGACAAGGTCGAGCTGGAGCGCATGAAGCGGGAGGCGGCGAACGGCGTCGTAACGTCCGCGCTGGACGGCACGGTGCTCCGTGTGAATGACCCCGATACAGCCAAGCAGGAGGGAAGCCCCGTGATCGTCGTCTCCGGCGGCGGCGGTTATTATGTCAAGACCGGCGTGACGGAGCTGGACCGCGATAAATATCCGGTCGGCACCCAGATGCGCATCCAGTCGTGGGAGCACGGCGAGGTCTACGGTACGGTGGCGGAGATCTCCGATACCCCGGTGTCCTCCTCCAATAATCCCTATTACTCGTCCGGCAACCAGAACGTCAGCTTCTACACCATGCTCATTGCGCTCGATGCGGACAGCCCGCTGCGCGAGGACGAGTGGGTCGACGTCTACTTTGACGCTGCGTCGACGGCCAGCGAGGATGCCCTGCGCATCGAGACACGCTTCATCCGGCAGGATGAAGGCGGCAGCTATGTCTATCGCCGCGGTGAGGATCAGCTCCTGCACAAGCAGTATGTCACGACGGGCGTCGTGCAGTGGGGCTATACGGAGATCAAAAGCGGCCTGACGGCCGACGACTGGATCGCCTTCCCCTACGGGAAGGATGTGAAGGAGAACGCAGAGACCATTGAGAGCGACAACTCGGATGATTTCTACTACTACGGCAGCTATTAACGGGAGGCGAGAGCATGTTTGAAAATATCCAGCTTGCATTTCAGGGCGTTTTCGGCCATAAGCTCCGCTCGTTCCTGACGATGCTCGGCATCATCATCGGTATCGCTTCCATCATCACGATCATCTCGACCATCAAGGGCACGAATGAGCAGATCAAGCAGAATCTCATCGGTTCCGGCAGCAATATCGTCAATGTCCAGCTCTATCAGAATGACTGGGCCGTCGACATGTCCTATCAGACGCCGGACGGCATCCGCGTCCTGCAGGACGAGCAGCGCGATGAGATGATTGCCCTCGACGGCGTGGCAGATGTGACGCTCTACCGCAGCCGCGAGAATGTTGAGGGCTTCTATTACCGCAACACGGGCTTCAGCGGCAAGCTCTACGGCGTGGACGATCACTATTTCTCCGTCTACGGCTATGAGGTCCGCAGCGGCCGCGGCTTTACGGCCCGCGACTTTGCCTCGGCCAGTAAGAACGTCATCCTCGATGAGACGGCGGCCAAGACGCTCTTTAGCTCGGACGATCCCATCGGTAAGATCGTGGAGATCTCCGGCGAGCCGTTCACGGTCGTCGGCGTTGTGAGCCAGAAATCCAGCTTCGAGCCGAGGATCAACTCCGTGAAGGACTATGCGATGTATGTGCAGGAGTCCAGCGGCCTGGCCTTTGTGCCGACGTCCGTCTGGCCGGTGCTCTACCGCTTCGACGAGCCGCAGAACGTGGCCGTCCGCGCCACGTCGACCGACACCATGACCGACGCGGGCAAGGCTGTCGCGGACTATCTGACGAGCCATCAGATCATCGCCAGCAAAGCCACGGGCGACAACAGCTATTCCTACCGCAGCGACGATCTGCTCAAGCAGGCCCAGCAGCTGCAGGAAATGAGCAGCGCGACGAACAACCAGCTCATCTGGATCGCCAGCATCTCCCTGCTCGTCGGCGGTGTGGGCGTTATGAACATCATGCTCGTGACCGTCACGGAGCGCACGGCGGAGATCGGCCTGAAAAAGGCCATCGGCGCTAAGCGCCGCCGCATTCTGGCGCAGTTCCTGACGGAGGCGTCCGTGCTGACCGGTATCGGCGGCCTGCTCGGCGTGCTGGGCGGCATCGGCATGTCGCAGCTCATCTCGAAGTTCATGGATACGCCGACGGCGCCCCGCCATTCTCGTGGCGGTGGTGTTCTCCGTCCTCATCGGCCTGATCTTCGGCCTCGTCCCGGCCGTGAAGGCGTCGAAGCTCAACCCCATCGAGGCTCTTCGCCGCGAATAAGACGTTTTCTCATGCAGCCGCCCGAAAACCGGGCGGCTGCATTTTTCTGTTGCAATTTGCGGGCCGTTCCGCTACAATTACCGTGCCGGGCTTTCCGGCGCGACATCTGCAAAAGAGGGAACACGCATGGAGAAAAAAGCGGTCTATCCCGGGTCGTTCGACCCGTTTACCAACGGCCATATGGACATCGTGCGCAAGGCCTCGGCCATTTTTGACCGGGTCTATATCGTTATGGCCGTCAATTCCGGCAAGCGGCGTGCCTTTGACTGCCGCCGCATGCAGGAGGCCATGGAGCGCGCGCTGGCGGACAGCGGCATCCGTAACTGCGAGGTCAGTATTTATGACGGCCTCATCGCCGAGTATACGAAGCATCACGGCATCGGCTATATGGTCCGCGGGCTGCGCAACAACATGGACTACAACTACGAGGAAAACATCGCCGAGGTCAACAAGCTCATCGATCCGTCGCTGGAATATGTCTACTTCCGCGCGGATAACGTCGCCGTGTCGTCCTCCATGGTCAAGGAGCTGCGCCACTACGGGCAGGATGTCTCGAGCTATGTCCCGCCCGCCATCGCCGCCCTGCTGGCGGATGGAAATACGGAGCGCTGAGGATTTGCAGCGGCTGTTGTGAAAACGGTAAACGCTCGCCTCGCCCGAACCGCCGGCCTTGCCGGCGGTTTTTTACGCGCAAAAACGGAAAAACTGAAAAAAGTTCTGCGCTCCATCTTGACAGAATACCCTGCAGGGGTATATAATCAAGATACCCCAACGGGGTATTTGAAAGAACGAGGTGACCGTCATGGAAGAATGCTGCTGCCAGAAGACCAAGGTCCGCACGGACGAGGAATACAAGAGCCTGATGAACCGGCTGAACCGGATCGAGGGCCAGATCCGCGGCCTGAAGGGCATGCTGGAGAAAAACGCCTACTGCCCCGACATTCTGACGCAGGCGGCCGCAGCCAACGCGGCGGTGAACGCCTTCTGCAAGGAGCTGCTGGCCGACCATATCCGCACCTGTGTCGCGGAGAATATCCGCGCCGGGAACGACGAGGTGATCGACGAGCTTGTGCGCACCATGCAGAAGCTCATGAAGTGAAGCGATCCCGGAAATTCATCGGAAAGGATGGGAACGATGGAACAATATCAAGTGACCGGAATGAGCTGCGCGGCCTGCAGTGCCCGCGTGGAAAAAGCCGTCTCCAAGGTGCCGGGTGTGACGTCGTGCAGTGTGAGCCTGCTGACGAACTCCATGGCCGTTGAGGGAACGGCGGACGAAGCCGCCATTGTCGCCGCCGTGACAGAGGCGGGCTATGGCGCAAAGCGCAAGGCCGCAGAGCCGTCGGCCGCCCGGCCGTCCGAGGCGCTCGAGGCGCTGGAGGACCGTGAAACACCGAAGCTGAAGCGCCGCCTCATCGCCTCGGTCGGCTTTTTGGTCGTGCTGATGTACCTCTCCATGGGCCACATGATGTGGGGCTGGCCGCTGCCGGGCTTCCTGGCGGGCAACCACGTCGCCATGGGCCTTACCGAGATGCTGCTGACGATCATCATCATGGTCATCAACCAGCGCTTCTTCCTCAGCGGCTTCCGCAGCCTGCTGCACCGCGCGCCGAATATGGACACCCTCGTGGCCCTCGGCTCCACGGCTGCCTTCGGCTACAGCACCTATGCGCTGTTTGCCATGACGGCCGCGCAGCTGCACGGCGATGCCGAGCTGGTCATGCACTATATGGACGAATTCTATTTTGAATCCGCAGCCATGATCCTCACGCTCATCACCGTCGGCAAAATGCTCGAGGCCCGCTCAAAGGGCAAGACGACAGACGCCCTCAAGAGCCTCATGAAGCTCGCCCCGAAGACGGCGACTGTCGTCCGTTCCGGTAAGGAGACGCTCGTCCCCATCGGGCAGGTGCGCACCGGCGACATTTTTGTCGTCCGCCCCGGTGAGACCATCCCTGTGGACGGCGTCGTCGAGGAGGGCAGCAGCGCCGTGAACGAGGCCGCGCTGACCGGCGAGAGCATCCCTGTGGATAAGGCCGCGGGAGACGCCGTCTCCGCGGCGACCCTGAACCAGTCCGGCTTCCTGCGCTGCCGCGCCTCGCGCGTCGGCGAGGATACGACGCTCTCGCAGATCATCCGCATGGTCAGCGACGCCGCCGCGACAAAGGCCCCCATCGCCAAGGTGGCCGACCGTGTCTCCGGCGTGTTCGTCCCGGCCGTCATCGGCATCGCGCTCGTCACATTCGCCGTCTGGATGCTTGTCGGCCAGACCGTGGGCTATGCGCTGGCGCGCGCCATCTCCGTGCTCGTCATCAGCTGCCCGTGCGCCCTTGGCCTTGCCACGCCGGTGGCCATCATGGTCGGCAACGGCGTTGGCGCAAGACACGGCATCCTGTTCAAGACGGCCGCTTCGCTGGAATCGGCCGGGCGCGTCGAGATCGTCGCGCTGGATAAGACCGGCACCATCACGCAGGGCGAGCCGGAGGTCACGGACCTGCTGCCCGCGCCGGGCGTGACGGAGGATGAGCTGCTGCGGCTGGCCAATGCGCTCGAGCAGCGCAGCGAGCATCCGCTGGCCCGTGCCGTGGTGCGCCGCGCGGCCGGCATGGACGCGCCGGACGTCACAGACTTCCGCGCCGTGCCCGGCAACGGCCTGACGGCCGAACTGGACGGGCAGAAGCTCGCGGGTGGTAATCTTGCCTTTGTGCAGAGCCTTGCCGCGATCCCGCAGGAGACGCAGGACCGTGCTGCCCGGCTGGCAGAGCAGGGCAAGACGCCGCTGTTCTTCTGCCGCAGCGGCAAGCTCCTCGGTGTGATCGCCGTGGCGGACATCATCAAGCCGGACAGCCCGCAGGCCGTCCGGGAGCTGCAGGGCATGGGCATCCGCGTCGTCATGCTGACGGGCGATAATGAGCGCACGGCAAAGGCCATCGGCGCGCAGGCCGGCGTGGACGAGGTCATCGCGGGCGTCCTGCCGGACGGCAAGGAGGCCGTCATCCGCCGCCTGAAGGAGCAGGGCAAGGTTGCCATGGTCGGCGACGGCATCAACGATGCCCCCGCCCTGACGCGTGCGGACACCGGCATCGCCATCGGCGCGGGCACGGACGTCGCCATCGACGCGGCGGATGTTGTGCTCATGAAGAGCCGTCTGCTCGATGTTCCGGCATCCATCCGCCTGAGCCGCGCCACGCTGCGCAATATCCACGAGAATCTGTTCTGGGCATTTTTCTACAATGTCATCGGCATCCCGCTTGCCGCCGGTGCGTGGATCCACCTGCTCGGCTGGGAGATGAACCCGATGTTCGGCGCGGCGGCGATGAGCCTGTCGAGCTTCTGCGTGGTGTCCAACGCCCTGCGGCTGAATCTGTTCAAGCTCCGGGATAACCGGCACGATCATAAGAGAACCAATCATCTGAACAACGAGATCAAGGAGGAACAAGCTATGGAAAAGACACTGGAGATCAAGGGCATGATGTGCCCCCACTGCGAGGCCACCGTTCGCACCGCCCTGGAGGCTCTGCCCCAGGTTCAGGAGGCTCAGGTGAGCCACCAGACCGGCACCGCTGTGGTGACCCTCACCGGCCCGGTGGAGGACGACATCCTGCGCCGCACCGTGGAGGACAAGGGCTACACTGTCACCGCCATCCGGTAAACGGACAAAATAAATGCACGGCCGCGGCCGTGCATTTATTTTTTTCTTTTGCCAGTCAGCATTGGATCAGACGGATCACCGCTTGTCGCGGTCGTAGGACACCACCACACGGCGGTTGGGCTCCGAGCCAATAGAGTAGGTATTGACACCGGGGACATCCTGCAGGGCGGCGTGGATCACATGGCGCTCATAGGCATTCATGGGCTCCAGAGTGACGCTGCGGCGATACTTGACCACCTTGCCCGCCACCTTGTTGGCCAGACGCTCCAGGCTCTGTTCCCGCTTGGCCCGGTAATTCTCGGCATCCACATGGACGCGGATGCGCTTTTCCCGGCCGGAATTGACGGCGTAGTTGGTCAGCTGCTGGATAGCGTCCAGGGTCTCGCCCCGGCGGCCAATCAGCTGGCCCAGCTTCTGTCCCTCCAGCACCACACTGTAGCGGCCCTTTTCCGTCTCCGTGACCTGCACCTGGGCAGGGCTGTCCATATGCTCCAGCAGGCCCGTCAGGAACTCGGTAATGCGCCGGGCGTTGTCGTCCAGGACAGACTGCTCCGGGGCGGCAGCGGGGGCCTGGGCAGCCTTGGGAGGCTCAGGAGCCTTGACGGGAGCCTTGGGAGGCTCCGGCTTCCTGGTCTTGGGCTGCTCCGGCTTGGGCTGCTCCGGCTTGGGCTGGGGTCTGGGCTCCGGCTTCTTTTCCGGCTGGACCGGCGCGGCGGGAGTCTCCGGCTCCTCCTGGCCATAGGTCACACGGACCCGGGCAGGGCTGCTGCCAATGCCCAGAAAGCCGCTTTTGGCCCGCTCCAGAATCTCAACGGACACGTCGTCGCGGTCCATATGCAGCTGTTCCAGCGCTTTGCGGATGGCCTCGTCCTCGGTCTTGCCCGTTACGTCGATATAACTCATAGACAAAACTCCTTAGTCATCATTGTAATGGCTTTCGTTGTAGGCCCGGCCCCGTGCATAGGGACGCTGGCCCACGCGGCCACTTTCGTTGGTGCCGGGATTCTTTTTCTTCTCGCCAGAGGACTGCTTTTTCTTGCCCTGCTGGTTATTCTGCTTCTTGCCGCTGTTGTAAGAAGCCTGCTGCTGTGCCATCAGCTCCTTCTGCTTCTGGTACTTGGCATAGCGCTTTTCACGGGCGGCCTTTTCCTTCTCGGTCTCCTCGCGGTCCAGCTTCTTGTTGAAATACTTATTCAGGGTCAGCTCCTGGATCAGGGAGAAGGCGGAGTTGGCAATCCAGTATACGCACAGAGCGGAGGGCAGAATATAGCCCATCCACAGGCTCATCAGGGGCATCATGTACATCATGGTCTTGGCGGACCCGTTGGGGGTAGAACCATTGGTGCGCATGGTGATGAGGCTCATGGCGAACTGGATGCCGGCGGAAATGATGGGCAGCAGCAGCGCGCCCCAGACGGGCCAGCCGCCGCCGGGGAACTGGCTGAACAGAGAGGACGGCTGAGCCGCCAGGTCAATGTGCAGGAAGTTGTAGTTCAGGTCGATGAGGCCGTCGAACTTCCCGGCGAAATCCGCCCAGTGCTCGTGGATGAACTTGGCCAGATAAATCTGCTCATACGCCTGACTGCCCTCGGCCGCAGTGAAGCCCAGGGTGCCGGCCAGGGTGGTGATCTCCGCGATCACCGACTCGGACAGGCTCATAAAATACCGCAGAGGCACACGGATGATATAGTACAGGGCGATCAGGATGGGGAAGGGGATCATGGACCACAGGCAGCCGGACATGGGGTTGATGCCCTCTTTCATGTACAGCTCCTGCATGGCCTCCTGCTGACGCTGCTGGTTGTTGGCGTAGCGGGTCTGGATATCCTTGATCTTGCCCTGCATGCGGTTCATGCGCAGCATGCTCTTCTTGCTCTTGAGCTGGAAGGGCAGCAGCACCAGCTTCACCACCAGGGTGAACAGGATCAGAGCCACGCCATAGGACCCGGTCCAGCTGTAGAACAGCCGGGTCAGGAAGGCAAAGGGCACACAGATATAGTATCCGAGCTTTGCAAACATGGGATAGTTTCCTCCGTATTTTGTTGGGTGGGAAAAACGGGGTTTTCAGGGAACGGGATCATACCCGCCTTTGTGGAAGGGATTGCATCGCAGAAGGCGCCGCAGCGCCAGAAAGCCGCCCCGCAGAGGGCCGTATTTCTCCACCGCCTGCAGTGCGTATTCCGAGCAGGTGGGGATATAGCGGCAGCGGGGTGGGAACAGGGGCGAGACGGCCCGGCGATAAAAGCGGATGGCGGAGAGAAGAAGTCTTTTCATACATCCTCCCGCAGCAATCCCAGCTCTGCAAGGCAGCGGAGGTATTGCTTTTCCAGCTTGTGATAGGGCAGCTCGGCGGCACGGACACGACCCACCATGATAATATCCCAGCCGGGGAGCATATCGGCCCTGTGCAGGCGATAGAGCTCACGAAACCGGCGGCGGACACGGTTGCGGACCACGGCGTGACCCAGCTTGGTGGAGACGGTGACGCCCAGGCGGCTCATTCCCTGTCTGTTCTTCAGGCAGTAGACCACCACGCCGCCGGAGACGGCAGACCGGCCCCTGCGGTAAATGCGGCGGAAGTCGCTGTTTTGCTTCACCGTTACTCTTGCGTCCATGTGTTCCCTCGCTATACTGGTTTTGCCTCGCCAGATACACCGATAGGGACGGGGATCTCGATCCTCCGTCCCTCAGGGCTTATCTGTATGTGCGATGCACCTTCCGTGACCTCAATGGGTCAGACGGGCACGACCCTTGGCACGACGACGGGCCAGAACCTTGCGGCCGTTGCGGGTGGCCATTCTCTTGCGGAAGCCGTGCTCCTTGGAGCGCTGACGCTTCTTGGGCTGATAGGTACGGAACATTGCATGACACCTCCATTTTTAAGATTATCCGGCGGGACAACAAGGCCCCGCGCTTACTCGACAGCGGTGAGATATTCACCGCCGCAGTAAACATTTCCACGCCTGTTGCACATCTGCGTGCAACCACGCGGAGTATATTATACAGATACAGGGGGGCACTGTCAACAAAAATTTACCCACAAGCGCCCGTTTTTGCGGGAAAAACAGGTGTAGACTTCCGGCGTGTTTTCTGCTATAATGTAGTGGGATATTTTGCGGCGGTACACCCCCCGCCATTTTACCGCGGAGGAAAACAGACAGCCTCCGCCGAAAGGGGAGCTTTTGCTTGAATTCCATGAAAGACCTGTGGGACAGCGTGCTCAAGCGGCTGAGCCATGAGCTGTCCGAAACCACCATCAACACCTGGTTCGACGAGGTAACGGTGGTGACAATGGAGGACTCGGCCTTCGTGCTCCATTGCAGCAATACCTTTAAAAAGAGCACCATCGAGGCCCGGTTCCTGCCACACATCAAGGCGGCGCTGCGGGACCTGTTCTCCACGGACCTGGAGGTAAAAATTCTGGACGATCAGCAGCTGGCGGCTTATCACGGCGTGGCGCCGGACAGACCGGGCGATCTGTCAGAGTCGGAGGCCTTCACCTTTGAGACGTATGTGGTGGGACCCCAGAACAAGCTGGCCTTTGCCGCCGCCAAGGCGGTGACCGAGAAGCCCGGAGAGAACTACAACCCGCTGTTTATCTACGGCGACTCCGGTCTGGGCAAGACGCACCTGCTGTACGCTATCGCCAACGCCCTGCGTAAAAAGCGGCCGGAGGCACGGATCGTCTATGTGAAGGGCGATGACTTCACCAATGAGCTGATCGCCTCCATCCGGGAGAACCGCAATGCGGAGTTCCGGGAAAAGTACCGGCAGACGGATATCCTGCTGATGGACGATATCCAATTCATCGCCGGCAAGATACAGACCCAGGAGGAGTTCTTTCACACCTTCAACACCCTGTACGAGTCGGGGCGGCAGATTGTGCTGACGTCAGACCGGCCGCCCAAGGAGATCACTCAGCTGGAGGACCGCCTGCGGACCCGGTTCGAGTGGGGCCTGATGGTGGATGTGGCGCCGCCGGACTTTGAAACACGGTTCGCCATCGTGCAGAATAAGGCTGCCATGCTGGGCGTGAAGCTGCCCAACGAGGTGACGGACTACATCGCGGAGAACATCACCTCCAACGTGCGGCAGATCGAGGGCACGCTGAATAAGATCCTGGCCTATCGGGATCTGCTGGACGACCAGGTCAACGAAGAGACCGTCAGCCGGGCCATCCGTGATATGCTGAAGAAGAGCAACGACTTTGCCCCCACCCCCAGCATCATCGTGGGATACATATGCAGCTACTTCCATGTGGACG
>OHQI01000343.1_pt1 | contig 11268 bp, 7 predicted proteins | sample 1577911 | NCBI WGS metagenome assembly OHQI01 (sample SAMEA3879502, study PRJEB24766) | human gut metagenome | biome: human-associated habitat; feature: feces | place: USA | collected 1985/1987
GATTTGTCAAGCAGCGGCTCGAGCCAGCTCTGCCGCAGGCCTTCCTCCGCCTGCAGCGCAGCCCGGTCCATGGCATAAATGCGCTCTGCCGTGCCGAACCGGCGCAGCAGCTCCGCGCGGCCCCGGACCCCGATGCCGCTTCGCGTTGCCAGCCAAACCCAGTGCTTCTGCATCTGCGCGCCCTCCTTCCGTGTTCTCCCGCGCTACGGCCGCATCTGCCACAGCACGATCGCCGCCGCGACGGCCGCATTGAGCGACTCGCAGCGCGGCTGCATGGGAATGATGATCTGCCGGTCCGAGGCGGCGAGCAGCTCCGGGCAAATGCCCTGCCCCTCGCTGCCGATGACGACAAGATGGCGCATCAGATCGACCTCGCGCAGATCGCACGCCGTGTCGGACAGCGCCGTCGCCGCAATGGGGATCCCGGCGGCATGGCAGACACGGAGGACGTCCTCCATCGGTGCGCTCTGCGGCGGGCGGCGGAACACCGCGCCCATGGAGGCGCGCACCGTCTTTTCGGAAAACGGATCGGCGCAGCCGTTCGTCAGCAGGACCGGCAGGTCGAAGGCGTCGGCCGTGCGCAGGATCGTGCCGAGGTTTCCGGGGTCCTGGATGCGGTCGAGCAGGAGCATGCCGGGCTGCACCCGGAGCGCGCCCTCCTGCGGCAGGCGCAGGGAGAATAAAACGCCCTGCGGCGTGCGCATACTCGAAACGCTCTGCATCAATGACGCAGGGACCTCGACCAGACGTGCCGACGATGGGAGTGCCGGGCAGCGCTCCGGCTCGCTCGTCAGAACGGCCGTCACCTCGGGATACCACTTGAGTGCCTCCTCCAGAAGCTTCCAGCCGTCCGCCACAAATTCGCCGCAGCTCTCGCGATAGGCGCGCGAGGTCTGCAGCTTCCGCATGTGCTGCACGAGCGGATTGTGACTGCTTGTGATACGCTCCATTCGGGAGGCCCTCCTCTGGTTTGATTTCTATATTAAATAGTATAGCACATCACTTTTCGGAAATCAATGCATGTTTTCCCGCCGCATCGTGCGGCCAGTTGCGCCAAAATGCGACATATGCTATAATGCCTGCAGACACGATATTTCCGGAGGTGAGCGGATGGCGCGCATCAGGCATGATCTTAACACGATCTATATTTCCGGGCGGCTGCAGGAGAGCCTGCGGCCGGTCTCCCGCTGTGCGCTGACGGCGGTCGTTGCGCCCATGGGCTACGGCAAGACGACGGCCGTCAACTGGTTTCTCGCCAGAGAGGCGCCGTCACACTGTATCCGCATCAGCGTCTATTCCGCCCACCTTGCCATTCTCTGGCGAAGCGCGCAGGAGGCCTTTGCCCACGCCGGGTTCCCGTTCCTGCGTGACTACGACTGCCCTGTCGATGCCGCGGGCGCAGGGCTGCTGGCGGACGGCCTGTGCCGCGGGCTGGCCGGGCCGGAGCCGTGCTATCTCTTCCTCGACGATTTTCACCTGCTGGCCGATGCGCGCGTCGCGGATTTCCTGTGCACGCTTGCAAACCGCCTGCCGGAAAACGTCCACCTCATCGTTGCCGGGCGCGACCGCTTCCTGCCTGCCGACGCGCAGCTGCGTCTGGGCATCCGCCTGCACCGGATCGGCGCGGAGCAGCTCCGGCTTGGCCGCGAGGAGCTGGCCGTCTATGCCCGCCGCTGCGGCGCCGCGCTGTCCGAGTCGCAGCTGACCGCGCTTCTGACCTCCACGGAGGGCTGGTTCTCCGCCGTCTACCTCAATCTGCGCTCGCTGGCCGAGCGCGGAACGCTGGCCGGCGGAAATTCGGATATCTACGCCATGTTCACGGCCGCCATGCTTGACCCGCTGCCGCAGCGCACACGGGAATTTCTGGCCGTGCTCGGTCTTGCCGATGAATTCACGGCGGAAATGGCGCGCTTTGTCACCGAAGAACCGGAAACGGAGCAGCTGCTGGGCGCGCTGACTGCGCAGAACGCCTTTGCCAGCCTTCTTCCGGACGGCGTGACCTATCGCTTCCACCACATGATGAAGGCCTGCGCCGTGCAGGTCTTCCGCACGCTCCCGGAGCCCCGGCAGCGGGCCTGCCGGGCGCGCTATGGGCGCTGGTACGCCGCGCACGGGCAGATGCTCCACGCCATGGATTCCTTCCGGCGCTGCGGCGACTATGCTTCCCTGCTGGACGCTGTGACGCAGGACGCCGGCATTCAGCTTTCCACGCTCGACCCCGCTCTGGTGCTTTCTGCGCTGGAGGAATGCCCGAAAGACGCGCTGCTGGCGCATCCGCTTGCCATTCTGGTGCTGATGCGCTGCATGTTCAACTGGAGCCGTATCCCGAAGATGCTGGAGCTGCGCGAGCTGCTGCAGAGCGCGCTGGACACGCATCCGGAGCTGCCGCCGAACGAGCGCGGAAATCTGCTTGGCGAATGCGACCTCATCCTGAGCTTCCTGCACTACAACGATATTTCGGCCATGAGCCGCCTGCACCGCAGCGCCAGCAGCAAAATGACCCGTCCGGCCATCACCATCCGCCGGAGCGGCGGCTGGACGTTCGGCTCGCCCTCCGTGCTGATGATGTTCCACCGGACGCCCGGCGCGCTGGAGGCAGAGCTGTCCGAGATGGACGAGTGCATGCCGCATTATTACCGCGTCACGGACGGCCACGGCCGCGGGGCGGAGCAGATCATGCGTGCGGAGGCGCTGCTTCTGCAGTGCCGCTTTGCCGACGCCCATATTGCGCTGGAGCGCGCCCGGAGCACCGGGCCTCTGCAGGAGAGCATGGCCCTGTGCTGCGACCTTCTGGCGCTGCGGCTGTCGCTTTTCCGGGACTTTTCCCTGCCGTACACGCGCGAGCAGCGCAACGCCGGGCTGGTGCGGCAGCACAACGCCGCATGGCTCCCGATCTTTTACGCCATCTGCGCCTATTATGATGCGCTGCGCGGAGATACGGAGCGCATTCCGGAGCTGTTCCGCCTGCACCGGCTCGACACCGTCCACATTCTGGCCCCCGGACGGCCGATGTATGACATGATCGAAAATCAGGTCTGGCTGGCGCAGGGAGAGTATGCCCGGCTCATCGGCCGGAGCGAGGCGCTTCTGGCCGCCTGCGCGCGATTCTCCTATGCCCTTGTCGCCCTCCATGTGCGCATCCAGACGGCTGCCGCCTATGCGCAGCTCGGCAAACGCGCCGAGGCCGAGGCGCTGCTGGAGCAGGCTCTGACCGATGCCGCGCCGGACGGACTGATTCTGCCGTTTGCGGAGAATTACCACTATCTTGCGCCGCTGCTGGAAAATCGCCCGGACACGCAGGCGATCGCGGAACTGGGCAGGCTGTCTGAGGCGCGCCGCACCCGGCCTGCTGCCCTCGCCGGGCTTACCCCGCGGGAGCTGGAGCTTGCCGACCTGCTTGCGCAGCGCCTGACGAACCGCGAGATCGCCGGGCGGCTCGGCCTCTCCGAGGGCAGCGTCAAGCAGTATTTGAACCAGCTCTATGCCAAGCTCCACATCGACGGCGACATCCGCCGGAAACGGCAGGAGCTTGCAGCCCTGTTAAAGCAGTCTGGTTAACCTTTGGTTAATAGACTTTCTGAACATTCCGCCGTACAATGTCTCTGTACGGTGGAATTTTTTACCCGGCAGAAAACGGAAAGGATAGATCGAATCATGAAAAGAGCATTTTCCCTGCTTCTGGCCCTTGCACTCCTCTTGACCCTCGCCGCCTGCGGCAGAGAGGAGGCCCCGACGGAGGAGCTGCCGGGCGAGGACTGGCGCACCACGGGCATGGTAAACGACCGGGGCACGATCGTGCAGGACGGCGTGGAAACGCCGGTCTGCGTCTGCATCGGCAGCGAATGGACGACATTTTATTACGACGTGTCGGAACAGATCTGCTTTGACAGCGTTACCTATCCCGTTGAAATCCCGAACGCCGCGTCCGATTACTGGAGCATCTCCTTTGACGATGTGACCGGCGACGGCAGCAGCGACATCCGGCTGGAATTCCGGCAGGAGGACGGCACCGAAACGGTGCTCGTCTGGTACTGGGAGGGCGAGGACTGCTTCCAGTTCCAGCCGGACGCCTCCTACGGTCCCTACGCCTCGGACTCCGCGCAATACCTCGCAGCTTATGTTGGCCTCTGGGAATACGTCGGTCAGAATTTCTGGATCCGCATCCATGAGGACGGCACATGGGACATTCTGAATTCCGAGGAGACCGTGCTGGAATCCGGCATTGCCACTGCCGGCGCGGCGGGCGTGGAGCTGGGCTATGAGGATTCCGACGACAGGCTCGTGCTGGAGTATTCCCCGTCCGGCGAACTGCTCGATCCCGCAAACGGCGGCGTTCTGCGGCAGGTCAGCGCGATCATGCTGCGCTCCGCCTTTGAAAACGGCGATCTGATGATCAACTGCGACGTGGGCGGCGGCCCATATGAGCTGGAGGACGGCGTCTGCTTCTACGCAGAGGGCGGCGACGGCTACCAGACCGCGCCCTGCCTGTGGCAGGTGACGAAGCAGGACGACAATGTCCACGACGGCCTGCGCGAGATCGCCTTTGACGCCGTGTGCTACATCCCGGCCGAGTCGATCCCCTACTTCGAGCAGGATTTCCAGACGGTCCTGAGCAGCGAGCTCTATGACTACTACACGGGCATGTGGCTGACCGCCTCCTCCGCCTATGACGACACGGAGCGTGGCGAGAATCACTACCTGCACACCGTCAGCTGGAACGGCACGGACTACGAGATCGAATTCTTCTATTCCACGCAGTGGGAGGACACCGCGGACGGTGGGCGGCTCTTTACGAAGAGCTACATCGTCTATGTGCCCGAGAACTACGACGGCCTGATCTTCGCCGCCGAGCCGCAGCCCGCCACCTATGACGAGACCGACGCCCGGCTGGATCTCGACAGGATCTGTCCCGAGGCAAGCATCCTCGCGATCGACCTCATCGACCCGGAGCACTTCCTGTTCTTCGACCTCTGTGCCTGAGCACAGGCCAAACCGGCAGCCGGATGCGTTTCCGGCTGCCGGTTTGGTCTATAACAGAAACAGGATTCAGGCCAGATAGCCCTCTCTTGCCTTCACGCCAAAGTGGGCCTCCAACTGGTGCATCTGGTCATCGGTAATGGTATTGACCAGCGGCAGATGGGCGATCTTCATGTAAATCTCTGCCGCCTTTTCGGCGGTCTCGATGAGGCCGAACGTCTCGTCGAGGTCTTTTCCCGTGCCGTAGATGCCATGCTGCGCCCAGACAACAAGCCGGGCGGTGCGCATCTTCTCAGCGGTCGCTTCGCCGATCTCATTGGTGCCGCAGAGCATCCACGGCAGTACATTCACGCCGTCGGGTAACACCACGATGCATTCGGTACACATCTGCCAAAGGGTGCGGGTAAAGGCCTTTTCGTCCAGGCTGTGGACATAGGTCATGGCAAGCAGGTTTGCCGGATGGCAGTGCATGACCACGCGGTTCTGCAGGTCGATTTTCAGCCGTGCGGCATGGCTCATCATGTGTGCCGGAAATTCGGACGTGAATTTTCCGCCGTCCGCAAAGCCCCACAGAAGCTGCGCCGTCTCGCCGCCGTCCGTCAGACGCACGAGGCCGAGATTGATTTCCGGCGCATACTGGACATTCTTGAAATACTTGCCTGTGCCGGTTACGAGGAAGTACTTGCCGTCCAGCTCTGGACAGGAAAAGCCCGTGGGAATCTCCCGCAGAACCGCGCCATCCACATAATCGTTGACCTGCGATTCCTCCAGCAGCAGGCTCACATTTCCGCCGTTGCGCTCGTCCCAGCCGTGGTCGTACATATTCGTCACGGTGCGGATCATCTCCACCATCCACGGGGCTGTCAGAATATTTTTCATGCTCTCGCCTCCAGAACGTTCTTTTCATACGCCCGCACCAGCGGCAGCCACGCGCCATCCTCCGGCACGCCGCAGCGGCGGCAGTATTCCGCCCAGATCTCTCCGAAGGGCATGGTCTTCAGTTCCTCCTGCCGAACGAGCAGATCTGTAAAATTACCCGCGTTCTGTTCAGCCGTCATATCCGGCGTCAGCAGGGCATTCAGCAGGGCCTTCTGCACATTGCGGAAGCCCGTGACCCACGCGGCGATGCGGTTGACGGAGGCATCGAAATAGTCCAGCGCCAGATGCACACGGCCGTCCAAGCCGCCGCAGCGGGCGATCTCCTTGCAAAGTTCCTTTGTTTCATCGTCAAACAGCACCACATGGTCTGAGTCCCAGCGGACCGGGCGGGTGGTGTGCAGGGCGATCTCCGGGAAGAAGGTCAGCAGTGCCGGAATTTTGTCGCTGACCACCTCGGTGGGGTGATAGTGGCCGTTGTCCATCAGGGGGATGCACTTGCCGGGATTCATGGCGGCGTAGCTCAGGGCAAATTCCGCGCTGCCCACGGTGTAGCTCTCCACGCCGATGCCAAAAACCTTGCTCTCCACGCAGGGCTTGACCTTGGCAAAGTCAAAGGGCTCCGAGAGAATTTCGTCGATGGACTGCTTGTAGCGCATACGCGGCCCCAGACGGTCGGCGGGGATGTCCTTGAAGCCGTCGCCCGTCCAGATGTTCATGGTACAGACCTGCCCCAACTCCTCCGCCAGATACTGCGAAATGCGCACGCAGGCTTTGCCATGCTCTACCCAGAAGCGGCGGGTTTCCTCGTTGGGGGAGCTGAGGGTCAGCGGATCACACTTAGGGTGGGAGAAGAAGGTGGGGTTAAAGTCCGCACCGAGGCCGTGCTTTTTGCAGAATTCCACCCACTGCGCGAAGTGCTTCGGCTCTAACTTATCCCGATCTACCCACTCACCGTTTTCAAAAATAGCATAGCTTGCGTGGAGATTCAGCTTCTTCGTGCCGGGGCACAGCCTGAGCACCTCCTCGATGTCCGCCATCAGCTCCTGCGGCGTTCTCGCGCGGCCGGGATAGCTGCCAGTGGTCTGGATGCCGCCGGTAAGGGGCTTGGTGGGGTCGGTGTCGAAACCGCGCACATCATCGCCCTGCCAGCAGTGCAGGGACAGCGGCACGGTTTTCAGCTTTGTAAGCGCCGCTTCGGTATCCACACCGAGGGCGGCATATTTTTCTTTTGCTTCCGTATAGCTCATAGGTCTGCCTCCATTTGTATTTTCAGATTCCCCAGCGCCGTCGCCTCAATGGGCAGGGCAATGACCCGCTTGCCGGTGGCCTGTGCCGTCAGGCGGTTTAGCAAGTCGTTTTTCGCGCCGCCGCCCACGATGTACAGCTTGTCGTATTGCTTTCCAGTGTTTCGCTCCAGCTCTGCAAGCGCTTTTGCGTAGCTCTCCGCAAGGCTGCGATAAGCGCAGCGGAAATAGTCGCCGATGCTGATGAGCTTTCCACCCGTCGCCACGTCAAAGGCGGCCTTCATACTCTTGGGAGCCAGAAATTCCGGGGCGTTGGCGTCGATGAGGGCATCGCAGCGGCTCTCCTTTGCGGCGTTCACGATCTCCGCAAAGCCCAGCCCGCTGCAAAGCTCCCTTTGCAGCTCGTTGACCAGCCACATGCCCATGATGTTCTTCTGATAGCGGTTATAGCCCACGCCGCCCTCGTTGGAGTAATTGGCGGCACGGCTGGCGGTATTTGTAATGGGCTTCGGCGTTTTGACGCCCAAGAGCGACCATGTACCGGAGGAAATGTAGGGCTGGCTCCCGTCCATAGGGATACCCTCCACCGCTGAGGCTGTGTCGTGGGTGGCACAGAGGACGCACTTTATCCCCTCATACTCGCCCAGCACCATCCCCGGCTTTTGGAGTTTGGGGAAGATGGGCGGCAGACCAAGTGCTGAAATAATCTCCTGGTCAAATTCGCCGGTTTCGGCGCTCACCATGCCGGTGGTGGTGGCGTTGGTATATTCCTTGGCTTTCACGCCGCAGAGCTTCCAGAGGAGATACTCCGGGATCATCAGAAAATCCGTCACGCCCTCCAGCCTGCCCGTGAGCTTATCCGCATAGAACTGATAAATGCTGTTGAACGGCTGGAACTGGCAGCCGGTTTTGGCGTACAGCTCCGCAAACGGCAGAATTTCGTGAACCTTGGGAATGGCCGCCTCCGTGCGGCTGTCGCGGTAGGCATAGACGGGACGGACTTCTTCCTCGCCGCGCAGCAGCACATAGTCCACGGCCCAGGTATCGACAGACAGGCTGACGATCTCCGGGAACTCGGCCTTCGCCGCCGCGATGCCCGCCTTCACATGGGAAAGCAGCGCATCCACGTCCCAGACGAGATGGCCGTTCTGCTCCTGTACGCCGTTGGGGAAGCGGTAGACCTCTTTTGCTTTGATTTCGCCGTCCTCCCGCCAGCCCACAATGTGCCGCCCGGAAGACGCGCCGATGTCAATGGCAAGGTAATATCGTTTCATTTCCATTCATACCGATGCTGTCCGGCTCCGACGGTCCGGCCCGTTCCGTCCGGCAGGAGGATTTCCGCCGTTGTGTTCGCAGGGATGCCCACGGTCAGCCGATAGCCGTTCTCCGTCCGCTCCCAGCTTGTCGTAACGTTTCCACAAATGCTCCAATAACTAGCCCGTGCGAAGGTGATGTCCCCGCCGGGCTTCGGTGCAATTGTAACATGGTTTTCTCCGGTGATCCGGATGCCGCACATCGTGTTCATCAGCCACTCGCAGACCGCGCCTTTGGAATAGTGGTTCAGCGAGGCGATCCATTTGTCCTTCTGGTTGCCCTCCCAGGCCTCCCAGATCGTCGTTGCGCCGGACTTCGGCATAAAGAGCCAGCCGGGCATTTCCTCGTTTTCCAGCAGACGGTAGGCATAGCTGATATCCAGCCCCGCCAGAACGTCCAGGATCATCGGCGTGGAGAGGAAGCCGGTCCCGAGACGCCAGCCATAGTGGTCCAGCGCGGCAATGAGGCGCTTTCTGGCAAAGGCATCCTGCTCCGGCGTCAGCAGCCCCATATACAAGGGCCGGACGAGCTTGGCCTGCCGGTCGGTATCCAGCGAGTAGCCGTCCTTCGTAACGAGTTCCTGATAGGCGCGTTTCGCGCCCTCGCTGTATTCCCGGATGCGCGCCAGCTGCGGCGTTTCCGGCTTGCCGAGGATCGAGGCGATCTCCAGCACACGCTTGAGCGTAAAATATGTATAGGCCGTGGATTCCTCCGAGTGCGGAATGAAAAAGTCGATCCCGTGGAAGGCCATGACGTCATTCGGCTCGGCCCACTCGCCGTAGGACTTGCCGCAGTTAACAGCATACTTTCGATTTTTGTGGGAAAGATGCATGGGCTTGGCGAAGATCCCGCCCCATTTCCCCGCGCAGCGGATCATAAAGTCCGCATAGCGCAGCATGTTGTCGTAATACGCACGCAGCAGGCGGTCGTCGCCGTATTTCTGATAGAAATAGTACGGGATATAGACACCTGCGCACGCCCAGCCGACGGAACCGTTCATTTTGTTGATGCTCGGCGACTCGTTTGCAAACGGCGCGATCTGCGGCAGGCGGCCGCTGCGCCACTGGCGGTCAAAAATGTCGCGCACATGCTTGCGGGCAAAGGCCGCATAGTCCGTGAGATAGGACGCCGTGTTGAAGAAGACCTGACTGTCGCCCGTCCAGCCCATGCGCTCACGCGTCGGGCAGTCCGTCGGCACGTCGGTGGAGTTGCTCTTCAGGGACCACAGAGTGTTGTGGTAAAATTGGTTGATCAGGCGATTGGAGCACTCGAATTTTGAAGTTTCCTCAAAGGCGCTGTACACAGCAACAGCCGTAAAGTCCTCTGTCCGGAATTCGACGTCCGTGTCGACCTGCGCATACTGGAAGCCGCCGTAATAGAATTTCGGCGTGTATTCGTTCACGCCCTCCCTGCAGGTGTAATCCAGCTCCTGCAGCGGTGAGGGTCTTCCTTTGGTAATGCACTGGATGTTCCGGAGCGTCAGTTCGCCGCTGTCATCGAGCGTTTCGCCCATCGTGATGTGGACTCGCTGGCCCTTGTGTGCCGTCACACGGAAGGACACATAGCCCGAAAGATTCTGCGCATATTTGAGGACAGTCTTGCCGGACGGCGTTGTGATCCGTTCGACCGGGGCAAAGCGCTCGCGCTCGAGGACCGGTACGTTGTCGGATGCCGTCAGCGGCGCATGCTCCTCCACGACGCGGACACTGCCGGAATAGGAGGGCTCGCGATTTGCATCCACGATCTCGCCGTCCTTGAGGTCGGCAAAGCGGATGGGGCCGTCATTGCTCCACGCCCAGCTCCCGTCGCTGCAGACGGTCTGCGTCGTTCCGTCCGCCAGCGTCAGCTCCAGCTGCGCCAGCAGCTTTGTCTCCGTGCCGAAGGTGTTCGTCTGCCCTGCGCCGCCGTTGGAGCCGCGGTACCAGCCGTCCGCCAGCTCGACGGTCATGGCGTTTTCGCCGCCCCGCAGCAGGTCCGTCACATCGTAGACCTGATACTGGATGCGCTTGCGGTAGTCAGTGGAGCCTGGCGTCAGCAGCGCGTCCCCGACGCGCCGGCCGTTGAGCCGCGCCTCATACAGGCCGCAGGCCGTAAAATACAGCCGGGCCTTTTGAACCTGTCCCGCGGAAAACACCTTGCGGAAGCAATCCACCGGGTAGCGCTGCTTTTTACGGACGGGATAGTCCCCCGCGATCCACAGGGCGCTCCAGTCCGAAGCATTCAGAAGCCCCATTTCGAAAAAGGCCTCGCTCGACCACGCGCCGGGATCGTCGTTCTCATCCCAGAGCCGCACGCGCCAGCTGACGCGCTGCCGGGAAGCAAGCGCGTTTGGATAATCCGCGTGCATGGAGCCGGAGGGCACCTTCCCGCTGTCCCATACCGTACGGCCATCCGTCGCTGCAAGGATCTGGAATGCGCTCTGCGTGATCCCGTCCTCACAATTCCAGAACAGCCGCGGATGCGGAATATCAATGCCCAAAGGGTCCTGCAGATATTCCGTTTTTAATCGTACTGCTTTCATGATTCACTCTCCTGTTTTCAGCGAGCAGAAATCGCTGCCGGTCTTGCCGGTATCCTTGTGCTCTGAAACAGAGTATCGGACCGCCGCGGCAAACGCTGCGCAAGCCGCGCCTTTGTTCATCACTTTAATTCATTATAGAGAGCCGTCCGGAATTTGTCAATTGCTTTTGACAGCATTTTCCGCCGCCCAATTTTCAGAAGAACGGCCGGAAATTCCCTGACAGACTTCCGGCATATTCGATCTTTTTCGGGCAATGCTATGACTGCGGTACCCAAAATCACATTTCAAGGAGATGTACGCAATGAAAAATACGAACCAGATCAATATCCCGGA
>OHQI01000347.1_pt1 | contig 11208 bp, 9 predicted proteins | sample 1577911 | NCBI WGS metagenome assembly OHQI01 (sample SAMEA3879502, study PRJEB24766) | human gut metagenome | biome: human-associated habitat; feature: feces | place: USA | collected 1985/1987
ATCGACGATGACCACGTCGTAGCCCGCGGCGATCAGCTCCACGGCGGTATGCGATCCGATGTAGCCGGCGCCGCCGCTGACCAAAACACACGATTTTTTCATAGTGTCGCATTTAGTTGTTCGAATTCCAAAGATAGGCAAATTTCCGCGGGACGGCAAGGGCGGCGCGGGAAATTTCATCCGTCCCGGGCGGGACGGAAACACCGCGCGGCGCCGGCTTCCCGCCCCGTCCGCGGGGCTGCGACGGACGGCAGGTTACGATCCGTTACCCGCCCCGGTGAAAAAAGCGGCGCGAAAGTGGCTGTTTTCGGGAAATAATCGTATATTTGTAACAGATTGACACTTCACAGGCGATCTTTCATCAAAAAATTAACGGATATGTACGGGAAAATCAAGGAGCACCTGCAACATGAACTCGCCGAAATCGAGGCCGCAGGGCTTTACAAACGGGAACGGATCATCGCTTCGCCCCAGCGGGCCGAGATCGAGGTTGCAGGTCGGAAGGTGCTCAACTTCTGTGCCAACAATTACCTCGGACTGTCGGACAATCCGCGGCTGATCGAGGCGGCGAAGAAAGCAATGGATGCCCGCGGCTACGGCATGTCGTCGGTGCGCTTCATCTGCGGCTGCCAGGACATCCACAAGGAGCTGGAGAAGGTTATCGCCGACTATTTCGGTACGGAGGACACGATTCTCTACGCCGCCTGCTTCGACGCCAACGGCGGCGTGTTCGAACCGCTCTTTTCGGAGGAGGACGCCATCATCTCCGATTCGCTGAACCATGCTTCGATCATCGACGGCGTGCGTCTGTGCAAGGCCGTGCGTTACCGCTACGCCAATGCCGACATGGGCGAACTGGAGGAGTGCCTGAAGAAGGCGCAGGCCCAGCGGTTCCGCATCATCGTCACCGACGGCGTATTCTCGATGGACGGCAACGCCGCACCGCTCGATCGGATCTGCGCCCTGGCGGAAAAGTACGACGCGCTGGTGATGGTCGACGAGTGCCATTCGGCGGGCGTGCTGGGCGAAACGGGCCGCGGCATCACCGAACTTTACGACCTGCGCGGGCAGGTGGACATCCTCACGGGTACGCTCGGCAAGGCATTCGGAGGCGCCGTGGGCGGATTCACCACCGGCCGCAGGGAGATCATCGACATGCTGCGCCAGCGTTCGCGTCCCTACCTTTTCTCGAACTCGCTGCCCCCTGCCGTGGTCGGCGCCGGGATCGAGACCTTTAAGATGCTCGCGGAGAGCCACGAACTGCACGACCGGCTGGTGGCCAACGTCGAACATTTTCGTGCCGGAATGATGGCGGCGGGTTTCGACATCAAACCCACCCAGTCGGCCATCTGCGCCGTGATGCTCTACGACGCCAAACTGTCGCAGGAATTCGCCGCGAAATTGCAGGACGAGGGCGTTTTCGTCACGGGATTCTACTACCCGGTGGTTCCCAAGGGTCAGGCGCGCATTCGCGTGCAGGTCTCCGCAGGCCACACCATCGAACAGCTCGACCGCTGTATCGCTGCCTTCACGAAGGTCGGCAAAGAACTGAATGTCATCAAATAATCCTACTGTCATGGCTAAAACCGCATTGGACGCGATCGACCGCAAGATCCTCAAATACCTCATCAAGAATGCGCGCATGCCTTTTCTGGAGATCGCCCGCGAATGCGGCATCTCCGGCGCCGCCATTCATCAGCGCATCCGCAAGCTCGACGAGTCGGGCGTGATTCTCGGGAGCCGCCTGATCGTCGACCCCAAGATGATGGGCTTCGACGTCTGCGCCCACATCAGCATCACGCTCAAGGACCCGCAGCTGCTGAAACAGACCGTCGAGGAACTGCGGAAAATCCCCGAGATCGTCGAGGCGCATTTCATCACCGGCAAGGGCAACATCCTCGTCAAACTCTACTGCGTGGACAACGAACACCTCATGCGTACGATTTTCGACGGCATTCTGCGCATTCAGGGCATCGCCACCACCGAGACGAACATTTCGTTGCAGGAGGTGTTCCAGCGCGAGGTGAATATCGACTTTATCGACGAATAGGTTGCAGATTGCCGGAGGTATCTCCGTACTGACGACACACAAGGGGGCTGTATGCAATACAGCCCCCTTTTGTACTTGAAGTACCAGATCGTCAGGGCCGAGCAGAAGATCATCAGCCCGATGGCGAAGATGTAGCCCAGGGGGATGTTCCAGCCGTTGCCGAGCGTCAGCGTCCAGTCCAGTTCGGGCATGAACTTGAAGTTCATGCCGTAGATCGACGCGATGAGCGTCGCGGGCATGAAGATCACCGCCGCCACGGAGAAGATCTTGACGATCTCGTTCTGTTCGATGTTGATCAGACCCAGCGCCGCGTCCTGGATGTAGTCCAGTCGCTGGAAACTGAAATCGGCGTGGTTGATCAGCGAGTTGACGTCCTTGATCATCAGCTGCAGGCGCGGATAGATGTCGTTGGGGAAACGTTCGGAACGCAGGATGCCCGACAGCACGCGCTGGCGGTCGAAGATATTCTCGCGCAGCGACATGGTCGATTCCTGCAACGCGCTGATGCGGTGCAGCACCTCCTTGTCGATCGAATTCTCGGAGTTGATGTCCTTCGAGAGCGCCGCGACCTGCTTGGCGATCAGCTCCACGAGGTCGGCGTCGAAGTCGATGCGCACCTCCAGCAGCGAAATGAAGAGGTGGTAGCCCGTCGAATAGCTGCGGTAGTTCATCTGGAGCCGTTTTTCCGTCTCGCGGAAGGTCCGGAACTCGGCGCTGCGCACCGAGACCAGCACACCCTCGTTCGAGATGATGAACGACACCGGTTCGACGATGAACGAGTCGCCCGTGGGGACGAAGAAGTTGGAGTTGGAGATGATGGAGTTCTCGTTCTCGGAGTATTTCGACGTCGACTCGATCTCCTCGACCTGCTGTTTGGTCTGGAGGCTGATCTCCATGAAGTTCTCGACGGCCTTCTGCTCCTTGATCGTGGGCAGCAACATGTCGATCCACAGGATGTCGTCGTAGCCCAGTTCATCGAAGAGCTTGGTGTCGGCATTGCGGATGATCTTGTTGTATTGCTTGAGGTAAATTGTAATCATAAGACGCTCTCTTAAAGTTCGTGAATCCGTTTACGTGCAGAGAGGCGGATCTCCGGTCCGCTAAGCTCTTCAGCCGGGATTGGCTCTCGGAACCGCCTTGAGGCCCGAGTTCCAGAACTTTTTCAGCGCTTTGTCTTTCTGATTGTCGAAGATGTAGTCGAAATGTGCGAGTTCCGCGTAGGCGCGCCCGGGATCGGCCGCGAAAGCCGATTCGAGAATCGCCTCGTAGCCGTGTTCGAGTCCGTAGGTCAGGGCATGCTGCAAGGCCTCGACGGCGTCGGGGTCCGTGTCGGCGTGCGCCGCCCAGACGGCGAAGGCGCAGGGAAGTTTTCCGAACGGTTTCCACGCCCCGACCAGCGCGTCGTCGCTGGCGAGCAGGGCCTCCTTCGATGCGGGAACGCCTCCGACGCAGTATTCGGTGACGATGCGCGCGTCTGTCAGCGACGGCATGGCGGCGGCCGGAATCAGGGCGATGTCGGCTTTGTGCTCGGAAAAGGCTTGGATTGTTTCGGCGGGGTCGGACAACAGCAGTCCGGCGCGGAGATTATCTTCGTGCTGGATACCATAGATGAATGGCGTCGTGCTGAAGCACGACACGACGGCTATACGTGGAACTATGACCATCATCCATAAGGTGTAAAACTGTTGGTTTGCGAAACAAAGGTACGACAAAATCCCGAAGTTTTTCTATAAAATCTGGAAAATGTTCATCGGGGTCTTGACAAGGGGGTGTCCGGTGTCGTATATTTGCCGTACGATTCACGGCCGGCCGGCAGGGACGGCAAAGTTATCAACATCGGGAAACGCTTCTGTTTCCGCATTTTGTGAATTGTTATCTCCATTTATCGACAAGTTTTAAACCCGTTGTCAACAATCCGGTCGCCTCTGTGCCTGTGATGCCGGAAGTGTCAAAAGCATCCGCATGCCGCATTGCGCCGTGTCCTGCGGCGAATGAATACAGTCATCTCTCTTAAAAATCCATTATGCTATTTACTCGAATTCCGCAACAGTACGCCCCGCTCGGCGGGGAACTCCGCTACGCCGTCAGTCAGGAGACGGCCGGAAACATCGACATCCGCATCGTCGATGCGGCGGCCGGGTCCGCAGCCGGAATCGGCGCGGCGGTCTCGCCCGGCGGCGCAGACAGAGCCGGCACGCGTGGACCGGTCGGCGACGGCAGTGCGCTGCTGGGTGCAAAACGTTTTGCGGCCGTCGCCGAGGCCGCGTTCGATGCGGCGCCTTACCTCCGGCGACGGCTGCATTTCACGCCCGCAACGGGGCGGACCGGATTTTACCCTGCCGAAGGACGGACCGTCACGGCCGTCGTCGAGGTTGCCGGAACGGATGGGGAAGCGGCCGCGGCGGTCGCTCCGGCGCGCACGTTTCTGCCCGGCGACGCCCCCGGAACGCCCGGCTTGCGGACCTCGATGCCGCTCGTGCGTCTGATCCCGGAGGACGCATGCGACGAACTGACGCTGCTGACCGACGGACCCTGCATCGTGACGGTGACGGCCGAGGCCGGGGACACCGCGACGGCCGAAAGTTACCGCGTGAGCGAGGCGGGGCTGCACCTGTTTCGTCTCGACATGCGCGATTTCCCGGGCGCGGAGCGTGTGACGGTCGATGCCGGGACGTGCGGCACGGTCGTCTATTCCGTGACTCCGGCCGTTCAGGGACAGGTGCGGCTGGCTTGGCGGAGCAGCGCCGGATCGGTCGAGCACTACACCTTTCCCATCGTGCGGACGACAACCGTGCGCACCGAAAGGCGCGAGGCGGAGGGTCCGCAGGGACGTGTGGTCGCGGCGGCGGAAACAGACCGCGAAATAGTGCTCGTATCGGCCTACGAGACCCGGAGCATGCTGGAGCCGCTGGCCGAACTGACAGCGACGGCAGCGGCATGGATCGTCACTGAAAAGTGCTATATACCGGTAGACATCGCCACCGAAGAGGCCGTCGTACAGCGGCGCGGCACGTTGAGCTGTCTGGAGATCGCCATTCGCCCCAAACGTAAAAAACACGCAGCATGGAACTGAAAATCGACGGACAGATTTGCGACCTGAAGGCGGGGAGCATTGCCGTTCCCGGCTACGACGCCGCACGGCTCGCCGATCCGGAGGCTTGCCGCGAAGGGCGGTCGCTGAAAATCCCGATTCCCGCGACGCCGCGCAACGATGCGCTCGTGGGGTTTGCCTGCGACCCGCACGCCGCCGGCAGGTTCAACGACGCGCTCCACACGGCGGAGCTGTCGGCCGAAGGTTCGGCGCTGATCGGCGGAACGGTGCGCCTGCTGGCCGCGTCGGGAGAGGAATACACGCTCGAAATCCGCGACGGAGGGGCCGGATGGGCCGAAAATGCCGCCCGCCGCATGTTCTCCCGATTGGGGGTGGCGTGGGACAGTGTCCTGACCCCGACGGCGATCGTCGAGAGCTGGACGGACGACTCCCCGGTGAAGTTCTTCCCCATCCACCGCGACGAATACCGTCGGCAGAACAGCTCCTCGGACCTGCTTCCGGCGGAACGCCTGCTCTCGGTGGAGGACTACCACCCGTTCCTGCACGTCGCCACGCTCGTCGGGCAGATTTTTCGGGAGGCGGATTACGAGGTGAAGAGCCGCTTTTTCGAATCGGCGTTTTTCCGGTCGCTCTACATGAGCGGGGCCTACTCCTCGCGCGACACCACGGCGGCGGCCGGCCGTATGGGCTTCTCGGCGCGGCGGCTGGCTCCGGCGACGGCTGCGGCGAACGAACTGGGGCGGGTTTCGGCCAACCCCAAGGCCGTCGCCAACACCGTGGGCAACATCGTCGACACGGCCACGCCCCAGAGCGTCGACGCCGACGGCGAGGCGATCGACGGGCTTTTCAACAACGGCAACTGTTTCTCGACGGACAACGGCAAGATCGTCTTCACGCCGCCGACGGAGATCAGCGTCGGGTTCGAATACCGCCTGAAATACACCACCGCCCACCGCATCGTCTCGCGGACGCGGCTCAAGGGCTTCGATACGGTGTATCTCGGTCCCGGGGCCGAGTTCCGGTTCGAGCTGGCCAACCGGTACAGGGACCTCCGCGAGGCCGTTGCGCCGAATTTCACCTACCGCGCGCTGGTTTTCGATCACCTCGCCGGGGCGCAGTACCGCCTGACCTACACCCGCAACGGCGTGCCCGGCACGGTGTGGACCGACTTTGCGGCCCGTTCGGCGCAGGTCACCACCCCGGCCTCGGGGACCGTCGCCGATCCCGTGCTGCTGGTCCGCAGAGGTTCGCAGTGGGTCGCCTACCGCGGCGACTGGGCGCTCTACAACGGCTACGTCGGCGAGACGGGGCAGACGATGGTCGAGGTGCGGCTCCGCACGGCCGCCGAGAGCGTTTCGCCCGCATCGCCCAAGTATTTCAATCTGATCTACTTCGCGGGGGCGGAGCCCGGGATGGCGCTGACCCTGCACAAGGAGTGCTCGCTGCGGCCGCGCTTCCTCTCGGCTCCGGGATTCGGGTCGCGGATCGCATTCGCCGATGTGGCGCAGCACCGCATCCGGCAGTCGGAACTGCTCGATGCCCTCGCGCATCTGTTCAACCTGCGGTTCTACACCGAGGAGGCGACGCGGAGGGTCTGGATCGAGCCGGAAGGGGAGTTCTTCGGTGCGGGGCCGGAGACGGACTGGAGCGGCAGGACGGACTTTTCGCAGCCTGTCGAGCGGCGGCCGGTCGCCCCGGAGATTCACGAGGTGCGGACGTGGCGGTATCGGGACGGCGACGGCGCGGTGGCGCGCTTCGACGCCGGGGAGGAGGCTCCGCTCGGGGCGTGGAGTTTTGCGGCGGATTCCTACGCCGCGATGCAGGGCGAAAAGGTGCTGCGCAATCCGCTGTTCAGTCCCTCGCTGAATGCCGCGGGGCATTACCTCAATGCGCCGTCGGCGCTGATTCCCGAGGTCGGCGACCGCGACGACGCGGAGGAGGACGGAACCAACTTCACACTCCGCATCGTCCGCTACGCCGGGATGCATCCGCTGCCCGGCGACGAGCGGTGGGGGTATCCTTCGGGGCGTTCGGAGTATCCGCTCGCGGCGTTCCATTTCGCGGGGGACGACGCTGCGGAGGGGTTCACGCTCTGTTTCGAGGACCGCGACGGACAACAGGGGCTGCACCGCTTCTACGACGGGCAGGTGCGCCGGGAGGCCTCCCGTGAGCGGATCATCCTCTCGCTGCGGCTCGCGCCTCACGAATTCGAAGCCCTTCTGACGCCCGGAACGGGAGCGCCGGACATCCGTTCGGTCTTCCGCATCGACACCGGAGCGGGCGTGGTGCGGGCCGCGCTGCACGCCGTCGGCGACTACGACCCGGCGAAAGCCTCGGTGCGCTGCACGTTCAACCGCCTCATGGAAGACTGATGACGCGGCACGACGAACTGTTGGCCGAAGCGGTGCTTCGGGAGGTCCGGGGGCTTACGACCCGGCAGGCGGTATTGCGGTTGTTCGAACTGGGGCTGGTCAGCCGCCGGGGGTGTGAACAGTGCGCGATCCGTGACGAAATCGGGCGGCTCGAAAGGGAGGGCATGTCCCGTTGCGAAGCCTTCGAGGTCACAGCCGGGAAATTTTGCTGCTCTTACGAGAAGGTGCGCAACGCATTTTACAACACTTACAAACATTAATCATGGAATCGGAAATTCAAATCAACAACACGGCCGGGGTCTGCCAGATCGACATCGAAGGGACCATCGGCGTACCCGAGGAGTGGCAGTTCGAAGAGCCTGACGCCCGGGTGGCGACCTACGAGCGTTTCCGCGACACCCTGCGGCGCATTGCGGAGATCGAGGCCCCGGAGGTGGTGGTCAACATCCGCTCGACGGGCGGCGACGTGAACGACGCGCTGCTGATCCACGACGCGCTCCGGCAGCTCCCGGCGCGGGTCACGACCCGCTGTTACGGCTATACGGCCTCGGCTGCGACGATCATCGCCCAGGCGGCGTCGGAGGGGTGCCGTCTCCTGTCGGCCAATGCCCTCTATCTGATCCACACGGCCATCTGTTCGACCGAGGGAAATGCCGCGGAGATCGCCGGGAAGATCGACCTGCTGCACCAGACCGATGCGCGTATCGCCGCGGTCTATGCATCCCGTTCGGGGCGTCCGGCCGCGGAGTTCGAGGCCCTGATGGCCGAGAACAACGGCAACGGCCGCTGGCTCGCACCCGAGGAGGCCGTTGCGGCGGGACTGGCCGACAAAGTGGTCGAAGCTGCGGAGCAGCCGGCGTCCTCGCTGGCGCGGAATATCGCCCGGGGCTGGGAGCGTCTGCTGGCCAATATCGGTCTGCGGCCCGGCCCGGCGCTTCCCGCCGACCGCAACGTTCTCCATTTCGACGGGGAGGTGCAGGCTCTGCGCAGCCGTTCGGCTGTTGCGGCCGACGAAGCCCGCCGGCAGGCCGCACCGACCTCCACGCAGCCGCGCGAGGACCCTTCCTGCGGCGACACGGTCCGCTCGGCCAACGAACGCGCCTATGCCGAAGACGCCAGGCGCATGCGCAATTAAAAATTAAGAATTGAAAATTGCCAAGCGGGGGGCTTCGGACTGCCGATTCACCGGAGGCGAATCGAAAATCTGCCGGTCAGGAACAAAAGGAGGTTTCGGCCTAAAATGGAAGTCCGGCGACACCCGCCCTGCGGAGGCAAAACAACCAACCAAATTCATCAACCATTTAAAATCAAAAACAACCATGACTTACCTCGAAAATTCGAAACAGTACACCGGTTCCGACCTCGAAAACATCTTCTTCCGCCCGATGCTCACCGGGGAGTCGGCGCAGGACCTCGGCGTGCGCGTACTCTACAACATGCCCCAGCCCACGCACGTCCAGCTCTGGGACGGCCAGCGCAACATCCTCCAGAAATTCACCTCCGCAGGCTGGGCCGGGGGCAAAGCGGCGACCAAGTACGAGAAGACGGTCAATCTTAACCGAGTGAAGGCCGAACTGGGATTCTCGGCCGCCAACTACTTCTCGATGGTCTACGAGAAGGTCTCGTCGCTGGTCAACACCCACATGGACGACCTCTCGGGCACGGAGCTCGAACAGGCCGAAACGGCGCTTTTCAAACAGGCCCTCGCCGAGAATATCCGCGTCACGATGTGGATCGGTGACACCTCCGCGGCGTCGGGTTACAACACCTTCGACGGACTGCTGAAGCGCATCAACGGTCTGGTCGACGACGACGGCGTCTATAACTTTTCCTACCAGGCGGCCGCGCTCGAAGACCCGGCCTATGTGGTCGAGCTGTTCGACAAGCTGTGGGCCGGGGCCGATCCCCGCATCCCGGGCCTCAAGGCCGACGACCGGCTGGCCTACTTCGTCTCGTCGGACATCTACCGCCTCTACGAGAAGTACCTCGATGCAAAGGGCGCCGACGCGGCCTACGCCGATGCGATGAACGGCCGCCGGACGCTGGCCTACCACGGAATTCCGGTCGTGGACGTAAGGCTGGGCAGCTACCTCGGCGCCACCTCCTTCCGCCAGTCGTTCGTCATGCTCACCGACCGCCGCAACCTCGTGCTGGCCGTCAACACGGCCGACATGCCCGGCAACGAGGTGCGCATGTGGTACAACCCCGACGAGATGGAGAACCGCCAGCGTGCGGTCTTCATGGCCGGAACCCAGATCCTCGACGAGGCGCTGATCTCCTTTGCATACAAGCAGTAAAAACCCGGGAACGCGCATCCGCAGGGGCTTTCCCCGCGGATGCCGCGTCCCTGAAATCCGAAAAACGCCATGAGCAAAACGAAAAAAATCAAGACGGCCGTGGGGGTTGCCGACCGCACGGACCCCTATTATGCGCTGGGTTCGTCGCGGGTCGAGAGCGACAAATTCTGGCGCTGGGGCGACGACAACCTCTTCCCGGCGGCGCTGGCGCTGATGGCCCGGCGTTCGACGACCCACCGGCGCATCATCAACGACAAGGCCGACTACATCTCCGGCAAGGGATTCACGTGCGACGAGGCGCAGCAGCCGCAGCTGGCGGCCTTCGTCCGGTGCGTCAACGGCCGGGGCGAGAGCCTTCGCCAGGTGCTGGGCAAGCTGGCCTTCGACAAGTCGCTGTTCGGCAACGCGTTCCTCGAAGCGGTCACCGACCCCGGGCACACCTTTCTGTCGCTCTACCACCAGGACGCCTCGCGCTGCCGCGTGGCCCGCGACTCGAAGCACGTCCTGCTGCACCACGACTGGGCGGCGTTCAAGCCCGCCGAGGCGCGCTCGCTGCCGCTCTACCCCGACTTCGAAGCGCAGGAGGACGGCACGCTGCGCTCGATCGTCCATTACAAGGATTACGAACCGATGTTCGAACACTACGGCGTGCCGCCCTACATCGCGGGGTTCAGCGTCTCGGCGATCGCCTGGAAGACCGACCGCTGGAACATCTCGCGCCTCGACAATTCGTTCCAGCTGTCGGGCGTGATGATGCTCGACTCGTCGGTGGACAACGAGGCCGAGGCCGAACGCATCGTGCGGCTCGCGGAACAGAAGTTCGCCGGGAACCCCGGGCAGGTGATGTTCGTCATCCGCGACGGCGGCGAGGACGACAATTCGCGCTTCATCCCCATTGCCGCGCAGAACGAGGGCGACTGGCAGGCGCTGCACGAACAGGCCGTCGGCGACATCGTCGTGGCCCATTCGTGGTTCCGGACGCTGAGCGGACTGGACTACGCTGCGGGATTCAGCGCCGAACGCATTCTGCACGAATACGAGGTGGCGCTCAACACGGTGATCCTCGCCGAGCAGGACGAGCTGACGGAGCCGATCCGCGCCGTCATCGCCTCGGTGCTGGGGCTGGACACGACGTCGCTGCAAATCGTCAACCGCCCGCCGACCCGCTCGAAACCCATCTACATGAAGGTCTGGGAGGCCCGCAAGGCCGACGGACTCGACTACGACCCGGAGGATGAACGCCAGCAGGCGTTTTTATCCGAGATTACGAAGTATAATATTAGAAGTATCGAATAAAATGCATAGCTTCCGCGGGGCATTCTGCCGCTTTTGCCGCGAAAAGCGACATGCGGATGGTTTTGGCGCTTTTAACTTCGCTACGCTCGTTTTCCTCCTTCTGGCACGGCATAGCCCGCAAGCGGTCTCTGCTCGTGCTGC
>OHQI01000349.1_pt1 | contig 11203 bp, 9 predicted proteins | sample 1577911 | NCBI WGS metagenome assembly OHQI01 (sample SAMEA3879502, study PRJEB24766) | human gut metagenome | biome: human-associated habitat; feature: feces | place: USA | collected 1985/1987
GCAAAGCGAAAAAGCGTTAGACAACCATGAACTTCAACCGCGAGGGATTTCTCTACAGGGCATATTCCATGTATGCCGACGGCTTCCGGCAAATGACGGTAGGACGGCGCCTGTGGGCCATAATCATTGTGAAACTCGTGATTCTCTTCGCGGTATTCCGCCTCTTTTTCTTTCCCGACATTCTCCAGGAGCGCTACGACAACGACGCCGACCGCGCCGAGGCCGTGCGCACAAATCTGACCAGGCCCTGACGCATTGCCCGGGAATCAGCAACCTGAAAAACCAACTTTCAAATTCACCATATGGAAGACCTCCTTACCACCGTCGACTGGTCGCGCGGGCAATTCGCCCTGACGGCCATCATCCATTGGCTTTTCGTGCCGCTCACCATCGGGCTTTCGCTCATAGTGGGCATAATGGAGACACTCTACTATCGCACCGGCGCCGAGCGCTGGAAGAAAATCACCAAATTCTGGATGCTGCTCTTCGGCATAAACTTCGCCTGCGGCGTAGCCACGGGCATAATCCTCGAATTCGAGTTCGGCACCAACTGGAGCAACTACTCATGGTTTGTAGGCGACATTTTCGGAGCCCCGCTTGCCATCGAGGGGATAGTAGCCTTTTTCCTGGAGTCGACGTTCATAGCCGTGATGTTCTTCGGCTGGAACCGCGTGAGCCGCGGCTTTCATCTCACCGCCACATGGCTTACGGCGATAGGCGTATGCCTGTCGGCCTACTGGATTCTGGTGGCCAACGCCTGGATGCAGTATCCCGTGGGGATGGATTTCGACCCTGCGCAGATGCGCAACGTGATGACTTCGTTCGCCTCCGTCGCCCTCTCGCCCGTGGCCGTCAACAAATTCTTCCATACCGTATGCTCCGGCTGGGTGCTGGGTGCAGTGTTTGTAGTCGGCGTAAGCTGCTGGTTCCTCTATAAAAAGAGCAACGTCGCCCTTGCCAGGGATTCGATGAAAATCGCCGGATGGGTGGGCCTTGCGGGCATCGTGCTGACAATGTGGACCGGCGACGGCTCGGCCGTACAGGTTGCCCGCGTGCAGCCCATGAAGCTCGCCGCCATGGAAGGACTTTACGACGGTTGCTGCGGCCAGAGCCTCGTGGCCTTCGGCATCGTAAACCCCGATAAGCAGCGCACCGACAATGAGGAAGCGCTCCTCGGCGAAATCTCGATACCAAAGGGCCTTTCCGTTCTGGCCAACCACGACGCCGAAAGCTTCGTGCCCGGCATCAACGATATAATCGACGGCATAAGCATCGACGCCAACGGCGACACCGTCAATACCGTAAGCTACGCCGAGCGCATAGCCCGCGGCAAAGCCGCCCAGGAGGCGCTCCGCCGCTACGACTCGGCCATGAAAGCCGGCGACCAGACCGCCATGGCAGCCGCCAAGGCCGACATCGACAAGGATTTCCGCTACTTCGGCTACGGATTCCTCGACAGCGTCGACGAGGCCGTTCCCCCCGTTGCACTGACGTTCTACGCCTTCCGCGTGATGGTGATGGGCGGCGGCTACCTGCTGCTGTTCTTCATGGTGATGCTCTGGCTGAGCTACCGCAAGCCCTCCACGCTCGAAAACCGCTGGGCAATCTTCTTCGGTCTGATTACAATCCCGGTAGTATGGCTCGTCAGCGAGGCCGGATGGGTAACCGCCGAAATGGGCCGCCAGCCCTGGACCATCGAAGGACTGCTACCCACCCGCGCGGCCATCAGCGACATCCCGTCAGGCTCGGTGATGCTCACATTCTGGATGTTCGTCGTGGTGTTCGTAGGCCTGCTGGCCGCCGAGATAAGCATTATGACACGCGAAATCCGCAAAGCCGCCGGCCGCGACCTGCTGGCCGACTGAGCCGCCTCGATTCCATAATTATACACTAACCAAAGACATACAACGCAATATGGAAGCATTACAGATATACTGGTGGTTCGTGATCTCGCTCCTCGGGGGGCTGCTGGTGTTCCTGCTCTTCGTGCAGGGTGGCCAGACAATGATATGGTCCACCCGCAACGCCGAACGGAAATCACTCATGGTCAACGCCCTTGGCCGTAAATGGGAACTGACGTTCACCACCCTGGTGGTGTTCGGCGGAGCTTTCTTCGCCTCGTTCCCGCTCTATTACTCCACAAGCTTCGGCGGAGCCTATTGGCTCTGGATGCTCATTCTGCTGAGCTTCATCCTGCAGGCCGTAAGCTATGAGTTCCGGTCGAAGCCGGGCAATGTATTCGGGCAGTCTACCTACGATATATTCCTGCTGATCAACGGATGCGTGGGTTGCGTACTGCTCGGCGCCGCCGTAGGGATGCAGTTTTTCGGCGCCGACTTCTCTGTGGAGCGCCAGAGCATCCTCAACGCCGGTGCTCCGGTGATTTCCTCCTGGGGTCCGATGCATGGTCTCGACGTGGTGTTCAGCATACCATGCCTCCTGCTGGGCTTCGCAGTGCTTTTCCTGGCGCGCACGCTCGGCGCCCTCTTCTTCGGCATGAGCGTGAAGGATGCCGACGAGCGCGAGTTCGCCCACGGCATGCGCACCCGCACACTCTTCAACGGCACTCTGTTCGTTCTCCTCTTTCTCGCATTCCTCTTCGCGCTCCTCACAGCCGACGGCTACTCGCGCCTTGCCGACGGACTGGTGGTAAAAGTGCCCTACAAGTATTTCTTCAATCTGGTTGACCTATGGTGGATAGGCGCAGCCTTCCTGCTGGCTGTGCTCGCAGTGGTCTACGGCATATTGCGGTCGGCCTTCGACGCGCGTTTCCGCACGGGCTTCTGGTGGACAGGCGCAGGCGTGGTAGTGGCCGTATGCTGCCTCTTCTGCATCAGCGGCTACAACAACACCGCCTTCCTCCCATCGACCACCGACCCGCAGAGTTCGCTCTTCATCACCAACGCCTCGTCGACCGAGTTCACTCTGCGCGTCATGGCATGGGTGACGGTGCTACTGCCCGTAGTGGTGGGCTACATAGCCTATGTATGGCACAAGATGACCTCGCCGGCCATCACAGCCCGCGAACTCGAGGCGGACGACCACGCCTATTAATACCCGTATTTTATTTAAGGAGGAATTTTCTTAACTTTGTGGGTTGAATCGGGCCGCAGGCCCGGTTCAGCCCACAAACCTTATATACCCCACAGTGAACTCCTCCGACACAAGCACAATAACCGGCGGTTCAGCCAAGGCGCCCAAACGCATAGCCATTCTCGGGTCGACAGGCTCGATAGGCACCCAGACGCTCGACGTAATAGCCGAATACCCCGACCGTTTCCGCCCCACGCTGCTCGTGGCGGGACGCAAGGTCGACACGCTCATACAGCAGGCGCTGAAATGGCGCCCGCAGATGGCAATAATCGCCGACGAATCGCTCTACTGGAAACTGCGCGACGCCCTGGCACCGCTCGGCATCGCCACAGCAGCGGGCCAGCAGGCCATCAACGACGCCATGGCCTCCGACTGCTTCGACACGGTGGTCACTGCCACCGTAGGCTACAGCGGCCTCGCCCCCACCCTCCGCGCCATCGAGGCCGGGAAAGACATAGCCTTGGCCAACAAGGAGACAATGGTGGTTGCCGGCGAACTTGTCACCGCCGCCCTCGCCCGCTCCGCATCGCGCATCCTCCCGGTCGACTCCGAGCACTCGGCAATCTACCAGTGTCTGGTCGGCGAGGATCCCGCAAAGGTGCGCCGTCTGATTATCACTGCCTCCGGCGGCCCGTTCCGTACCTGGACGCCGGCACAGCTCGCCTTGGCCACGATGCGCGACGCCCTGAAGCACCCCAACTGGAGCATGGGCGCGAAAATCACCATCGACTCGGCCACGATGGTCAACAAAGCCTTCGAGATAATCGAGGCACGCTGGCTGTTCGACATGCCGGCCGAGAAAATTACGGCCGTGGTTCATCCGCAGTCGATCGTCCACTCTATGGTGGAATTTGTCGACGGCGCCGTAAAGGCTCAGCTCGGAGTGCCCGACATGCGCCTTCCCATTCGCTACGCCCTGGGCGAGACGGTGCGGCTGGCCACCGACGACTCCCCGCTTACACTCGGACGCATGACCCAGCTCACCTTCGAAGCTCCCGACACCGAGCGTTTCCCCGGTTTCACCCTCGGCCACTATGCCCTGCGCGCCGGAGGAACCGCCGCCTGCATCATCAACGCCGCCAACGAAGTGGCCGTAGAGGCCTTCCTCCAGCAGAAAATCGGCTTCACGCATATCTACCGCCTGATAGAGCAGGCTCTGCAGGCCATGCCGATGATTCCCAACCCCTCGCTGGCCGACTATGTGGCCGTAAACGACGCCACGCGCGCCTATACATCCTCGCTTATCGCCAAATAACTTCCCACCTCACCCCGACGAACAACCACACATGGAAACATTCCTCATAAAAGCCGCCCAGCTGATCTGCGCTCTCTCGCTTCTGGTCATCATCCACGAGTTCGGCCACTTCATGTGGGCGCGCATCTTCAAAATCCGCGTCGAGAAATTCTATATCTTTTTCAACCCCTGGTTCTCGCTGGCCAAATGGAAGCCCAAGAAGAGCGAGACCGAATGGGGCATCGGATGGCTGCCGCTCGGCGGCTACGTGAAGATTGCCGGAATGACCGACGAATCGATGGACACCGCGCAGCTCGCCTCCGAGCCCAAGCCCTGGGAGTTCCGCTCGAAGCCCGCATGGCAACGGCTGCTGGTAATGACCGGCGGCGTGCTCAACAACTTCATCCTCGCCATAATCATCTACGCCGGAATAGCCTTCTGGTGGGGCGAGAAAACCATCCCCTTCCAGAACGCCTACGAGGGGATGGACTTCACCCCCGCGATGCAGGCTCTCGGATTCCGCAACGGCGACATTCTCCTTGAGGCCGACGGACGCACACTCGACTCGCGCGAGCGCTCCGTAGCCTTCAAAATGCTCGAAGCGAGGGAAGTGACCGTGCTGCGCAACCACCGCGACACCGTAGCCATCCGGCTGCCCGAGGGCGCCATCCTCACCATCCCGGAGAATGACCCGCTCATGGCCATCCGCGTGCCCGTCTACGTAAAGCAGATCATGCCCGGCGAACCCGCCGCAGAGGCCGGGCTGCAGGTGGGCGACCGCATCATAGCCGTGGGCGATAGCCTCACTCCCGCCTTCACCGAGCTTTCGCCCGCGCTGATGGCCTACAAGGGGCAGAAGACCGACCTTACCATAGTGCGCGGCAACGACACCCTCCGCGTGGCCGCCACTCCCACCGAGGCCGGCAAGCTCGGCTTCGGCCTGAAGACCCCCGCCGAGATGTTCGATGTGGAGATAACGGCCTACAACCCGCTGCAGGCCATCCCCGTGGGTGTGCGCAACGGTACCGAGATGCTCACCACCTACGTCGGCTCGCTCAAGCACCTATTCACCAAGGAAGGCGCCGAGAGCATCGGCGGCTTCGGCGCCATCGGCAACCTCTTCCCCGCCGCGTGGGACTGGCGCACCTTCTGGGAGATGACCGCCTTCCTCTCGATTATCCTCGCATTCATGAACATCATACCCATCCCGGCCCTCGACGGCGGCCACGTGATGTTCCTGCTCTGGGAGGTCGTAACGCGCCGCAAGCCCTCCGACAAGGTGCTCGAATACGCCCAGATGGCCGGCATGTTCTTCCTTATCGCCCTGCTCATCTACGCCAACTCCAACGATATTTACCGCTTCCTGATTAAATAATGGCTCAACCCAACTACCCCGTGCTGCGCCTCAAGCGCGGCAAAGAAGAGTCGCTCGACCGCTTCCACCCCTGGGTGTTCTCCGGAGCGCTCGCCGACGGCACCATTCCGGAATCGCTCGAAGAGGGCGACGTAGTGGCCGTGCAGACCTCCGACGGCCGTACCATCGGTGTAGGCCACTTCCAGATCGGCAGCATCGCCGTGCGCATCCTCGATTTCGGACTCACCGACATAGGCGCCGACTTCTTTCGCTCGCGTCTGGAGCAGGCGCTGGCCCTGCGCAAAGCCCTGCGGCTCGCACGCCCCGACAATGACGCCTACCGTCTGGTTCACGGCGAGGGGGATTTCCTCCCCGGCCTGGTGGTCGACGTCTACGGTCCCACGGCAGTGCTCCAGGCCCATTCGCCCGGCATGCATTACGCCCGCCAGACCATTGCCGAGCAGATTGCCTCGCTCCCCGGCCTGGGCGTACGCAACGTATATTATAAATCCGAGACCACACTCCCCTACAAGGCCCATCTCGACCCGCAGAACACCTATCTCGTAGGTGGATTCGAGACCTCGGTAGCTTCGGAGAACTCCCTGAAATTCAACATCGACTGGCTCCGGGGGCAGAAAACGGGCTTCTTCCTCGACCAGCGCGACAACCGCTCGCTGCTGCGCCACTATTCGCGCGGCCGGAGGGTGCTCAACATGTTCTGCTACACGGGCGGCTTCTCCGTCTACGCCCTCAGCGGCGGCGCCGAAGCCGTCGACTCGGTCGACTCCTCCGAAAAGGCCATCACGCTTACCGACGCCAACGTGGCCCTGAACTTCGGCCAGTGCCCGCGCCACCGATCGTTTGCCCGCGATGCCTTCAAGTTTCTCGACGATATGGCCTCCGACGCCTACGACCTCATCGTGCTCGACCCGCCGGCCTTCGCCAAGCACCGCAGCGCCCTGCGCAACGCCCTGCGCGGCTACCAGAAACTCAACGCCAAGGCCTTCGAAAAAATCGCCCCCGGCGGCATCCTCTTCACCTTCAGCTGTTCGCAGGCCGTGAGCCGCGAGCAGTTCCGTCTGGCAGTCTTCTCGGCCGCGGCCCAGAGCCGCCGCCGCGTGCGCATCCTCCATCAGCTCACCCAGCCGGCCGACCATCCCGTGAACATCTACCACCCCGAGGGTGAATACCTCAAAGGCCTCGTGCTCTACGTGGAATAACCCTCCCGGTCCATCATAATTAACCGATTCAGAATGAAACACCAACTCATCGCCCTCGCCGTCCTCGCAGGCTGCTCGATATCCGCCATGGCAAATGTCACTGACCCCAACAATCCTTCGGGCACCGTAGTAGACCGCTTCGCCGACATCGAAGTGCTCCGCTACACCGTGCCCGGATTCTCCGACCTCACCCTCGACCAGAAGAAATTCATCTATTACCTCACCGAGGCTGCCCTGAGCGGCCGCGACATACTCTGGGACCAGAACGGACGCTACAATCTACAGCTCCGCCAGCTCCTCGAGGCTATCTACAAAAACTACAGCGGCGACCGCAAAGCGGCCGACTTCCTCGCCTTCGAGACTTATCTCAAGCAGGTGGAATTCGGCAACGGTGCCTACCACCACTATTCGGCCGACAAATTCACGCCCGGATTCTCGCGCACATGGTTCGACGCGCAGGTGGCCACGCTCGCCAAGGCCGACCCCGCGCTGACGGCCAAGCTCCAGCCCGCCATGCCCGACCTCGAAAAGCTCATCTTCGACCCCTCGTTCATGGCCAAGCGCGTAAATCAGGCCGAAGGCCAGGACCTCGTGCTCACCTCGGCCAACAATATGTATGAAGGCGTCACGCAGAAGGAGGTAGAGGACTACTTCAACGCCCTGAAGAATCCCGACGACCCCACACCCGTATCCTACGGTCTGAACACCAAGGTTGTAAAGCGCGACGGCAAGGTCGTGGAGCTTCCCTATAAAGTCGGTGGCCTCTATTCCGACGCCATCGGGCGCATCGTGGAGAATCTGGAGAAAGCGCTCCCCTACGCCGAAACCGAAAAGCAGAAAAAATCCATCGAGGAGCTCATCGGCTTCTACCGCACCGGCTCGCTCAAGGCTTTCGACGACTACTCGATTCTATGGGCCGAGGACACCACTCCTGTGGTCGACTTCATCAACGGCTTCATCGAGAGCTACGGCGACCCGCTGGGCATGACCGGCTCGTGGGAATCAATCGTCAACTACAAGAATCAGGCAGCCTCGCAGCGCACGGAGACGATTTCGGCCAACGCGCAGTGGTTCGAGGACCGCTCGCCCGTCGACCCGCGTTTCCGCAAGCCCGTGGTCAAGGGCGTGAGCGCCAAGGTAATCAACGCCGCCATTCTCGCCGGCGACTCCTATCCCTCCACCCCCATCGGCATCAACCTGCCCAACTCCAACTGGATACGCGCCGCCCACGGCTCCAAATCCGTGACTATCGAGAACATCACCCAGGCCTACGACGACGCCAGCCACGGCAACGGCTTCAACGAAGAATTCGTAATCGACCAGCCCACGCGCGACCTTCTCGACAAATATCTCTTCATAACCGACAATCTCCACACCGACCTCCACGAATGTCTCGGCCACGGCTCCGGCCGTCTGCTCCCCGGAGTTGACCCCGACGCCCTCAAAGCCCACGGCTCGACCCTCGAAGAGACGCGCGCCGACCTCTTCGCCCTCTACTATCTGGCCGACCCGCACCTTGTGGAGCTCGGTCTGCTCGACAATCCCGACGCCTACAAGGCAGAGTACTATAAATATATGCTCAACGGCCTGATGACCCAGCTGATGCGCATCGAACCCGGCAAAGACGTTGAGGAAGCCCACATGCGCAACCGCAAGCTCATCGCCGAATGGGTGCTCGAAAAAGGTGCCCCCGACCGCGTGGTCGAGATGGTGAAGCGCGACGGCAAGACCTATGTGCAAATCAACGACTACGCCCGTATGCGCGAGCTTTTCGGCCAGCTTCTCGGCGAAATCCAGCGCATAAAGAGCGAAGGCGACTACGAGGCCGGCGCACGCCTGGTCGAGCAGTACGCCGTGAAGGTCGATCCGACGCTCCACCGCGAGGTGCTCGACCGCTACGCCAAGCTCAATATCGCCCCCTACAAGGGCTTCGTCAACCCGGCCTACACCCCGATTCTCGACGCCGACGGCAACATCACCGACATCAACGTGACATTCACCGAAGGCTACCTCCCGCAGATGTTCCGCTACTCCGAATCCTACTCCCCGCTCACAAAATAACCACTGAATTTCAATAGAATACACACAGATATGGAAAACCTGTTCGATACCGTATCGGCCGACATCAAGAAGGCCATGCTCGCCCGCGACGCCGTTCGCCTCGAATCGCTCCGCGGCATTAAGAAAGAGTTTCTCGAAGCCAAGACCGCCAAAGGCTCCGACGGCACCCTCTCCGACGACCGCGCCATCCAGATTCTCTCCAAGATGGTGAAGCAGCGCCGCGAGAGCGCCGAAATCTACACACAGCAGAACCGTCCCGAACTTGCCGAGGCCGAACTCGCCCCCGAAGAGCTCGACGCTGCCCTCCGCGAGATTATAGCTCGCGTAGGCGCCACTTCGCCCAAGGAGATGGGCAAGGTGATGGGCGTGGCTTCGAAAGAACTCGCCGGCAAAGCCGAAGGCCGCGCCATTTCCGCAGCCGTCAAGGCTCTACTCTCCTGATTACGCAATCACAACCCACTGATATGCAGGATGCCCCCCTACATACTCCGCTCAACACGGGCGCCACGCCACACGCAAGTGTGCCGTCGGCGCCCGTGGGGCGTTTCGCTCCGTCGCCTTCAGGGCGCATGCACCTGGGCAACATCTACACCGCCGTAATGTCGTGGCTCTCAGCCCGCAGCCGCGGCGGCCGCTGGATTATTCGCATCGAGGACCTCGACCCCCAGCGCTCAAAGCCGGAATACACCCGCCTGATCGAGGACGACCTCCGCTGGCTCGGACTTGAATGGGACGAGGGTGGCACCGACGGCCGCGGTTCCCACGGCCCCTACCTTCAGAGTCTGCGCCACGACATCTACGCCGACGCCTTACGACGCCTTGAAGAAAAAGGGCTGACCTACCGCTGCATATGCCGCCGCGCCGACATACTCGCCACCCAGGCGCCCCACGAATCCGACGGCCGCGTAATCTATAAGGGTACCTGCCGGCCGCCACACCTCGGAGGAACCGCCGAAATCGCCGACGACCGTCCCGCCGCCACGCGGCTTTACGTTCCCGACCGCACGATAGCGTTCACCGACCGCATCTGCGGCCCGCAGAGCGTCGACCTCGCCACACACTGCGGCGACTTCATACTCCGCCGTGCCGACGGCGCCTGGGCCTATCAGCTCGCCGTAGTAGTCGACGATGCCCTGATGGGCGTCACGGAAGTAGTGCGCGGCAACGACCTGCTGCTCTCCACAGCCCAACAGATTTACCTCTACAGCCTCCTGGGCTATCCCGTGCCCGAATTTGCCCACCTGCCCCTGCTCTGCAACGCCGCCGGGCAGCGTCTCTCCAAGCGCGACGGCGCCATGGCCATGGATGCACTCCGCGCCATCCATACGCCCCAGTCTCTTCTGGGCCATATCGCCCACCTCGCCGGCCTCCTTCCGTCCCCCACACCCATCTCCCTTACCGACCTACTCGCTGTTGCCCTCGCCTCCTCCCACCCGCTCTTCCGCTGAAACTCCACAGCCAATGTCCAACGCCGCCACGTCGCGTGAGGGTATTGCGGAACAGCAATTTCCGCCCACATTGTAGGGACGCACGGCTCGTGCGTCCGCGCAACAGGCTGAATTTCAAACGTAACACTCGGACGCACAGACCGTGCGTCCCGACCTTCCGGTGGACCTGCAACAGTCTCTCTGCCCCCGCCGCTCGGCGGGGGCGTATCCGGATGGCAGGGCGGCTTACTTTAGCTTATCCTTAAGCTCTGATTTCAAAGGGATTATCTTACCGAAAATCACGACCCCAGACACTACCGAGGGCTGGTCGTCGCCTATTATGAGATGCGCGTCGAAGGTCGAGAAAAATACGTAATCTGTAACATCTGTCTGAATCAGCTTGTCTAAAATCGACGGTCCGAGCAGCATTGTCAGCCCGCTAAGCGCCTGGCGTCCAATTGAATTGCTCTCATCGTCCACATTGTCGACAATAGCCTCATTGAGGCGCTCGACAAGAAACGTATTCAGCTCATCCTTAACCTCTTGCTTCGACGGATTTTTCAACGCCGCCACAACGAAGATGGCAATTATCGCCAACCATATAATCAGCTTTTTCGAGCCCGATTTGCGGGGCCTGCAGCCAGAAGTATGCAGCCGGCGATCCGTCTCAACCTGCTGCATATCTACCTTTTCAACCGGCGTAGCGGGTTTTGCGGTTTCATCGGAAACCGCACCTTCGCGCTTGCGCTGTTCTTCAATAGCCTTACGATAAGATTCGAGCGACATAATATTAATGGAAATTATCCCGATAACT
>OHQI01000355.1_pt1 | contig 11080 bp, 8 predicted proteins | sample 1577911 | NCBI WGS metagenome assembly OHQI01 (sample SAMEA3879502, study PRJEB24766) | human gut metagenome | biome: human-associated habitat; feature: feces | place: USA | collected 1985/1987
GAGGGAACGGAAAAACCGTTCCCTCTTTTTTCATCAGATAGTGGCCGCTTACTTGGCGGCGCGGTAGAGGAAGGAAACGATCTGCGCACGCAGGCAGTTGCTGTTCGGGGAGAAGGTGGTGTCGCTCGTGCCGGTGGTCACGCCCGCGTTGACGGCCCACTGCACGGCGGGGGCGTAGAAGGCGCTCGCGCTCACATCGGCAAAGGCGTTCGTGCCCTCAGCCGCCGGTGCGCCGGCCGCTCTCCACTGGAAGGTGACGGCCTGTGCGCGCGTGACGGAAGCATCCGGGGAGAAGGTCGTGCTGCTCGTGCCGGTGGTCACGTTGTTTTCCACCGCCCACGCAACGGCCTTTTCGTAATACGCGCCGCTCTTCACGTCGGTGAAGGACGTGGTCATGGACTTCGGCTCGGGACTGCCGTTGGCTCTCCACAGGAAGGTGACCATCTGGCCGCGCGTGCAGCCCGCGTTCGGCGCAAAGGTCGTGGCGGTCGCGCCGGAGGTGATGCTCTTCGCGACGGCCCAGACAACGGCGTCGGCATAGTAGGCGTCGTCGGCAACATCGGTAAAGGGAAGCGACGCGGAGCCGTCATAGTTCTTGTCGCTCAGGACGGAGGAGAAGAGGAAGTTGCTGATGAAGGCGTACTCGTCTCTCTGGTGGACCTTATGGGTGAGGGAGTTGGCAAAGAGGACGACATTCATGCCGTTTTCCTTGTAGGCAAAGCCCTGCACGCCGCCGTTTAAGTAGGCCTTGAAGCCCGCGGCGCGCTCGGCAGTGTTCGTGGGGATGAAGCCCTCGGTGGGCGTCTTGGTCTTATCGCTCTTGACGAGGACCGTCGCGGAGGCGGGGATCTTGGAGAAGTATCCGAGGCCGTAGGCGTAGAGGATATCGTCGCCGTCAGCAATGTAGCTCGCGTTCACAAGGGTCTTGTTGGGATAGACAACGGGGGTCAGGCAATCCATCGCGCCGTCCAGCTCGGTGTATTCCACGCCGGCGATGAGGTCAGAGGCGGAGGACGCTGCGGAATAGCTGTAACCGATGTACGGCAGGCCGTTTTTCACGGCGGTCTTTGCGGCGGTGTCGAGCTTCGTCGCACCTGCGGCGGCGTCCGCCTTGGTCACGTCGGAGGTCGTGGTGAAGCCCATGAGGTTCATCGCGGCGGTATCATAGTTCCAGCCGGCGCTCTGGCTGATCTGCGGCGTGTAGACAAATCCCTTCTCGCTTTCAGCAGGCGTGCCGGGGACGTAGACGGTCGGGGACTTGGTGATGATCTTCGCCTTCACGCTTGTCTTGTCGACGCCCGCGGCAGAGAGCAGATACTTGCCCGCGACGGTCTGATAGTCGGCGTAGGAGCAGATGAAATCGCCCATGTGGTCGCCGCTCGTGACCATGCCGACGGTCTTGCCGGCCTTGAGAAGTTCGTTGACGGCGGCGGTGGAGTCTTCAGAGGCGTTGGAGAGGATGACGTCCTTATTCTTGTCGCCGGTGAAGTAGGAGGTCAGCGCCTTGGTGTAAGCGAGCGCGTCGTCGTGGTCCATCGCGTCGCCGCAGACGGCGGAGATGCTCTTGTAGGCGGCGGGCTCGGCCACGGTGACCATGTCGAAGCCGCGCGTTTCATTGAAGGAGGTGATGCCCTCGGAGTAGAGGATCGTCCAGCCGTTGATGAGCGTGCCGTCATACAGCGCGCCGTTGGCGACAGAGCGCTTGGCCTGATACATCGGGACGATCATCGTACCGGCGGGGTAGGCAACGCCGTCATAGGTGAATTCCTTTTCAGTCACGTTGACCTTGACGTCGTTTCTCGTGAGCCACTCCATCATGTCGGCCGCGGCCTGAAGGTTGGTCTGGTTCTTGCCGTCGAGCGGGATGATGTAGCACTCGGGATAGAAATTGCCGTTCTGGCCCGTGCCGTTGTACTCGGGACGGAAGACGTCCATCTCCGCGCCCTCGACGTCGTTCTGGTCGCACAGCCACTGGCCGACGAGCGCGTAGGCGTCGGAATTGAAGTTCTTCACGCCGCGCTGGAAGATGGTGACCTGGGATTCGAGATAGGAAAGCTTCTCCGCGGCAACATAGGCGGCGTTGCCGAGGATACCGTACTGCGCCGCCTGAGCGGTATCGTCGTTGTAGGCGGGCAGCTCAACGGTATAGGCAACGGTGCCCTGCAGCATGGCAAACTGAGGAGTGTAGCTCGTGGACATATCGTCCCACGGGTCTTCCCAGTAGGTCTCGGTGCCGTTGCCGGTGTAGCTCAGGTAATCGCGCTGAGGGATCACATAGCTGTTGTAGCCGTCGTTATTGGCGACCGCCGCGATGCCCAGCGCCTCGCCGCCGGTGATGAGGTGCTCGGCGAGCAGGTCGTACTCAAAGTTCGGCTCGTGCGGGGGATCGCAGGGCTCGCACTGGAAGGCCTGCACGCGGCCGTGGAACTCGGCAAGCGACATGGGGTTGAACGTGCCGATGAGCTGCTGCATGTTGGCCGTCTCGCTCGTGGTCTGGAAGGAGTTGTCGCGGTTGAGGTCATAGCCATTGGTGGAATGTCTCGTCAGGTAAGTACGTCCGTCGACATTCTCCTCGGGGACGAGGATGAAGAACACGTCGGACAAAAGCTCGTCCTTGACGTTCACAGTGTTGCTCTTCACGGTGTAATACTTTTCAAGGTCGACCTTGCCGGACTTGCCGTTGTTGTCGGCCGTCAGGTAACCTAAGTAGCTGGCCTTATCCTTGACGAGGTCGGGGATGGCAACGCTGCCCTCCGCGCCCACAGGGCCCATCTCTTCCTTGAGCTCTTTTTCGCCCGCGGCGGTGAAGCCCGTGAGCGTCTTGTAGTCGATGGTCTTTTCGCTCGTGATCATCTTGGCGAAGTCGAGCACGCCGTCGGTGGCGGCGACCTCGTTGGAGTGGATGTTGGAATACATCACGGGCACGCGGATATCGTCGAGCGCGCCGGACTTGATCTGGGCGAGCACGGCATCGGGATCGGTCTCGGCCTGCTCGGTCAGGGCGAGCCACTTGCTCACGCTCGCCTTGGAGTCGGCCACGATGAGATAGGGCATATCACGGCCCGCGGTGGACTGGCCCATGGAGAATTCTTCCACGTAGAGACCGTTTTTCGTGCCGTTTGCCACGATCGTATCGAGCTCCTTGTAGATCTCCCACATGGTGTTGAAGTTTTCATACGGCGCAACTTTGACGCTCACGGAGCCGAGATCCTTGCCGCTGTTTTTGGCGACGAGATCAAAGTAGCCGCACAGGTCGATGTAGTAGCCGCCGTTCACATGGGGCACGCTGTAGTCGACGCTGGTCACGCCGGTTCTGCGGTTGGTGGAGTAGAAGTAGTTATTCACGTGGAAGCTCACGTCGAGGACGGTCTTGCCGTTTTTCTCGCTTGCGGAGAGCTTGATGTCCGTGAACTGGTGCTCGTCGCCCTCGGTCAGCCAGTCATTCAGAGAGCCGCCCGCGTAAGCGTAGGGGAACAGCTCCTCGTTGACGTAGGGGCGGGAATCGTCGCGCTCGAGCGAGAGCGAAACGGTACCGGTGCTGACGGCCGCGGCGAGCGCATCCTTCGTCATGCCGGACACGGGGATGGAGAGGGACACGTCCTTGCCGTTTTCATCGGTGACAAGGGTGATGGTCGCGTCGACCGGGAATTTCGTTCCCAGCAGCGCATCGTCCTTGGGGTTCATGTCCTGGTAGCTGACGGCGAACGCGGACGTGACCGCGAGCGAGAGCGTCATTACCAGGGCCATCAGCAGCGCGAGCGCTTTGCTGACAGAGTTTGGATAATGTTTCATGGTTTTCGTCCTCCAGAATGGTCTTATGCCGCCACACACAGCGGCGGAAAGTTGATACGTTTAGTGTAACTCAATAAAAATACATAGTCAAGAGAATATTCATACCTAATCATGCCAAATTTCAGCGTTGAATCTGTATTTTTGTTCATCATTTTTCACAAAGCAGTGCGTCAAGCCCCCGTCTTTCAGATCCTTTTGTGAATGTATTCGCAAATTTATACAGAACCGTGCTGCATAGGATATTCTTCTTCGCCGCGATTGCAAATGACGGCGGGGCGCATTATAATAAGAGGCAATCATCATTCAAACGCAGGAGGAACCGAATATGCGGCTGCAAAGCGCAATCTTTACACTGGGCGATACCCTCTTCACCCCCGACGGCGCGGCGCGCGAGGGACTCGACAAGGCGCTTTCACTTTTTAAGATGGAGGGCGTGTGGCTCGGCGCGGTGACGGCGCTCAGCGCGGAGGACGCGCAAAAAGCGCTCGAAAAGGCGGGGCTTAACTCGTATTTCCGCTTCGTGCTGACAGAATCCGTCGCGCTCTGCAAGGCGGACAGCGGCACGATGTTCGAGCGCGCGATGAAGCGCCTGCACTCGCAAAAGGACGATACGATCGTCTTTTCCGGCTCGCTTGCGGCGATTCAAAACGCGAAGGACGCGGGTTTTCGCACCGTGGCGGTGCAGGGAAGTGCGGGCGCGGCGGACTGGTCGACGATGCAGCAACTCGCCACGCAGAGCCTTGCGCAGTACAGCGAATTGCTGTCAGATTCTGTGTGAATTTTGGAAAAACGACAGGATTCGACGTTTTTTTAGTTTTAGTTGCAGTCTTTCTCAACTGTGATATCGTAAGAATATAACTATCAGAAAGGAAGGTTCGCGCCATGTTTGATTTCTACTCGGCTACCATCTTCCTTTCGGTCTTTATTATGATTATCATGGACATGCTCGTGAGCGGCAATGATCTGATGGAGCATGACAAAAAACAGATAGTTTACACGATCTCCGTTACTGATGATCGCATGCATGGTATCGGAATGGTTCGGCGTCTGGATGGACGGGGCCGACCCGTCGCTGCGGACGCTGCACATCCTCGTTAAGACCATCGAGCTGTCCACAGCGCCGATCATCACTGTGCTTTGCAGCGACCTGATGACGCCGCTCAAGCATAAAAAGCTCATTTATACCCTCATCGGCGTCCACGCGGGGCTCGAGGTGCTGTCGGCTTTCTTCGGCTTCATCTTCTCGGTCGACGCACAAAACGTTTATCATCACGAAACGTTTTACTGGGTCTACGTGCTGGCCTATGCCAGCGGCGTTCTGCTGTTCATTGGTCAGCTGCTGAGCGAGAGTTCGCACCATTATGGCCTGTATCGGGCGCTCGTTATCGTCCTGCCGGTTTTTCCTTCTGTGGGCTGTTCCTCCAGTACGGTGCCGGAGTGCGCATCATGTGGGCGTGCTCAGCGGTCGATGTTCTGATGGTTTACATCCTGTATTCCGAGCTCACGCAGAAAATCGACACGCTGACTCATCTTCTGAACCGCCGCAGCTATGAGAGCCGTCTCGCCTCGTTGCGCGGGCACGCAGTCATCTACTATTTCGACGTGGACGAGTTCAAGTCCGTCAACGACACCTTTGGCCATGGCGTGGGCGACGCGGTGCTTGCCGAGGTCGGCAGCACGATCTACGCCGTGTTCTCCAAGGTCGGCTACTGCTACCGCATCGGCGGCGACGAATTCTGCGTCATCGCGCAAATCTCCGACACTGCGGCGGAAAAGTATCTTTCGGAATTCCTGCGCGAGCTGACGGCACGGCGAGTGAAAAACGAGCACCTGCCGCACGTGTCGGTCGGCTATGTGTGCTTCAATCCGGTGCTCGGCAGCGTAGAGGATGCGATCAAACGCGCCGACCGGATGATATACCACTACAAGCGCAAGCGCAAAAGCGAAGCGCTCACAAATGATGATACCGTAAAAAGCTGACGATCTTTTGACCGTCAGCTTTTTGTATCTGCTTTTATTTCGCCTCAATCTCCGCGTCCTCCTGCGGCTGGAGCTTGCTGCCAAAATACGCGAGCACCGCGCCGAGGATGGCGCACGCGACGCCCCAGACCATCTCCGCTGTCGAGGCAAAGTCCGTCGGAATGATAATGATCGTGGAGGCAAGCACGATGCCGATGACGGCGTGATAAGCGATGGAGTAGTGCGTGTCGAAAAGCCTGCTCACGATACGGGCAAACAGCGCCATCACGCCGACCATGCCAAGCCCCCAGGGGATGAGCACGGTGAAATCAAGCTGCGCAATGCCGTCGATCAGCGGCGTGAGAAGGCCGACCGCCATCAGGATGGACGACGACGTCATCCCCGGGATGATGAAGCTGAAGCCCCACAGCACGCCGCAGAAGAGAAAGCCCCAGAAGTTTGCGGGCATCTCGGAAAACGAGCTAAACTTGACGGCCATCAGCGCGCCGAACAGGGCGAGGAAGCTGACGATCAGCGAGATGTACGAACCGTTGCCGCGCCCCTGCGTGCCCGCCTCGTGCCAGAGGTCGGGCAGCGTGCCGAGGATGAGCCCGATGAAGAGGCACGTGGCGACGGTTTCCGACTGGTGAAACAGCGCAAGGATCACGCTGCCGCCGCCCAAAAAGCCGATCGCCCAGCCGATGCCGACGGCGAGCAGCATCCGCCAGTAGCGTTGAAGCGCGCGCCTGGGGTGCGTGAGCAGCTCCATCGCGGGGCGGTAGATGCCGAATACGACTGCGAGCACGCCGCCGGAGATGCCCGGCAAAATCGCGCCCGCGCCGATGATGATACCCTGCACAATGCGCATGATACCGTTTTTGATGCGGGAATTTTTCATATTGCTGCCTTTTTATGTGCTGCGCCCGCCGCAAAGCGGCGGAACGCGACGCGGTTTAATAGCCCTTTCTGCGGTCGACGAGGTGATGCATCGGGCGGCCCGCGGCGTAATTTTCCAGATTTTCGCAGAAGAGCTGCACGTTGCGCTCGCAGGTGTAGCCGAGCGTCATGTTGCCCGCGACGTGCGGCGTGAGCAGGAGGTTCTTGGCCTTGCGCAGCGGATGATCCGCAGGCAGCGGTTCGGGCACGACGACATCGAGCGCCGCACCGGCGAGGTGCCCGGAATCCAGCGCTGCAATGAGCGCGTCCTGATCGATGGCCGTGCCGCGGCCGACGTTGACGACATAAGCGCCTTTCGGGAGCAACGCCATGCGCTCTGCGTTCAGGATGTTCACCGTGTCGCTCACCGAGGGGAGAGACATGAAGAGAAGATCGGTCTCGGGCAGGAGCTGATCGAGCTCCGTGACGGGATGAACGGCGTCAAAGTCCGCGTTCGCGCGGCCGCTGCGGCTGACGCCGGTCAGGCTCGCGGGATGGAACGCGCGCACGCGGCGGGCAAATTCCGTGCCGATGTCGCCCGTGCCGAGGCACGTGACGCGCGCGCCGTGGAGCGAGTGGATGCCGCCCGGGAGCACGCGCCAGCCGCCCTCGCGGATGATCTCGGTGTATTCCATCTGGCGGCGCAGCAGCATCAGCGAGACCATGACGGAATGCTCGGCGATCGTCGTGCCGTAAGCGCCCGAGGCGTTCGTCAGCAGGCAGTCGGGATTCTGATACAGGTCGTCGCGGCAGAAGCGGTCCACGCCCGCCCAGCAGCTCGCGTACCACTTGAGATTGCGTGCGCCCGCGATAACGCGCTGGGACGGATGGCCGTAGAGGATCGTGCAGTCGTCCACATTGCCCTCCGCCGCCCTGGACGAGGGGAAGAAGACGATGTCGTAGCCGCAGCGTGCGGCGGTGTCGCGCAGCGTCTTTTCGTATGCCGGAGTCAGGAAGTCGATGATGACGCCGATTTTTTCATTCATGGTTCAATTCCTCCAAAATCATTTCTGCGACGCGCAGGCCGTCGGCCGCAGCACTCATGATGCCGCCGGCGTAGCCCGCGCCCTCGCCGCAGGGATATAGACCGCGCAGGGCGGATTGAAAACTCAAGTTGTCGCGCACAATGCGCACAGGCGACGAAGAGCGCGTCTCCACCGCCGTCAAAACGGCGTCGGGCGCATCGAAGCCCCTTAATTTCCGTCCCAGCATCGGAAGGCCCTCCTCGAGCGCCTCGCACACAAAGGGCGGGAGGCAGCTGTGCAGGTCGCACCAGCGGACGGAGGGAAGATAGGTCGGCACGACCTTTCCCGCTCCCGTTGACGGGCGATGCTTGAGAAAATCTTCGACCCGCTGGGCGGGGGCGGCGTAATTTCCGCCGCCAAGGCGATAGGCCGCGTCCTCCAGCTCGCGCTGGAACTGGACGCCCGCGAGGGTATCGCCGGACGGGAAATCCTCCGGCGTAACGGAGACCAAAAGTCCGCCGTTGATGTTCTCGCCGTCGCGCGCAAATTCGCTCATGCCGTTTGTCACGACGCGCTTTTCCTCCGACGCGGCGGCGACGACCTCGCCGCCGGGGCAGACGCAGAACGAGAACACGCCGCGCCCCTTTTCCGTGTGGCAGGAGAGCTTGTACGACGTGGGTGGGAGGCCGTAGCGGCCCGCCGCCTCCTTATATTGCGCTAAGTCCATGTCGCGCTGGCGGTGCTCGATGCGCACGCCGACGGCAAAGGGCTTGGGCTCCATCGGCACGCCGCGCTTTTGCAGCATTTCGAACGTATCGCGCGCGCTGTGGCCGGGCGCGAGCACGACGTGCTTTGTGGGCAGCGTGTACTCCCCCTCGGGGGCGCTCACGCGCAGCGCCGTGACGCTGCCGCTGTTCTGCTCGATATCCACAACCTTGTGGGAAAACCGAACTTCGCCGCCGCGGTCGATGATCTCGCGGCGGAGATTTTGCAGCACCACATATAATTTGTCGGTGCCGACATGAGGCTTGGCGTCGACTAAAATATCCTCGCTCGCGCCGAAGCGGACGAACTCCTCTAAAATATAGCCGTGGCGCAGGTCCTTTGTGCCGGTGTTGAGCTTGCCGTCGGAAAATGCGCCCGCGCCGCCTTCGCCAAATTGCACGTTCGAGGTCAGATCAAGCTCGCCCGTGCGCCAGAAGTGCTCGACATCGCGCTTTCGCTGCTCGACCGCGCGCCCGCGCTCTAATAAGATAGGTCTTGCGCCGCAGCGGGCCAGCAGCAGCGCGCAGAAAAGGCCCGCGGGCCCCGCGCCGATAACGACAGGGGAGACCTCCGGCGCTGAAACAGGCGCGGGCGGCGTATATTTCTTCGGCGCATAGGGCTGCACATTTTTATTCTTGCAGCGCCGTAAAACGCCGGATTCGTTTTTGACCTCGACCGCGCAGGAGCAGACGAGCTTCACGCCCTCGCGCGCGTCGATGGAGCGGCGCAGGAGCTTGACAGAGACGAGCGCCTCCTCGCTCACGCGCAGCACGTGCGCGCAGGCCGCGCGCAGCTTGTCTTCCTTTGCCCCCACGGGGAGCTTCAGATTGTCGATGCGAAGCATGTGCGCCGCCTCCTTTTTCTTCAGTCGCGTTTCATTTTATTATGACGGAAAGGAAAGCGCAAGGGGAATCACGCGATTATCACAGATTCTTAAAAAAGTCATCGGGAATTTAAGAAATCGTCAAATAGCGTTCAAGAAATATACATAAATATGCCCTATGATAGCATCATCGAAAGCAAAGAGGCTGCCAGCAAGGGTCTCAGTCCATAGGAGGTCATCATCATGTACGAAGACGAAAACAACCTGTATCACTACAGCTATCGCAAGGGCGACGAGCAGAACCCCAACGCCCCGATCGACACGAAGAACTACGCCGAGGACCCGTGGGATAAGAATCCCGGCGGCAGCCCGAAGAAAAAGGGCGGCAGCGGTCTTTCCGGCAAGATCGTGGCGCTGGCGCTGGTGTGCGCGCTCGTCGGCGGCTTCATCGGCGCAGGCGTGAGCGGCGCGACGACCAAGGTCAACAAGACGAGCGTTCAGGTCAGCGACCGCGAGGTCGCGCAGGTGCAGACCGTCAAGGTCGACGGCAAGACGCAGATGTCGATGTCGGAGGTCTACGCCTCGAATGTCAACAGCGTCGTTTCGATCAACGTCTCCGCCACCACGAACTACTTCGGCCAGACCGTGCAGACCGCCGCGAGCGGCACGGGCTTTTTCATCACGGAGGACGGCTACATTCTCACGAACCACCACGTCATCTCTGATGCGAGCAGCGTGAAGGTAACGCTTTACAACGGTGAGACCTACGACGCCAAGGTCATCGGCAGCGATGAGGACTACGACATCGCCGTTCTCAAGATCGACGTGACGGGCGCGACGCCCGTGGTGCTGGGCGATTCGAGCAAGCTTGCCATCGGCGAATCCGTCGCCGCCGTGGGCAATCCCCTCGGCGAGCTGACGTTCTCGATGAGCGAGGGCATCGTTTCCTGCGTCAACCGCGCCATCAATGTTGACGGCACGCCCTTTAACATGATCCAGGTCGACTGCTCCATCAACCCCGGCAACTCCGGCGGCCCGCTCTTCAACAGCTACGGCGAGGTCATCGGCATCGTGTCGGCCAAGTATTCGAGCTACTCGAACACCACCGTGGAGGGCATCGGCTTCGCCATTCCCATCAACGACGTCGTGTCGCTCGTCAAGGACATCATGACCAACGGCTATGTGACCAACAAGGCCTACATGGGCATCACGCCGCAGACGATGACCGCGCAGATGGCGCAGCAGTACCGCTACGACGTGACCGAGGGCGTCTTCGTCTGCTCCGTTGACCCGGACAGCGCCGCCGACAAGGCGGGGCTCAAGCTCGGCGATGTCATCACGAAGATGGACGACAAAACGATCTCCTCCTATGAAGACCTCGTCGCTGCTAAAAAGAGCTACAGCGCGGGCGACACCGTGACGCTGACCGTGTACCGCGGCGGCGAAACGATCGAAGTCCCCCTCACCTTCGACGCTGTGCCCGAATCGGCGGAAACGAACAATTCCGACCAGAGCACCGACAACAGCTACAATGGTAATGGCGGGTACGGCAACGGCGGCAACGGCAATGGCGGCAACGGCTACTACTCCAATCCCTGGGATTTCTTCAATAACTTCTTTGGATATAATGGCTGATGCCACTGAAAAAGGAGCCTCGAAAGAGGCTCCTTTTTTTATTGCCGCGCGCAAGCGCGGCTTTTTTCGCGCCCAAAGGGCGCGGGGAGTTTATGCAGCCCGAAAGGGCTGCTCCTTTTTTGCGCCTATAGGGCGCAGGGGATTCAATCGCAGCGCGGCAGCGCTGCATCCTTTTTCCCGCGCTAGCGCGGGAGGGGGAGCGGCG
>OHQI01000364.1_pt1 | contig 10975 bp, 10 predicted proteins | sample 1577911 | NCBI WGS metagenome assembly OHQI01 (sample SAMEA3879502, study PRJEB24766) | human gut metagenome | biome: human-associated habitat; feature: feces | place: USA | collected 1985/1987
CGAATGAGTTTCCGCTGCAAATATAAGTAATTCCCCCCCCCGCCAAAATTTACCGGGAAAAATTACGGATACGGTTGAAAAATGACGATACGGAAGCGATGTCCGTGCGGCGGGTGATTCGAATCGGTTGGGGAGCGCGGAGGCAGGACGAGTTGTTGCCGAACTATTTTTTCTTGTGCGGATTGAAAATACGGTATCCGATCGACAATCCGATCTTGTTGGGATACCACTCCGACGAACCGTTGAACGGATCGGGGTATTTGGGTTCGACCTGATGGCCGGGGTTCATGTCGATTTTCCCGTCCATGGAATAGCCGTTGTAGAAGCTGCTCATCCACGACCAGCCGAAGTAGGCGTCGAGCACCCAGCGTTCGCGGAAGATGTGTTCGTAGCCGACGCAGAGGCCGATCATGAATCCGTAGCCTTTGCTGTACCGGTTTTCGAATTTGAGCTTCCAGTTTTCGATGTAGGGTTTCGAGAGGTCGAAAGCCTGCATACCGATATTGGCTCCGAGGTACCAGCCCCGGTTGTGCTCCTTGAAATAACGGCGGTATTCGCCCATGAAGATACAAAAGAGGGCGTGATGATTGTTTACCGACTCCCACGGCGAAACGACTATTTCGGTCTGGAAGGTCGATTTGGGGGAGATTGTGAATTCGACGGCGGGATTGACTACGCCCACGAGCGCATAGAGTCCGTTGAGTTTGACGTAGGTTTGGGCGGAAATTTTCGATGCGCAGCCTGTTGCGAGCAGGCATGCGAGCGATATTTTAAGAATGAGTTTCATAGTTGTCTTGCCGCGAAGGTATTAAAAAAAGGCGGAATTTCAGACGATTCCGGTAAAAAATAGCCCGATCGGGCGGGATTTGTCCGTTGTGGACGATTTTTGTGCAGGCGGAGCCGGTGTGTGCCGGGTTACAAGGACTTCTTCAGATAGACCATATCTACCAGTTGTCTGCCGTCCTCGATGATGGGGTGGTCGTAATGATCGGTGAAGAAGCCGGGGATCGAGTGCGAGCGAACGTATCCGCATCGTTCGTAAAAACGGAGTGTGCGGGGAACATCCCCGGTGCCGACGAGAAGCGTCCGGTAACGCTCCCGGTAGTATGCCTCCAGAAATTCGAGCGTTTGTCGTCCGTATCCTTTCCGTTGATACTGGAGGGGTACAGCCAGATTCTTGATCTCTCCGATTCTGTCGGCTTCGTCCGTGACGACGCATTCGGCGACGACCTGTCCGTCGTCACGGGCTACGAACATTTCGCCCCGTTCCAGGTAGCGGTCGATCATGGATTCCTGTTCGTCGGCCAGTAGGAGCAGGTCGAGGAAGCGTTTTTTGTGCGTGGTGATTTTTTCGAATCGCAGAGGCATGACGGGCGAGTTTTCTTGAGTGGGTGGGGTACCTGATATAAAAATCCCCCTCTGATGAAAGATACACCCCGGCGTTTATGCGTCGGGGTGTTCGGTTTCTCGGAGAAAGCGTATCTATACGGTCATGATCTCTTTTTCCTTGTTGTCGAGTATCGCGTCCAGCGATTTGGTGAACTTGTCGAGCAGCTTCTGCGCCTGGGTTTCACCGTCTTTCGCCTCGTCTTCGGACATGCCTTCCTTCTGGGCCTTCTTGAAGGCTTCGACAGCGTCCCGGCGTGCGTTGCGCAAGCTGATGCGGGCGGTTTCCGCCTCCTGGCGTACCTGCTTGACCAGCTCTTTGCGCCGCTCTTCCGTCAGGGGCGGGATCGACAGTCGGATCTGCTCCCCGTTGTTCGAGGGGGTCAGCCCGATGTTGGAGTCGATGATCGCCTTTTCGATCGCGCGGATCAGGTTTTTGTCCCAGGGCTGGATCAGAATGGTCTTGGCATCGGGTACCGTGACGCTCGCCACGCCTGAAATCGGGGTTTGAGATCCGTAATAATCTACGAAAACTCCGTTCAGCACGGTCGGGCTCGCCTTGCCTGCCCGGATGTTGAGCAGCTCTTCTTCGAGGTGCTCGATCGTTTTCTGCATGCGGTCGGAAGCTTCGGAAAGAATGGTTTTGGTATCCATATGTCGTATTTGTTTAGTTGGCGGAGTTGAGTTGTCGCTCGATCAGCAGAATGAGTTCGTCGAATTCAGGGGCCTCGTAACCGATGGTCGCGGAAATAACTTTGCCGTCTTTGCCGATCAGGAAATTACGCGGAATGTAGTTGGTGGCGTAAAGTCTGTAAATTTTCTGTTCGGGGTCGAGTCCCATCGGGAACGTATAACCCATCTTTTCCCGGAAAGCGGCGACCGTTTCGCGGGTTTCGCCGCGCGATACGGGCAGGAAAACGAAGTCTTCGTTCCCCTTGAAGCGGTCGATGATGTCCTTCTGTACGCGGCTCAATTCCTCGCGGCAGGGACCGCACCAGGTCGCCCAGAAATTCAGAAGCACCACTTTGCCGCGCAGACTGCCCAGGGTGAAGGTCGTGCCGTCGAACATTTCCACCCGGAAATCGGGTGCCTGTGTCCCGGCTTTAACAAGGGTCGTAGCCTCGATGTCGTCGGGCGCATCGTTCGTATTCTTGGTCTGTTCGGTCTTCGGAGCGTTCGTTGCGGGGGCTGCGGGCTGCGATCCGTCGGGCAGCAGCCACATCAGGGCGATGACGACCGCGAGCAGGACGATCATCAGGATAAGACGTTTGTTATTGGGTTTTTTACGTTCGGTCATAGCGATATAATAGGTTTTCAGAGTTTGACCAGTATGCCGATCTTCTCTCCGGCGAGCACCTTTTCCAGGTTGCCCGGAGTGTCCATGTCGAAGACGATGACCCGGAGGCCATTTTCGCGGCAAAGCGTGAAGGCGGTCATATCCATAACCTTCAGGTTGCGACGATAAACTTCATCGAAGGTGATTTCGTCGAACTTCTCCGCAGCAGGGTCTTTCTCCGGATCGGCCGTATAGACGCCGTCTACGCGCGTACCCTTGAGCATGACGTCGGCTTCGAGCTCGATGCCGCGCAGCGCCGATGCAGAGTCGGTCGAGAAATAGGGGTTCGACGTGCCGCCGCCGATGATGACTACGTATCCGGCTTCGAGGTAGTCGAGCGCCTTGGCTTTCGAGTAATACTCTCCGATGGGTTCCATCCGGATCGAGGTGAGGACTTTCGCTTTCACGCCGTTGTCCTCGAGGGCCGACTGCAGGGCCAGCGAGTTGATAATCGTGGCCAGCATCCCCATCTGGTCGCCTTTCACGCGGTCGAACCCCTTGCGGGCGCCCTGAAGTCCCCGGAAGATGTTGCCGCCGCCGATGACGATGCCTACCTGAACTCCCGTTCCGACGACGGCTTTGATTTGCTCCGCATAGCTGTGGAGCACGTCGGTCGAAAGACCGTATTTTTGAGTCCCTTGCAGGGATTCACCGCTGAGTTTCAGGAGTATTCTGTTGTATTTCATAAGCGGAGCGGAATTTGATAATGCGAAGATAGGAAAAATTTCGAAAAAATGTCGTATTTTAATGCTATCTTTGCCTATCCATGATGCATTCGGAATATAAATGGCTCGATCGGATTGATTCGCCCGATGACTTGAAGAAGTTGTCGGGCTCTGACTTGCGTCAGTATTGCGACGAACTGCGTCAGTACATCATCGAACAATGTTCGTCCAATCCGGGACACCTGGCTTCGAGCCTGGGAGCGGTGGAGCTTGCCGTCGCTCTGCACTACGTATTCAATACTCCTGACGATAAAATCGTGTGGGACGTGGGGCATCAGACCTATGCCCATAAAATCATTACCGGGCGCCGCGAGGCGTTTCGGACCAATCGCAAGCTGGGCGGTATCAGCGGCTTCCCGCGTATGTCCGAGAGTCCTTACGATGCTTTCGGCGGCGGACATGCCTCCGTGTCGATTTCGGCGGCGTTCGGTATGGCCAAAGCTGCGGAACTCAAGGGCGAGCAGCGGCAGGTGGTGGCCGTGATCGGCGACGGTTCGATGACGGGCGGTCTGGCGTTCGAGGGGCTGAACAACGCCGGTGCGAGCAAGCAGACCAACCTGCTGGTCATTCTCAACGATAACAACATGGCCATCGACCAGGCTACCGGGGCCTTGAAGAACTACCTGGTCAAGATTTCGACATCGAGGCGCTATAACGCTATCAAACGCCGCCTGTGGCGGATTTTGTCCCATACGCCGGCTGTTTTGCGGTTTTGTCAGAAAGCGGGCAATGCCGTCAAGCAGGGACTGTTGAAGAACAGCAACCTGTTCGAAAGTTTGAATTTCCGCTATTTCGGCCCGATCGACGGACACAATTTGCCGGAACTGGTGCGGGTGCTGACTGCCTTGCAACGTATCGAGGGACCCAAGTTGCTGCATGTGATGACCGTAAAGGGAAAGGGTTATAAGCCCGCCGAGTGCAATAAGCCGGTATGGCACGCTCCGGGCAAATTCAACCCGGAAACGGGCGAGCGGATCGTCAGCAAGACCGAAGTGGCCCGATACCAGGATGTTTTCGGCCAGACGCTGCTCGAACTGGCCCGTGCCGACGAGCGGATCGTGGGGATAACGCCCGCCATGCCGTCGGGCAGCTCGATGAATATTCTGATGAAAGAGATGCCGGAGCGTTGTTTCGACGTCGGTATCGCCGAAGGACATGCCGTGACTTTCTCCGCCGGACTGGCGGCTGCGGGCATGGTGCCTTTCTGCAACATCTATTCGAGTTTCATGCAGCGGGCTTATGACAATGTGATTCATGACGTGGCGATCCAGCGCCTTCCGGTGGTCATGTGTCTTGACCGGGGCGGTCTGGTGGGTGAGGACGGAGCGACGCATCACGGCGCTTTCGATCTGGCCTATTTCGGTACGGTTCCCAATCTGACGGTGGCTGCGCCGATGAACGAGCTGGAACTTCGGAACATGATGTTTACGGCGCTCGAGGCCGGTCGGCCCTTCGCCATCCGCTATCCGCGCGGTAACGGAGCGGGCGTCGCCTGGCGCGATGAGCCGTTCGCTGCGATGGAAATCGGGCGGGGGCGTTGCCTGAAGGAAGGGGAGCGGATTGCGGTCCTTACGATCGGTACGGTCGGCAATTTTGCTTCCGAGGCCATTGCGCGTATGGAGGCGGACGGGATTCGGGTGGCCCATTACGACCTGCGTTTCGCCAAGCCGCTCGACCAGGAGCTGCTGCACGAGGTCGGACGTAAGTTCCGTTGTGTGGTGACCGTCGAGGACGGAGCCTTGCGCGGCGGCGTGGGAGAAGCTGTCGTCGCGTTCTTCTGCGAGCACGGCTATCTGCCGAAGGTCGTGAGCCTGGGCATTCCGGATCGTTTTGTCGAACATGGAACGCCCGCGCAACTGTATGCCCAGTGCGGTTATGATGCCGAGGGAATTTACCGCACGCTGAAAAGTTTGCAGGAATCTTTGCAATAGACGTAATCCGGTATAGAATATGCGATACACCCTCGTTATGACCAGGGTGAAAATCGAATATATGCTGTTTGCGGCGATGTTGCTTGTGGCGGGCGCCGCGTATGGTCGGGGACCGGTCGTTGCCGCTGTCGGCAGTGGACCGTGGGCGAATCCCGATTTGTATGTCGGCGAGTGGTACGAGATCGCTCGTTTCGATCATCCGTTTCAGGAGGGGACGGTCGGATCCCGGGTGGTTTACCGATTATTGTCGGAAAGTAAAATGCGAATCGTCTATCGGGGCAAGGACGGCAGAACGGGCCGGGACCGGATTTCGAGTGCAAAAGGTCGGTTGTCTGCCGATTACGAATGCCTGCGGGTTTCGTCTTTTTGGTTTTTTTATAGCGACTATACGATGCCGGCATGCGATTCCGCTGCCGAGCGGCAGTGGGTCGTCTTAAGCGGCCGATCGGCCAAATATTTATGGATTCTCGCTCGCCGACCTCGATTATCTACGCAGGTGCTGGTCCGGATTCTGGACCAGGTCGAAAAACAGGGATTCGATACCGATAAGCTTCATTTCGTCGATCAGCGGTGAAATGTCGGCCAGGTGGAAAAACAACCGCGAATATTCGTTTCGGATATTCGCGGTTGCTTTGTATTTGGCGGAGGTTCGGATTTTCCGGGCGCGAGTTTCCTATTCGATTTCCCGCCGGTTCATCAGTGCGTGAGTAATCGTCAGTTCATCTACGTATTCCAGTTCGTCGCCGAAGCCGATCCCCCGGGCGATCGACGTGACTTTCACCTGCGGGTACTGGCGCAGCCGGTTGAGCAGATAGAACAGGGTTGTTTCGCCTTCGACCGAGGTCGAGATGGCGAGGATCACTTCCCGGATCGTTCCCTGGGCGATCCGCTCGATCAGCAGGTCGATCTTCAGGTCCGAAGGGGCGATGCCCTGCATCGGAGAGATTACACCGCCCAATACGTGATAGAGTCCACGGTACTGGCGGGTATTTTCGATCGAGAGTACGTCGGCGACCTGTTCTACGACACAGACGGTCGTATGGTCGCGCTCCCGGTCGGCGCAGATCGGACAGATTTCTTCATCCGAGAGGTTGTTGCACAATTTGCAGTATTTGATGTCGCGGCGGAATCGGTCGATGCTGCGTGTCATGTCGCTTACCGAATCGGGTTCCATGCGCAGCAGGTGGATCGCCAGGCGCAACGCCGTGCGGCGTCCGATGCCTGGGAGTTTCGACAGTTCTCCGGTCACGTCTTGAAGCAGTCTGGACACGTTCTTGGAAATTTTTGGATTCGCAGGGGCGGATCCGGTTTTAGATGGTTTCGAACGTCGAGCACTCCATCCAGCCCTTTTTGCCGTCGGCGATGGTGATTTCGCACCAGCCGTTCAGACGGTCCGAAATTTCTACTTTGGTGCCTTCGTGCAGAATGAAGAGATCGGTCGAGTTCTGATCGGGAGAGCTTTTGACGGCGACGGCATCCCGCAGTACGACGGCCGATGTGCGGTCGATCGCCTCCCGGCGGTCGATGGCTGCGAAGCAGAGGGTCAGTACCAGCAGCAGAAAGGCTGTCGCGGTGCCGTAGAATCCTATCTTGCGTCGTACCAGACGACGGGAGAGCAGGTAGAAAAGCGCCGAGCCGAGCATTGCCGCCAGGAAGACCAGCGAGAGGACGGCCCATGTCGTGCTGCTCAAAAGGTTGCGCAGATTCGACAACCAGGTTTTGACGAAAAATTCGGGGACGGCGTCGATGTGGTCTTTGGTCATTTTCTCAGCGACTTGCAGGTTGTAGCGTATGTCTTCGTTCCCGGGATTGAGCCTCAGCGCCCGGTTGTAGTTGAGGATCGCCCGACCGATTTCCTGCTCCTTGAAATAGGCGTTTGCCAGGTTATAGTAGAGTTTGCCCGATTGCCTGCCGCTCGACAGAATCGTTTCGTAAAGCGAAATTGCCGTAGGAAAGTCGTTGTTGATGTAAGCCGTGTTGGCCTGATCCCACAACTTGTCGGGATCGGATGCGTAAGCTGCCGAGGCGGTTTGCTCCGATTGTGGGTGTTGAGCCAGCGAATCGGTTCGGGCGGCAGTCTGCCCCGAAACTGCCGCGCTCAACAGCGTGGCGAGGAGAAAGAGAATATATCGTTTCATGGCTTTTAGCGTTTGATGATCGATTCGATGCGGGAAATCAGTTCGAGGCCGTCCCGATATACGTCGCTCATACGGGCCGAAGCCACCGGCGAATATTGGGCTTCGTCGCAGCGGGTGATGAGTTCCGAGAAGAGCTGGGTGTCTTCCGGCGCAGCCCCGCGCTTGTGGAGCTCCTCGCGGACATTTTCCTTGGTGAGATTGGCTACCGGGATATTGAATTTATCGCTCATATACCCCCATAAAGCCTTCAGCATCTCTTCGTAGAAGGCGTGCTGGTTGTGCTCTTCCATATAGTTCTTGGCTATCCTGAAACGCTGAATGGCCACTTTGTTGGCTCGCCGGCCCCGGATCAGAGCCGCATTCTGGCTGTCGCGGATCTGCTTGCGCAGCGCGATGTAAGTTCCGGCGAAAATGACGAGAATCGCAGCCAGCAGTCCGATATAGAGTCCGCTCAGGAAGAATGGCTCGTGCATCGGCTGGAGGTGTGCCTTGCCCAGGCGGATGAAACGGATGTCCTGTCCCAGCATCTGAACGTCCTCCTTGGAGAGTCCTTTGACCATGTAGCTCTCTCCGCCGTTGGCATCCGGTGTGATTTGCAGCGGGAAGCTTTGCGAGGAGAGGGTCACATATTCCCGGCGGTCGGGATTGAAGTAGGTGAAAAGAATCGAATCGATACGGTACGTCCCTTCGGCGCGCGCGATGAACGGATATTCGAATTGCCGGTAGCCGGAGGTTCCCGCAGTCGCCGTTTGGATGGATTCGGTGGTTTTGACGTTGTATTGCTCGAACGAGGCGGGCAGCGTCAGTTTCGGTGCTTGGATGAAAGGCAGGTTGCCCTGTCCCGTGATTTTCACCGTGAAGGTCCCGGCCGAGTTGGCCGCCAGTTGGTCTGCGGAGAGCGACGCGTCCATGGAGAATTTGCCGACGGCGCCCGTAAAGCTGGCCGGAGCGCCCGCAGGGAGCTCTTTGACCGTGATGTTCACGCGGGGCGTCTGCAACTTGCGCCGCAAATTATAGACTTCGTGCCCGCCGCCAAAGAACGGATCGATATTGCGGCGGCTCTGTACGATAACTTGTGCAATAGCGGTGATCGTTGCGGGTTCGATCACGAGCGTACCCGCCTGCTGCGGGTAGAGCAGGCACTCTTTTACGACGGTCGATTCATAGACCTTGCCGTTCAGGGTTTCACGCTGCCACATGGCGTTCGAAACGTCGATGTCCTGCGTCCAGAAGCCATTGAAAGAGGGGAATTTAATGTCTTCGTAGCCCACGATCGTCACCCGGCGGTAGAGCTTGAAGGTCGCCAGCAGGGGTTCGCCTTTGAAGACCGACTGTTTCGAAACGTGGACGCGCAGCAACAGATCGTCTTTGGAGATCTGTCCCTGGGCTTCCTCCTCGATACTTTTATCCGAAGAGCCTGAATTTCCCTGCGAAGCCTGGGCGCTGCCTGCCGACGGCTTGTCGGAGATCTCGATTGGCAGAGGCTGGGTCTTGTATCTTTTTTTATCGACCTTGATCGAAGCCGGACCGATCGTGATGTTGCCCGCGTCCTGCGCCAACAATACGTAGGTGATCGTATAATTGACGTTTTTGGTCATCGCGCCGTTGATGATCTGAATCGAGTGTCCCTGGGAGATCGCCGGGCCGGCCAGTACGTCGAACGCCCCGAAATCCGGCGCTTCGAACGAATCGTCGTCGGGCGTGGCGTTGAGCGAGAACTCCACCCGGAAACTTTCGCCTGCCGTGACGACCATCGGGGCGTTGGCGCTGAAAGTAACCTCGTCGGCTCTTGCTGCGGAGCCGACGAAGATTACGAAACATAATGCGAGGGTTATTTTACAGAAAAAACCTTTCATTGACTGTCTGTTTCCTTGGTTGCCCCTATAACGGCCGGGGCGGAGCGTTTAGTGTTTGAGCTGCGCGAAAAAATCGTTGCCTTTGTCGTCCACGAGGATGAAGGCCGGGAAGTTTTCGACGTAGATCTTGCGGACGGCTTCCATACCCAGTTCCGGGAAATCGACCACTTCGACCGATTTGATCGAATCTTTGGCCAGCACAGCCGCCGGACCGCCGATCGAACCGAGGTAGAATCCGCCGTGTTTTCGGCAAGCGTCCGTCACCTGTTGCGAGCGGTTGCCCTTGGCCAGCATGATCAGCGAGCCGCCGTGCTCCTGAAACAGATCCACGTAAGGATCCATACGGCCTGCCGTCGTGGGTCCGAAGCTGCCCGAAGGCATTCCTTTCGGCGTCTTGGCCGGACCGGCGTAATAGATCGGGTGTTTCTTGAAATATTCGGGCATCGGCTTGCCCTCATCGAGCATCTGTTTGATGCGGGCGTGGGCGATGTCGCGGGCCACGATGAGCGTGCCGCGCAGGTTCAGGCGCGTTTTGATCGGATATTTGGAGAGGATTTCGCGCACCTTGTCCATGCCTTGATCCAGGTCGATGTCCACGGCGGGCGACATGGCGGGAGCCTCTTTGGGCAGGAAGCGGGCCGGGTTCTTCTCGAGCTGTTCGAGGAAGATGCCCTCTTCGGTAATTTTGGCTTTGATGTTGCGGTCGGCCGAGCAACTTACGCCGATGCCGACGGGGCACGACGCCGCGTGGCGCGGAGCGCGGATCACCCGCACGTCGTGTACGAGGTATTTGCCGCCGAACTGGGCGCCGATACCGCTCTCCCGGCAGATCTGGAGGATTTTCTGTTCCCACTCCAGGTCGCGGAAGCAGCGTCCGCCTTCGTTACCCGAGGTGGGCAGCTGGTCGAGGTAACCTGCCGAAGCCTTCTTGACGGTCGCCAGACACATTTCGGCCGACGTGCCGCCGATGCAGACGGCCAGGTGGTAGGGCGGGCAGGCCGAGGTGCCGAGATCCATGAGTTTCGAGCGGAAAAATTCCAGAAGCGATTTCTCGTTCAGCAGCGCTTTGGTCTGCTGGTAGAGGAAGGTTTTGTTGGCGGAGCCGCCGCCTTTGGTGATGAACAGGAATTTATATTCGTTGCCTTTGTCGGCGTAGAGATCGATCTGTGCGGGCAGGTTCGTGCCCGAGTTCTTCTCCTCGGTCATCGTGAAGGGCACCACCTGCGAATAGCGCAGGTTGCGCTCCTTGTAGGCTTCGTAGGCGCCCCGGGCGATACATTCGGCGTCGTCCGCTCCCGTAAAGACATTCTCGCCCTTCTTGCCGATGCAGATGGCCGTGCCGGTGTCCTGGCAGGTCGGCAGTTCGCCTTCGGCGGCGACCGTCTGGTTGAGCAGCATGGTGTAGGCCACGAATTTGTCGTTGTCGGAAGCTTCCGGATCCTCCAGAATGTGGCGGAGTTGCTCCAGATGGGCCGGGCGCAGGTAGAACGATACGTCGGTATAGGCTTCGCGGGCCAGCAGTTCGATACCTTTGGGATCGACCTTGAGAATGCGGCGTCCGTCGCATTCGACGATCTTGACATACTCTTTGGTCAGCAGACGA
>OHQI01000365.1_pt1 | contig 10973 bp, 5 predicted proteins | sample 1577911 | NCBI WGS metagenome assembly OHQI01 (sample SAMEA3879502, study PRJEB24766) | human gut metagenome | biome: human-associated habitat; feature: feces | place: USA | collected 1985/1987
GACCGTAAAGCTTTCGACACATTTTATGCGCCTATCATTGAAGATTTTTATAAACGTGACCTGAAAGGTAAAGAACTCGCCGAATGGAAATATCAGCGCTATATGCGTGATTATGCAAAAGTAGTTAAGTCGCTGGACGATAATGTAGGGCGTGTATTGGATTACCTGAAAGAGAAAGATATGCTGGACAATACATTGGTGGTTTATACCTCTGACCAAGGCTTTTATATGGGCGAACACGGTTGGTTCGACAAGCGTTTCATGTACGAAGAGTCCATGCACACACCGCTTATTATGCACCTGCCCAAAGGGCTGGATGCACGCGGCGACATTACGGAATTGGTACAGAACATAGACTATGGTCCGACCATCCTCGATCTTGCAGGTATCAGTCTGCCGGAAGATATGCACGGCATTTCCATGTTGCCGTTACTCAAGGGAGAGCATCCTGTAAACTGGCGTAAGGCATTGTACTATCATTTCTACGAATATCCTGCAGAACACATGGTAAAACGCCACTACGGAGTGCGTACAGAGCGCTATAAACTGATTCATTTCTATAATGACATCGATGTTTGGGAATTGTATGATTTGAAAAACGACCCTGCCGAAATGTATAACATCTATGGCCGACCCGGTACCGAAGAAGTGACAGCCGAACTGAAAACTACTTTACTGGATTTACAGCAACAATATAACGACCCGGTGCGCTTCGGACCGGAAAGAGATAAGGAATGATTTATGTTTTACTTGAAAATAACGATTTTATTTTATGAAATACTTTATAATGCTATTATTATGCTGCTGGTTGCTTCCCCCCTTGGGCTGCCAGGCAGATAACTTGACTCAGCCTTTTTCGTTGGTTCCCTGTCCGGTCGCAATTGTGCCGGGCACGGGTAACTTTCAATTCACGGCTAAGACGGTATTCGCAGTAGAAAATGAAGAACAGGCGGAAGTCGTGAAACAGTTTACCGCGCTTTTTACGAATGCCGCCGGCTTTACTCCCCGTATAAAAACGGAAAGTAAGAAAGGAGATGTTTGCTTGCTAACTGATGCTTCCTTAGATTCGGAAGCCTATCTGTTGGAAATCACCTCAAAGAAAATCCGCATTTACGCATCGGATGTACAAGGCTTTTTTTATGCCTTGCAGAGTATCCGGCAATTATTGCCGGCTGCTATAGAGGGTACACAGGTGGTTAACGCTTTGTGGGCCGTACCTGCCATGACTATTACCGACCGCCCCCGTTTCAGCTATCGCGGATTGATGGTAGACGTATCCCGATTTTTCACGCCTAAGGAGAATCTGCTGCGTATCATAGATTGCATGGCTATGTTGAAACTGAACAAGCTGCATTTGCATCTGACGGATGATAATGGTTGGCGTATTGAAATCAAACGTTACCCGCTGCTCACGGAAATTGGATCGCGCCGGGTGGAACGTCCGGGAGCGCCGTTCTTTGCCCGTCGTAATGCCCGTCAGGGAGAACCCACGGTGGAGAAAGGCTTTTATACGCAGGATGATATTCGGGAGATTGTATCTTATGCCATGGCACGCCATATCGAAGTGATTCCGGAAATAGAAATGCCGGCTCATAGTAATGCCGCATTGGCATCGTATCCATTGCTTGCCTGTCCGGTAGTGGATAAATATATCGGGGTGTTGCCGGGATTGGGAGGAGCTCATGCCGATATCATCTATTGCGCTGGAAACGATAGTGTATATACTTTCCTTGAAGGAGTGATTGATGAAATCGTAGATTTGTTTCCGTCAAGATATATTCACTTGGGTGGTGATGAGGCATGGAAGGTTAATTGGAAAAAATGTCCGCGTTGTCAGGCACGCATGAAAGCAGAAGGGTTGAAAAACGAAGAAGACTTACAGGGATATTTCATGGCACGTATGGCGCGTTATGTGCAGAGTAAAGGCCGCGAAGTGATGGGATGGGACGAGCTGACCAATACCGATATTCCCGAAGATGCCATTATTTTCGGCTGGCAGGGGCGTGGACAGGCTGCATTGAAAGCCGCCAAACTGGGACATCGGTTTGTGATGACTCCTGCGCTTATATTGTATCTTATCCGTTATCAGGGGCCGCAATGGTTTGAACCATTGACTTATTTCGGCAATAATACTCTGAAAGATGTATATGATTATGAACCCGTACAAAAAGAATGGAGTCCGGCTGTTGAGAAACTTTTAATGGGTGTACAAGCATCCCTTTGGACGGAGTTTTGCAACAAGCCTGAGGATGTGGACTATCTGTTGTTTCCGCGCCTGTCTGCTTTGGCCGAAGGGGCATGGACGCAAACCGACCGTAAGGATTGGCAGACTTATTTAAAAGCGATGGACCGGTTTAATGAACATATTGCGGCGAAGGGAATAGTTTATGCCCGTTCCATGTATAATATACAGCATACGGTAACTCCCGTTGACGGGCAATTACAGGTCAAGTTGGAATGTGTTCGTCCGGATGTACAGATTCATTACACCACTGACGGTAAGGAACCGGATTTGCAATCTGCACTTTATTCGGAGCCTTTACGGCTTACGACATCTAAGACCGTGAAAGCTGCCACTTTTGCCAACGGAGAGCAGATAGGTAAAACATTGGTTCTGCCGGTGGAATGGAATAAAGCAACGGCTAAACCTATTTTGGGAAGCAATACCGAAAAACTGAAGTTGTTGGTGAATGGCGTACGGGGCAGCTTGAAGCAAACCGATTTCGAATGGTGCTCTTGGATGAATAACGATACGATTTCTTTTACTGTTGATTTGCAGAAGAAAGAAGAAATCCATACCGTAACGTTGGGGTGCATCACTGTTTACGGAATGGCAGTACATAAACCTGCTTGTATACGGGTGGCTGTATCTGATAATAACCGCAACTTCCGTCTGGCTGGAGAGTTGCACTATTCTCAAAAAGAAATTTTCCGTGAAGGTTCTTATGTTGACAACTGCTCGTTTGCCTTGGATAATGTGCAGGCCCGCTATGTGCGGATAACACTTTGCGGAGCAGGCTTGTGTCCGGAAAATCATGTGCGCCCGGGACAAGAAGCGAGACCTTTCTTGGATGAACTTATTATAGAATGAAAAAACGAATGTGTATGATTGACCGTATGAGCCGACAGATATTTACATTACTTGGAGCTATTCTTGCGTTTTCACCGCTTGCAGCGCAAGAACAGCCGGAATGGCAAAGTCAATATGCCATAGGATTGAATAAATTGCAACCTCATACCTATGTATGGCCGTATGCCACGGTAACGGATGTGGAGCAGGGCGATTACGAGCAATCTCCCTATTACCTCAGCCTGAATGGCAAATGGAAATTCCATTGGGTGAAGAATCCCGATAAACGACCGAAGGAGTTTTATAAACCGTCTTTTTATACCGGTGGTTGGGCGGACATTCTTGTTCCCGGTAATTGGGAACGTCAGGGGTACGGTACGGCTATTTATGTGAATGAGTCGTATGAGTTTGACGACAAGATGTTCAAATTCAAGAAGAACCCGCCGCTGGTTCCTTACGAAGACAATGAAGTCGGTTCTTACCGCCGTACATTCAAAGTTCCGGCTTCGTGGAAAGATCGCCGGGTGGTGCTTTGCTGTGAGGGAGTTATCTCTTTCTATTACGTATGGGTAAACGGTAAGTTTATCGGATACAATCAAGGCTCAAAAACTCCTGCGGAGTGGGATATTACGGATAAACTGGAAGATGGAGAGAATATGATAGCACTTGAAGTTTACCGCTGGAGTGCCGGTTCTTATCTGGAGTGTCAGGATATGTGGCGTTTAAGCGGAATCGAACGCGATGTATATCTGTACAGTACTCCCCACCGGTATATTGCTGATTATAAAGTGACGTCTTCTTTGGAAAAAACGAACTATAAGGATGGTCTTTTCGGTCTGGATGTAACGATAGAAGGCGCTTCACAGAATGCTTCTTCCATTGCGTACACGCTGAAAGACGCGGAAGGCCGGACTGTATCGGCGGAAGAGATTCCGGTAAAGTCACGCGGATTAAGCAACTTCATCTCTTTTCCGGGGAAGCGACTCCCGGCAGTGCAGGCATGGAGTGCGGAACATCCTAATCTTTATACATTGTTTCTGGAGTTGAAGGATGCTACGGGCAAGGTGACCGAAGTAACCGGTTGCCGGGTGGGGTTCCGCACTTCGGAAATAAAGGACGGCCGTTTCTGTATCAATGGGGTACCGATATTGGTGAAAGGTGTTAACCGGCACGAACATTCCCAACTGGGACGTACTGTCAGTAAGGAATTGATGGAGCAAGATATCCGCCTGATGAAACAGAACAATATCAATACGGTGCGCAATTCGCATTATCCTACCGACTCTTATTGGTACACTCTTTGCGACCGTTACGGATTGTATATGATAGATGAGGCGAATATCGAATCGCACGGTATGGGCTATGGCCCGGCATCGCTGGCGAAGGATAGCACTTGGTTGCCGGCACACATGGATCGTACGCAGCGTATGTACGAACGTTCCAAGAACCATCCTGCCATCGTTATCTGGTCTTTGGGAAATGAAGCGGGCAATGGTATAAACTTTGAGCGTACATACGATTGGTTGAAGTCGGTAGAAAATAATCGTCCCGTACAATATGAACGGGCGGAACAGAACTATAATACCGATATTTATTGCCGCATGTATCGCAGTGTGGATGAAATCAAAGCTTATCTGGCTACACCGGGTATTTATCGTCCCTTTATTCTGTGTGAATACCTGCATGCTATGGGTAATAGTTGTGGGGGTATGAAGGAGTATTGGGATGTTTTTGAGAGTAATCCGATGGTGCAAGGCGGAGCTATATGGGATTGGGTAGACCAGTCGTTCCGTGAGATTGACGACAACGGCCGCTGGTATTGGAGTTATGGAGGTGACTACGGACCTGAAGATATTCCGAGTTTTGGTAACTTCTGTTGTAATGGTCTGGTAAATGCAGACCGTGAACCGCATCCGCACTTATTGGAAGTGAAGAAAATCTATCAGAATATCAAAGCAACCTTGATCAATGAAAAGAATCTGACTGTACGTATTAAGAATTGGTTTGATTTTTCGAACCTGAATCAATATATATTGCATTGGAATGTAACTGCCGATAATGGTATGGTACTGGCGAAAGGAATGCAGGAGGTGGATTGTTTGCCTCATGGAATGGTCAATGTGATGTTTGGAGCAGTCAAACTGCCGGTTAATACGCGTGAAGCCTATCTGAATTTGAGTTGGATGCGGAAAACAGTTTCTCCTATGGTAGATACTTCCTGGGAGGTAGCTTATGACCAATTTGTATTACCCGGTAATGCAACCGGAAAGGCTTATCTGCCGGAAACATCCGGCAAAATGACTTTTACGGTGGACGAAAAGAGCGGTGCTTTACAATTGCTTGCACAGGATGGGACAGAATTGCTGGCAAGTCCGGTTACATTGAGCTTGTTCCGTCCGGCAACGGATAATGACAATCGCGACCGGAAAGCGGCACATTTATGGCGTCAGGCGGGACTTGACAAGACGGTGCAGAAAGTTGTTTCTTTGAAAAAAGGCAAGGCTTCTGCTACTGCGGTAGTGGAGTTGCTGAATGAGGCAGGGAAGAAGGTGGGCGACGCTATTTTGGCATACTCATTGGCGCAGAACGGAGGTGTCAGGATACAAACCGAATTTACGCCCGATACTACGATGGTTAAATCAATGGCCCGCATGGGATTGGCATTCGAGATGAACGATAGGTATGGGAATGTTTCTTATCTGGGGCGCGGAGAGCATGAAACGTATGCCGACCGTAAGCAGTCCGGTAAGATTGACATATACAATACGACTGTTGAACGTATGTTCCATTATTATGTAAAGCCGCAGGCTACAGGTAATCGTACCGATGTACGTTGGATGAAGTTGGCAGATGAAGCCAATAACGGATTGTTTGTCAATTCGAGCCGTCCGTTTCAGTTTAGTATTTCTCCTTTCTCGGATGAGAATATTGAAAAGGCTACCCACATTAACGAACTCGAACGTAATGGCAAGGTAACCGTGCATCTGGATGCCGGACAGTCGGGAGTGGGCACCGCTACTTGCGGACCTGCCACATTACCGCCTTATCTTATTCCTATAGACAGGCAACAGTTTGATTTTACCATTTATCTTGTCAGATGAGTGCAAACTTATTTGAATTTTGCTCATAGCAAGAGGTATTGAGTTAACTATTAATAGAATATATATATGAAACAAATAATGCTCCTGACATCATTACTTTTCGCAGTCTTTTGTGGAGTGCAGGCACAGGAAACCTATTACGAGAAACATTTGATCTTCCCCGAAAAGGCTACTGCTGCACAGAAGCTGGACATGGCTTCACGTTTAATTCCTACTCCGCAACAGTTGGAGTGGCAGCAAATGGAGTTTACCGCTTTCCTGCATTTCGGTATCAATACCTTTACGGGACGTGAATGGGGGGATGGTACGGAAGCCCCTGCTCTCTTTAATCCTACCGAACTGGATTGTGAGCAGTGGGTACGTGCACTCAAAAACGGAGGTTTTAAGATGGCAATCATTACCGCCAAGCATCACGACGGTTTTTGTCTGTGGCCTACGAAGACTACCCGGCACTCTGTTGCATCCAGTCCCTGGCGTGGCGGGAAGGGAGACTTGGTACGCGAATTGCGTAATGCATGCGATAAATACGGTATTAAGTTTGGCATATACCTCTCTCCGTGGGATCGGAATGCCGCTTGTTACGGCGATTCTCCCGTCTATAACCAATTCTTCATTGAACAACTCACGGAGTTGCTGACGCAATATGGTGAAATTCACGAAGTATGGTTTGATGGTGCAAACGGTGAAGGACCCAACGGTAAAAAGCAAGAATATGACTGGGATGCAGTGATAAAGACCATTCGTCGCCTGCAGCCCAAAGCTGTGACTGCTATCATGGGTGATGATGTGCGTTGGGTAGGTAATGAAAAGGGAATCGGACGTGAAACCGAGTGGAGTGCCACAGCATTGCCGCCGGGCATCTATTCCCGTTCGGAAGAACTGAGAAAGGGATTGGGTATTTATGGTAAGGCCAAAGACTTGGGCGGTCGTGACATCGTGGCGCGTGCCAAGGAACTTTTCTGGTGGCCGTCCGAAGTGGATGTGTCTATTCGTCCGGGTTGGTTCTATCATGCTGCACAGGACAAGCAAGTGAAGTCGTTGGCGCATCTGGTGGATATTTATTTCAAATCTGTAGGTTATAATTCGGTATTGTTGCTTAATATTCCGCCTGATAAGCGCGGGTTGATTCATGAGAATGATGTGCAGCGTCTGAAAGAGCTTTCCGCTTATCTGAAGAAGACGTTCGGCAAAGATTTTCTGCAGAAAGGAGATACCCGTTGGCAACCCTTAAGTGGAGATGTCCGCGAATATAAAGTGCAGAAAGGCGCTGTGGTAAATACATTCCTTATTCAGGAAGATATTGCCAAAGGACAGCGTGTGGAAAATTTTCTTGTGGAGGCTTACTCCAATGGTTCGTGGAGATATGTGGCGGAAGGTACGACGGTTGGGTACAAACGTCTGATCCGTTTCTCGGATACCAAGGCGGAGAAAATACGGGTTACTGTCCGTTCGGCACGTGGAAAGGCAAATATCCTGAAAGTGGGACTTTTCTTCGCCGAACCTTTGAATGACGAGAATACGGAAGTGCAGTTGAGTGATATTCCGGTGGATGAATGGCGTATAGCAGACGGTGAACCGAATGCGCATCAGGCTATTGACGGAGACCGGAGTACGGGGTGGTACACCAACTCATTGAAACCGTTGACGGTGGATATGGGGCGCGAAGTGCAGGTTACAGGCTTCAGTTATGCTCCGGTTACGGGTGATGACCTGGCGGGTACTATTTACAAATATGCTTTCTACATCAGTAGTGACGGCGAGGAATGGACAAAATGCGATGCAGCCGGTGAGTTCAGCAATATTATGCACAATCCCGTTCCTTACTTTGTACGCTTCGGAAAGAGTTATCGGGCACGTTACTTCAAGCTTGAACCGCTTGCCGAAATCAACGGGAAAGTATCTACTGCTATTGGCGAGGTGGGTATCCTTGCTGTGAAAGGCATGCCGAAAGATGATGAAACGCTGGTATATGACCGTCCCGGTGCACCGTTGAAGCTAAGACCCGGTGATAATCATCCGAAAGTGAAAGGTTGGCGTTTCTACACCGCTCATGAATTCTTGAACCGTGATACGGAAAATAATCTTCCGAAAGGATTCATTGAACATAGGGGGGCGCACATGAGCCGTGCCGCACGGGTGGATAATGCACGCTGTTCGGAAGTGAACAATGGTGTATTACAGATTCGTACAGTTGAGGAAACCGATTCAGTGGACAATCGTTTTGGTGCCAATGTGAAGTTCTCTCACGGCTGTTATCGCACGTCATTGCCCGGAAGCAAGGATTTCTGGTGTAACTTTACCGAGAATATGCGTATTGAGATTCGTTTTAAACGCAATGCTTATCAAGGTTTCAACGATGCACTTTGGTTTATGGGGAACAATAACCGTCCTTGGCCTAAGAATGGGGAAATAGATTTATTGGAAAATCCGAAAAAGACAGTCAATAATCGTGCACATTTCACATTGCACTCGGAGAATTATTATGCCGGAGTAGTAGGAGGCAGCGGAAGTGTTACCTCGACAATTGACCTGGCCGATATGTCCTGGTGGAATATCTACTGGTTGGAATGGTATCCCGACCGCATAGTAGGAGGCGTGAATGGGCAGACCTATTTTGAACACCGTAAGGGAGCCAATGGCAATGAAGATTGGCCTTGGAGTGATCCGGAAGGCTTCTTTCTTATTTTCAGTACCGGTATATCAACCAATCCTAAGGCATGGCCCGGGGCGGTTATGCCGTCCGAATGGAAAAAAGATGCTATGCCGGCCATGTTCGTTGACTGGATACGGGTGTATGTGAATAAAGATTATAAAGGTGGGAAAGCTCCTGCGTTTAGCTGAAAGGGGAGTTATGTTTACTCACGCTTATGCCTGTTCAATCAGTTCTCCGTCACGTGTAAGTTTGTTCACTGGTGCAAATGCTGCGCAGCATAAAGTTACAAACTGGACGTTGAAGAAAGATACGCCGACCGATAGGAAAGATGCTGTCTTGGAATTTGAAGCATGGAATTATAATGGTCTTTGTCCGGAAGCGGGATTGGAACATTCTTTTTATGCGAAGTGTTTGCCTCAACTACTTCGTGAGAATGGATATGCTACTATGATGGTTGGAAAAGCGCATTTTGGTTCGATGGGTACACCTGCGGCCAATCCTTTGACAATAGGTTTCGATTATAATATTGCCGGTCATGCTGCCGGAGCTATGGGGAGCTATCTGGGCGAGGAAGGATATGGCGCCAAGAGCGATCCGGAACGTGCAGCAGTGTGGGCTGTTCCGGATTTAGAGCAATATCATGGTACTGATACTTTGACATTGGAGGCGAAAAGCTTATTAGATAAGGTAACCGGACAGTCTAAGCCGTTCTTTCTTTATATGAGCCATTATGCTGTACATGCGCCTTTCGGAACAGACAGACGTTTCTACCAGAAGTACGCAGATAAGGGACTTTCACATAAAGAAGCACAGTATGCGGCACTTTTGGAGGGTATGCTTGAAAAGGGCGAGAGCGTTGACAAGGTAGACCCTATCTATTACAGTACCGGTTATTTTGACTTTACAGGCGTTGAGTCTGCGAGAAGCAAGGACGATGATATAGGCGACACTTATATTGAGATAGACCTTACCGACCAGCACTTGTGGTATTATGAAAAGGGCAAGAAAAAGCTCGATACCTATATAGTTTCAGGTCAGACCACATCTGAGGCGAGAACAACTCTCCCTGGTGTTTATAAGCTGTGGTCAAAGGAGACCAACAAGCGTATGAAGGACACAAATGCCGACGGCGACGAGTGGGATACAAAGTGCAACTTTTGGAACAACGTTTCTCTCTGCGGAATAGGTCTTCACGATTCAACGTGGCGAGGCGGATATTTCGGCGGTGAGATATACAAATACAACGGCTCTCACGGCTGTATAAATATGAGCTATGACGACGCCAAATATGTTTATGACAACGTGCCTTACGGTACGCCTGTTGTTATGTACTACAAGTCTGCGGATAAATAATAAGGACGGTCAAGGTATCATGCCTTGACCGCTTTTTGTAAGGAGTGTTTTTATGGAAAAGATATTATACAGAGAGGGCTTTACGGCTGAGGAGCTTCCAAACGAGGTGATAGAGCGTATCAAAGGCGTTTCCTATAAGGAAAATCCCTATGTGAAGCTGGGCGACCTTGCATATCTGCGTGTGAGATATTATGACTTTGAGCATAAGGTGCAGTCGGGGGAGCTTATCGTGGCGAGGAAGCTTGCGCAGGAGGTTCTGGATATTTTCTATGAGCTTTTCGAGGGCGGTTATGAGATAGAAAAAATCAGGCTCGTGGACGAGTATGACGCTGATGATGAAAGGTCAATGGCGGATAACAATTCCTCTGCCTTCAACTATAGGGTGGTGGCTGGTACCAACACTATCTCGGCTCACAGCTACGGCAGGGCGATAGACATAAACCCTCTTATAAATCCTTATATAGTGGGGAATAAGGTCATGCCTGCCAATGCTGCAGAGTATGCAGACCGTGACAAGGCTTTTGATCACAAGATTGACAGAACAGACCTTTGCTATTGCATTTTCAGGCGTCATGGCTGGAAATGGGGTGGTGACTGGAACAATTCTAAGGATTATCAGCATTTTTACAAAGAGTACGATTCTCCGCTGAAAATGGCTGTAAATAAGCTGAAAAGAGCGTTGTTACGTTAGTTTGCAAGGTTTACCTAGGAAAGCGATATGAAATTATAAGTTATATGTGTATACCGATTAACTAAAAATTAATAATGATTTTATGCAAGTTTTATCATTCACTCT
>OHQI01000370.1_pt1 | contig 10883 bp, 5 predicted proteins | sample 1577911 | NCBI WGS metagenome assembly OHQI01 (sample SAMEA3879502, study PRJEB24766) | human gut metagenome | biome: human-associated habitat; feature: feces | place: USA | collected 1985/1987
CTTTTTACTCATATTTTTCCAAGTAGAAGGAATACAGGATCCGCTCCTTCACGGGCATCTGCATCAGCTTCGTCAACGCTTCCTCATAGTACTGAATCTGGACGTTGTAGCGGTTCCAGAGAGCTTCCAGGGAGTCGATCACATCGGTCTTGTAATCCAGCAGAACAATCTCACCGTCTTCTATGAAAAAGACGTCGATAATACCCTGAATGAGCACCTTTTCTCCCTCGGGCAGATCCGGATCCAGGCGTTTCGCATCAATGCCCAGCACAAAGGGCTGCTCTCTATATAGAAGCCCCTGCTCCTGCGCACGCCACATGCGGTATGCCAGCTCCTGCTCCAGGAAATTGAGGATCTTCGGCAGACTGACTGCTTTGGCATATTCCTCTGTCAGGCGTAAAGATATCGTTTCCCGCTGTAAGAATTCTTCCAACCGGTTCTTAAGTCTCTCCGCGTCCAGTCTCTTACGGTATGTCTCATAATCTCCGGGGCATTTTTCAAACAGTCCTGATTCGACAAATACATACATAAAATCCAGAAGCTCCATGGTACGGTGAAACGCATTACCGCGCACTGCACCGCTGACCTTCTCCTGCTCTCTGCGGAATCCCGGGATATAGGGAACCACTTCTTTTTCTTCAAAGGTATGGAATGCCGCCTCGTCCTTTTCCGCCATGGCTGCGATCTTTAACTCTGACACTGTTGTCTTGGTATACAGCTTTTGTAACCCGGGATGTGGATATTGATAAGCAAAACGCTCCCGCAGATACATAAGCTTCCGCTCATTTTCTTCCGGGTCCCCGGTCAAAGTTGTCTCTCCACAGGCTATCAGCCGCAGCTGTTCTCTGCGATCACCCATGCGCAGCTGCTCTCGGAGCTCTTCTACCGCCAGGTCCTCCGTTCTCAGTGTTTTCACCGCAATTCCCGTCTGCGGCAGGATCGGCAGCAGGAAATCCATATAACTTCCCGCCTCACAGAAATCCAGATAAGTCAGCCTCTCCTGTCCGGTCATCTGCGCCAACTCCCACTTTTCGTCGGCCTTGTCCAATACCGCTGTTAAGATCAGCTTCTCTCTGGCACGGGTCAGTGCCACGTAGAGCACGCGCAATTCCTCCGCCAGATTATCTTCCTTCATTTTTGCAGACAGGACTGCCCGGCGGAGAGTCTTATTTTTAATACGCCGTACGGAATCTACATAATCCACCGCGACACCCAGATCCATGTCCACGATCAGGGATTGGTTCGCATCCTGCATGTTGAAGCGTTTCGACAGTCCGGAGACAAATACCACCGGGAATTCCAGTCCTTTACTTTTGTGGATACTCATGATCCTGACCACATCTGCATTTTCATCCAGAGTATCCGCTTCCCCGTAATCCACGTCATATTTTTCCAGTTGCTCCATATAACGGATAAAATGAAACAGTCCGAAATAACTGGTCTTCTCGAAAGCGGATGCCTTCGTAAGCAGCATCTCCACATTTGCACGCCGCTTGCTGCCGGCGGGAAGTGCCGTCACATAATTCAGATAATCATAATCGTCAAGTATTCGCTGCAACAGGTCACGGATCGAGGTGAAAGGAGTCAGGTCACGGTAGTGGCCAATCCGTTGTAAGAAGGTATCTGCCTTTTGTGAAAGCTCTGCTTCTTCACCGGCGCTTTCGCCCGCTGATATCTCTTCTCCCTCTTCCACCGTCCGGCCGCTCTGTGCCACTTCCTTCAGTGCCTCATACAATGTCATCCGTTTTCTGGAATGCCCTTCCCCGCCACTGCGGATCTGCGCGATCTCTTCCTGGGTGAATCCACCAAAGACGGACTGCATCACGCCAAACAGCGGGATATCCTGTCTCGGATTGTCCAGCACCCGTAAAAACTGCAACAGCTCCTGCACCTCCAGCGCCCCGAAATATCCGGTCTTAGATGTGATGTAGACAGGGATTCCCTGCTGTTCCAGTATCTTTTTGAATTCTTCGTCCCAGCCGCTGGTGGTGCGAAGCAGGATGACCATATCCGAATACCGCACCGGACGCAGTTCTCCCGTGGATTTCTCCATCACCTGCAGACTGCCCTTCAACTGTTTTATACGGGCGGCAATGGCGAGCGCTTCCAACTGTCGTACATTATCGTAATCCACAAGGACTCCCGCACCCTCGGCATGCTGCTCTCCGATGCCGCTCTCTTCGCGCTCTCCCTTTTCCGGCTTGCGGATCAGTAGCAGTTCGCTGCCGTAGGCGGGATCCTCCTGTGCAGGATACACTGCTCCTGGATACAGTGCCGCCTTGTCATCATAGGCGATCCCGCCGATCTCCCTGCTCATGATCCGGGAAAATACACCATTGACCGCATCCACCACCTGAATACGGCTTCGGAAGTTCTTCGCCAGATCGATCCGGCACAGATCCCCGGTCTCCTGATAAGTGTCGTATTTTTCCAGAAACAGTTCCGGTCTCGCCAGACGGAATTTATAGATGCTCTGCTTCACATCACCTACCATGAAACGGTTGTAACGACCCTCTTCTTCCCCGGAGATAGCGCTTAACAGATACTCCTGCACTAGATTGCTATCCTGGTATTCATCGATAAGGATCTCCTGAAAATACTGGCGATACTCCAATGCCACGTCACTTGGCACAATGTCATATTTCACACCGGTGCTGTCCATTCCTGTATCACCGGCGCTGTCCGTCCCTGCATCGCCGGTCTCTTCCACTTTTTCCCGTTTTAGCAGAATCTGTAATGCATAGTGCTCCATGTCGGAAAAGTCGATCAGATGTCTCTCCTGCTTGGCAGCAAGGAGCCTTCTGTCGAATTCCAATACCAGGTCAAGCAGCATCCGAAGCGGCTCTCTGCAGGCTTTTCCCTGCTCCACCGCCAGTTCTAACGGGGTCTTAAAATAGCTCTCTGAAAGGTCACTTAAGGTATCCTTCACACTGTTTCGGATTGCCTTTGCCAGTTCCCGTTTGGCGGGATCCACACTGTCGTCCTTTTTAGAAGGGAGCCGTGCGAAAGTCACCGCAGGAACTTTGGCCGCCTGTTCCTCCAGATCCTTACAGGATGTCAGTCTCTCCAGCTGCTCGATCTCTGCCTCCGTCAGTTCTCCGTACATATACGGACCGTCCGGTAGTTCACACAGCCGCTTTACTTCCCGCAGTTTTTCCAGGCATCCCTCCACGGTACGGTTCACCCGTTCCGTCAGATATTGTCCGTAATCGCTGTGAACCAGTGCTTCCATATCTCCTGCGGCATAGTCATTTTTGCGCTCCTCCAGCCATTCGGCAGGCCAGGGAAAACTTCCCGCATACCGGGACAGATTCAGGATATGCTGCTCTAATACGCTCTCCCTGCCTCCCGGGCAGAAATACTCCACACAGGCATGGAACTGTTCCGGGGCTTCCGGGACAAATTGCCCGGCATAGGCATCCTCTAACAGCTGCGCCAGTACTTCCTGCTGAAGCAGCTTGATCTCTCCCTCGTCTGCCACGCGGAAATCCGGATCCAGACCGATCTCATTAAAATGGTTCCGGATCAGGAACAGGCTGAAGCTGTCGATAGTAGTGATCTGCGCATTGTGTAACAGTGCAGACTGCTTCTGGATATGCTCGTTGCCGGGATCCGCCTCCAGTCTGGCAGTGATGCCCGCGGCGATCCGTTCTCTCATTTCTGCTGCAGCGGCATTGGTAAATGTCACGATCAGCAATCTGTCAATATCCGCCGGATGTTCTCCGTCACAGATCATGCGGATGATACGTTCCACCAGCACTGCCGTCTTACCGCTTCCCGCGGCCGCCGATACCAGAATATTGCTGTTATGCAGTTCGATCACTCTTTGCTGTTCCGGGGTGAATTTCATTCCCATACGCTACCTCTGTTCCTGTTTCTTTTATCCTACGCTTCCGTCGTCTCCTGCATCCGCTGCATCAGCGTCTGCTTATCCAGATCCTCCAGCTGCCTCTTCTCATATCCGGGAATACTGCCGTCAAAGCCGCAGACCTTTTTATAGGCGCAATAGGTACATGCTTCCTCATTTCCTTTTTCGTAAGGATTTGCCGCTATTTTACCGTCCAGGATCTCCCTGCCAATCTGGCGTATCTTCGTATCCACATAAGCAGATACCACATGCAGCTCCTCACGGCTTAAGATTCCGGATCTGGCACTGAAGCTTCCGTCCTTTTTCTTTTCCACCGGAATGACTTTGGACTTGTCCTGTAAAAATCGATCCAAACGTTCCACCACGGCGGGATCGCTGTTCACCACACCGTTCATGCGAAGCTTTGTCAGAATCTCTTCGTTGATCTGCTCCTGGGTCAGTTCCACCGGAGTCTCTATCGTAGGATCATCAATATGATAATACAGCAGTGCCGCCGGTACGATCTCCTTATCCGGATGCTTTCTGCTCTCCAGCTCCATTGCCGCATTCATATATACCACCAGCTGCAGCTGCAGGCCGTAGTACAGTGCCGCCAGGTCGAATTTCTTATTGCCGGACTTGTAATCGATGACCTTGACATAGACATGCTCCGCGTCCTCCGATACATCGATACGGTCAATGCGTCCCTGCAGGTGCATCTTCTCTTCTTCAGACAGATCCACATGAATACTGTCCAGATCCTCCGCAAACCGGAAGGACAACTCATAATCGTCCGGCTGAAAGCTTCCCTGCTTCAGATGCTGCTGCAGTGTCAGCACCGTCCGGGTCAGGATCCTGCTCATCCGGGTAATAGCATATTCATTCCTCGCAGAACTGTACAGAACGGTCTCCCCATAAGTCGCAGCATAACCTTCCACTGCTTCTTTGATTGCCTGAGTTGCAAAATTTTCATCAAAATCCCACCATGTTCGACCGGATTCTGCAAGTTTTCCTGCGAAATTCTCCAGTACCGCATGATACACATTTCCCATATCCGACACTTCAAAGCCAAATTCTTCTCTCTCCTGCAGAGACAGGCCATATTGCAGGAAATGTCTGCATGCGCAGGCAGCATAGGTCTCTAAGCGGCTCACACTGTTCTCCAGCTGCCTGCCGTACAATGCTCTCGCCACGATCCTTGACAGACCGCTCTCCTTATATCTTCTAAATGCTGCCGCCGTCAGACGGTCTCTGCCCTCCGGATCTGCTTCATAGGCACGGTACATGAGATAAAAATCCTGCCGTTCCTCTTCCCGCAGCGTTCCGTCCGCATATTCCCGCAGTTCCTCCGCCAGATATCTGGCACCTTCCTGTCTGCCCTCGATCTGCTCTAAGCGGCTGCGGTTTTGGGGATATTCCACAGCAAGCTGCGGAAAAAGCTTCCGTACCGTATCGATCAGGTAAGACGGACGGATTCCCTTCCCATCACTGTTTACCTTGGCATAAGACAGATACAGCCGTTCTGAGGGTTTCGTCATATTCAGATACAGATACAGTCTCTGAATGTACATCTGTTGTCTGGGACTCGGTGCCATTTCTGTTCCGGATTCGATTAAAAATTCTCTGTCCATATCGGAGATAATGCCGCCCTTGGAGGCATTTTTCGGAATGTTTCCATCATTTACCCCCAGGAAAAACAATACTTTAACCTGTTTTAAGCGGGTCCGCTCCATATCACCCACCACAATACGATCCACATTCTGCGGAATCGTACCTACTGTGATCTCGCCAAAACCAGCCTCTAAAATATCCGCAAATTCCTGTCTGGAGATTTCTTCCTCTCCCAACAGTTCATAGATCTGATCCAGCAGATCCATGACCAGACGGTAGATCTGTGCATATTCCCTGGCTTTCGCCAGGTCGCCCTCCTGCTCGAACTGCTGTTGATAGTTCAAAAGCTTCTGCTGTACCTGATTCTGTTCCAGGAAATCATACAGGTGATCCACATACTCGCCGGCTTTTGCCCGGGGAGCCATATGCAGGATCTCCACGGTATCCGCAAACTGCTGTCTGATACGGTTCAGACGCTCCATGGTCTCTTCCGCCCGCTCTGTGTCTTCCTGCCCACTACCCTGCTGCATTTCTTCCGTCCTACGGGTAAACAGGCGGCTGTAGGTGCGATACCCTCTCGCCCCGGTGCGGATCACATAATTCTCCAGTTCGTCAATTTCCTCTCTGGAGATATCCGCCATGCCGCTGCGCAAAAAATGAAATACGGTATCATACGAAAAATCCCTGATATATAACTGCAAGGCGCTTTTGATGTATTCGATCATGGGATTTAAGACAATCCCCCTGGTCCGGTCCAGAAAACAGGGAATCTCCAGCTGCCCGAATTCCGTCTCCACATAGGAAGCATACCCCTCCAGATCTCCGATGACCACAGCAATATCCCGGTAAGTAAGTCCTTCTTCCCGGATCAGCTTCCGGATATACAATGCCGTCTGATGGACTTCCTCTATGGGAGAAAGTGCCTCGAACATACGGATCTCACACTGTTTCTCCGTATAAGGCTCATACTGATAGCGGAACAGGTTCTGCTCCAGATAACATAACGCCGGTGCCTTGGTGAAACGGTTGGGACCGCCCTTTACAAATACATCTTCCCCTCGTGTCACCTCTGCCTCCGCCGCCAGCTTCACCAGATCCGCCACTGTCTTTTTACTCAGATGGAACAATTTCTGCTCGCCGTCCATCTGATAAGGGTCTTCTTCCTCACCAATGGTCACAGTGACAATGGTCTCCTCGCACACCCGCATCAATTCCTGGATCAGACGGTTCTGTATGGGGGTAAATCCCGTAAACCCGTCGAATATCACCACACTGTCCGGAAGGATCTTCGACTTTACCAGGGATCTGCGCAGCACATCCAGTGTCTCCTCTGTGGTGATAAAATGGTCTCTGATATAATCCTGAAATCCCCGGTACAGAGTCTTTAAATCTCTGAGTTTCATTGCCAGTGCGCCCCTTTTTTCGGCGCTGGCGATCAGTTTATCCATATCCTGTGTGCTGATGCCGTACTGCATGAATTCGGAGATGGCACTTTTTACCTCATGGATATAGCCCTGCTTATGCAACAGGCTTCCCATGGCAGGCAGCTGCTCCTTCAGATCTGCCGCGATCTTCTGCAGCACCAGGCTTTTGCCGGTGTCATCCAGTACAGGCATTTCCTTCGTTCCTACTTCCTCCAGGATACGATGGCTGAGTCTGCCGAAGCTTAAGACATCGATATTCAGGATACCGCCTCTGTCACTGCGCATGACCAGATCCTTCTGGGTCTGCATGGTGAACTGATCCGGCACGATGATCAGGAAATTCCTCCCCGGCTCCTGCGCCGCCCGCTGCATGATCTCTTCATAGATTCTGTGACTCTTGCCGGACCCGGAAGGTCCGAAATAGAAACGTAAACTCATAGGTCTCCTTTTGCAGTCTTCTGCCTATTGTATATCAAGCTCGATCGGACAATGGTCCGATCCCGGAACTTCCGTGTGGATCTTCGCATCTGTCAGTCTGTCCTGCAGGCACTGTGACACCACGAAATAGTCAATTCTCCATCCGGCATTTTTCGCCCTCGCCTGGAATCTGTAAGACCACCAGGAATAGATTCCGGTCTGCTCCGGATAAAAATAGCGGAAAGTGTCGATAAATCCATTTTCCAGTACTTTGGAAAAACAGCTTCTCTCTTCGTCCGTAAAACCGGCATTCCCACGATTGGTCTTCGGATTTTTCAGATCAATCTCCTCATGTGCCACATTCAGATCTCCCGCATAGATCACCGGCTTTTTCTCTTCCAGTTTTTTCAGATAAGCCAGAAAATCCGCCTCCCATTGCATCCGGTAATCCAGTCGCTTTAATTCCTGCTGGGCATTCGGTACATAGACTGTCACAAAATAGAATTCCGGGTACTCTGCCGTGATCACTCTGCCCTCATGGTCATGCTCTTCCACGCCGATGCCATAGGTCACCTGCAAGGGTTCCTCCTTGGTAAAAATGGCGGTACCGGAATAGCCCTTTTTCTCCGCATAGTTCCAGTAGGCGTGGTAGCCCGGGGGCGCAAAGTCAATTTGCCCCGCTTGCAGCTTCGTTTCTTGCAGGCAAAACAGGTCCGCGTTTGCCGCAGCAAAAAAGTCGGCAAAGCCCTTGCCCATACAGGCTCGAAGGCCGTTTACATTCCAGCTGATACATTTCATTGGGTCGGCTCCTCTTTTTGCAGCAAAATGCGGTCGGTGTCAAACTCTTTGGTCTCTTTTTCCCGATATAGTGCCAGCAGGTCCGACACGGTCATATGGGCCTTTTGCTCCTTGTCCAGGTCAATGATGATTCGGCCGCTGTCCATCATAATGGTGCGGTCGCCGGTGGCCAGTGCAGAGGACATCATGGTGGTGATGTTGTTTTCTGCCACGATCTCGTTGGTAATGTCCATCACCTTTTTGGCGGTGACCGGATCCAGTGCGGCAGTGTGCTCGTCTAAGAGCAGCAGCTTGGGGGTGCAGATGGTGCACATCAGCAAGGTGACCACTTGCCGCTGCCCACCGGACAGCAGACCGATCTTGGTTTTCATTCGGTCCTCCAGCCCCATATTAAAGCGAGAAACCTGCTCCCGGAAAAAGTTGCTCTTTTTCTTAGACAGAGCCAGCGCCAGCCCGCTGGAGTGGGCGCGGGTGTAAGCCAGCGCCAGGTTTTCCTCAATAGTCATATTAGGTGCGGTGCCCTTCATCGGGTCCTGGAACACCCGACCGATCAATTTGGCACGCCTGTGTTCCGGCAGAAAGGAAATGTCCTGCCCGTCCAGGGTAACGGTGCCGCTGTCCTGCATAAAGGTGCCGCAGATCAGGTTAAACAGGGTGGATTTGCCGGCGCCGTTGGAGCCGACAATGGTGAGAAATTCGCCCCGATCCAGGTGCAAATTGATCTTCTCCAGGGCAATGTGTTCATTGACGGTGCCCTTGGCAAAGGTCTTGGAAACATTCTTTACATCAAGCATTGCGGCGGGCCTCCTTCTTTACTTTGCGGTTCCGGGCGGTGCGCTTGGCAGCCGGGATAATAAAGGTGGCAGCCACGATCACGGCGCACATCAGCTTCATCAAATTGGCGCTGTTGGTGCCAAACAGCTCAATATCCACCACAAAGGTGACGATCAGTTTGTAGATTACGGAGCCGCACACGGCGGAGATCAGCCCCACGGTGACGCCCCGCTTGCCAAACAGCGCCTCGCCGATAATGACGGCGGCCAGGCCGTAGATCAGAGTGCCGTTGCTGGTGGAGGTGTCGCTGTAACCTACATAGTGGGTCACCAGTGCGCCTGCCAGACCGATCAGCCCGTTGCTGATGCACAGCCCCAGGATCAGAGTGGCGTCCACATTGATGGAGGAGGCGCGCACCATATCCTGATTGTCGCCGGTAGCGCGGATACACAGACCCACATGGGTCTTAAAGAACACAATCAGCAGCAGGGTCACTACCAGGCAGATAGCCAGCGCCAGCAGCGCTCCGGCCACCTTGCGCTGATCGCCGGTCAGGTGCAGCGCCTTATAGAACTGCTTAAACAGATTGGCGGCGCCGATGGACAGGTTGGGGCCGCCCCGAACAATCAAGTTAACGGAGTACAGTCCGCTCATCGTGATGATACCGGCCAGTACCGGGTGTACTTGCAGCTTGGTTTGCAGCAGCCCGGTGATTAGTCCGGCGGCCATACCGCCTAAAAAGGCAATGGGTAGGGACAGATAGGTGTGGCCCCCGGCAGCCAAAACGGCGGCCAGTGCAGAGCCAAAACCGAAGCTGCCCTCGGTGGTCAGGTCGGGAATGTCCAGCACCCGCAGGCTGATATAAACGCCCAGCGCCAACAGTCCGTACAGTAAGCCCTCTTGCAGGGCAGTGAGATAAAGCATAAGTTCTTGTTCCTTTGGGTATGAAAAAATGGCAGCAGGCGCACCTTGCAGCGCGCCCGCCGGTTTGTGATTTTTGTTGCTTATTTCGCTGCTTCCAGCACCTTGACCTCATAGCCAACGGTGTCCTTGGTGGGGGTAGCCAAACCGCCGGCAGCCAGCGCTGTCTTGTTTACGGAGCAGTAGTCGATGCCGCACACCTGGGCGGGGATCTCCGTTACCTTTTTGCCTTCAAAATACTGAATAGCCATTTCTGCGGTCTTTTCGCCGATGCCCTTGTCGTCAATGGCCAGGGTGGCGGTGCAGCCGGAGGCAACCGTGGTGGCAGAGGAGCAGTAGGTGGGAATCTTCTTCTCCTGGCACAGCTCTGTCAGGGCAGACACACCGTCCTGTACCACAGAGTCATTGGGTACGAAGATTACATCACAGCCGCCGTCAATCAGGGACTGGGTGACGGACTTCACATCGGCAGAGTTCTCCACGGTCTTTTCCGCATAAGCGATTTTTTTGCTGTCCAGGTACTTCTCGGCCGCCTTAACGGTGGAGGTGGCGTTCACCTGGCTGGTGGAGTAAATAAAGCCCCATTTTTTTACATTCGGGGTCAGCTTGTAGCCCATGTCAATGATCTCAGATACCGGAATGGCGTTGGAAGTACCGGTAGCGTTTTTGTCCGGGGTGTCCAGCGCGGTCATCACTTTGGCAGCTACCGGGTCGGACACGGCGCAGAAGAAGCAAGGGGTTTCGGACTCCTGGTTCACAAACGCCTGCGTGGCCGGGGTGGCGATGGTGAATACTGCGTCATAATCGCCGTTGTCAAAGTCAGACACAATGGTGCTCAGACTGGCGGCGTCACCGGCAGCGTTCTTGTACACGCAGGTCACATTGTCGCCGTACTTCTCTTTCAGCTTAGACTCGATCCCGGTACGCATATCGGTAAAGGCGCCGTTCTCGGACAGCACGGCAATGCCTACTTTCTTGCTGTCTGCTTTGGCATTATCATCTTTGCTGCCGGAGCAGGCGGCGAACAGGCCGGCAACCAGTGCCAGGCACAGCAGGGTGGCAAAAAACTTTTTCATCATTCATTCTCCTTA
>OHQI01000379.1_pt1 | contig 10809 bp, 10 predicted proteins | sample 1577911 | NCBI WGS metagenome assembly OHQI01 (sample SAMEA3879502, study PRJEB24766) | human gut metagenome | biome: human-associated habitat; feature: feces | place: USA | collected 1985/1987
TTATAAAAACATGAAAATACTCGTTTCTTTCTTCTTTGGCACATTGCAGATTTTTCCGTCTGCTTTTTGTGCAAAGTCCCAGAATTTTTCGTCGAAAAGCGCGTTTTGTTGACAGCCGCTTTTTGAAAAGCGTATCCTTATTGCAAACCAGAGTCAGGAGGTCATTTTATGGAGCACTCCACACGTCTTGCCCACATCAGCGAGGACGGCACCCGCACCCAGACCATCTACGACCATCTCGCCGGCACCGCCAGACTGGCCGGTTCCTTCGCAGCCCCCTTCGGGGCGCAGAGTGAGGCCGAATTTGCCGCGTGGCTCCACGACGTCGGCAAATACAGCGACGCCTTCCAGCTGCGGCTCAAAGGCGGCCCCAAGGTGGACCACTCCACCGCCGGGGCGCAGGAGGCCTGGGTTCGCCAACATCTCCACACTGCCTTTGCCGTGGCCGGACACCACAGCGGCCTGCCCGACGGCGGGAGCCCCGCCGATGACCCGGGCGACGCCACCCTGTTTGGCCGGAGCAAGAAGCCGGTAGCCCCCTACGACGGCTGGCAGGAAGTAACGCTCCCCGTCTCGACGCCGCCCGCGTGGGCCTGCGCCGACCCGCTGAGCCTCGCGTTCTTTACCCGGATGCTCTACTCCTGCCTCGTGGACGCCGACTTCATCGACACCGAGACCTTCATGGACGGCAAGGCCGCACCCCGGGGCAGCGGCACGGACATCGCCGCACTGCGGGACATCGTCTCGGCACAGGCGCAGCGCTATCTCAGTGCCGAATCGCCCTCGCCCGTCAGCGTCCAGCGCAACACCGTCCTCCGTACCTGCCTCGAGAAAGGCGCGCACGGCCCACAGGGGCTCTACACCCTCACCGTACCCACCGGCGGCGGCAAGACCTTTGCCTCCCTCGCCTTTGCGCTGGAGCACGCCGCCGCCCAGAAGATGAAGCGGGTCATCTACGTCATCCCTTATATGTCCATCATCGACCAGACCGCCGCCGTCTTCTCGGGCCTGCTGGGTACAGAAAATGTTCTGGCCGACTTCTCCAACGCCGAGTACAAGACTGTTGAGCAGGACGACCTGACCCCCGCCCAGTACCGCCAGATGCTGGCCAGCGAAAACTGGGATGCCCCCGTCGTGGTGACGACGGCGGTGCAGTTCTTCGAGTCGCTCTACGCCAACCGCAGCAGCCGCTGCCGCAAGCTCCACAACATCGCCGACAGCGTCATCATCTTCGACGAGGCGCAGACCCTCCCGGGCGACTACCTTGCCCCCTGCGTCAGTGCCATCGCCCAGCTCATCCAGCATTACCACTCCACGGCCGTCCTCTGCACGGCCACCCAGCCTGCCCTTGAGCCGCTGTTCCGGCGCTTTGCGCCGGAGCTCCACCCGCAGGAGATCACGCCCGACGCGGCCCGCCTCTACGAAGTGCTCCGGCGCACCACACTGCAAGACCTCGGCACCCTGCCGCAGGAGGAGTTCGCCGCCCGGCTGGCAAATCACCCGCAGGTGCTCTGCGTGGTCAACCGCCGCAAGACGGCCCAGCAGCTCTACGCTGCTCTGCCCGCCGAGGGCAGCTACTGCCTGACCACCCTGCTCTGCGCCGCCGACCGCCGCCGTCAGCTGGACGACATCCGCCAGCGACTGAAAGAGGGTCTGCCCTGCCGGGTGGTGTCCACCTCTCTTATCGAGGCGGGCGTGGACGTAGATTTTCCCGTCGCTTACCGCGAGCAGTGCGGTCTTGACTCGCTCTTACAGACTGCCGGGCGCTGCAACCGCGAGGGGCGGCGGGGCGCAGAGGAAAGCATCGTCTACCGGTTCCGGCTGGACGAGTGTTCCACGCCCCAGATTCTCAGGCAGAACGTCAGCGCGCTGGACTACACCGCCCGGCATCAGGACACACTGGACACGCCCCGAGCCATTCAGCTCTACTTCAACGAGCTTTCCGACCTTCGCGGCCCCGACGCCGTGGACAAGCACGGCATTCTGGATGCCTTTCTCCGGGGCATCCGGGGCTGCCAGTTTCCCTTTGCACAGGTGGCGGAGGAATTCCGCCTCATCGAGAACGCTGCCCGCACGGTCTATCTGCCCGTCGGCGAGGGCGCAGCCCTCTGTGAACAGCTGCGCAGCGGTCATGTTACCCGGACGCTGCTGCGGAAGCTGGGCGTTTACAGTGTCTCCTGCTATAAGGATCAGTTCGACAAGCTTGACGCCGCCGGGGCGTTGGAACTGCGGCCCGATGGTTCCGCCATCCTCACCGACACCAGCTGCTACAGTGAAAAGACCGGCCTTGCCATGGATGTGGAGACCGGCATCGGCCTTTACTTCTAAAAGAAAGAGGTGGTTTCAATGACCGATATTCATCTTAGTCTGAAAATTCAACTTCACCCGGAAAGGAGGCGATGCTGATGTCCATGCTCATTGAAGTATGGGGCAGCTACGGGTGCTTTACCCGCCCCGAGATGAAGACCGAGCGCGTGAGCTACGACATGATCACTCCATCCGCTGCGCGGGGCCTTGTGGAGGCCATCTACTGGCACCCCGGGCTGCGTTATACGGTTGACCGCATCTATCTGCTCAAGCCCTTCGGCCTTGACCCCGTGGATGGAGCATCCACGGAGGAATACACCCAGCGGCCCATCCGGTTCACCAACATCCGGCGCAACGAGGTCAAGTCCACCCTGCTGTCCTCCGCCGCCCTCAGTGCGGCCAAAGGCGGCACGCCGCCGGTACTCTACACCTCGGAGGACATCCAGCAGCGGGCCGCGATGGTCCTGCAGGACGTCCACTACGTCATCGAGTGCCACTTCGATTTGACGGACAAGGCCGCCCCCAGCGACAATCCCGGCAAGTTCCAGGACATCCTGCGCCGACGCCTGCGCAAAGGTCAGTGCTATCACCAGCCCTGTTTCGGGTGCCGGGAGTTCCCGGCCAACTTCCGGGAATGGCCGGGCGGCAGCATTCCGGCACTGAAGGTCACGCAGGACCTCGGCTTCATGCTCCACAGCCTCGATTACTCTGATTCGGCCAACATCCGCAGCCAGTTCTTCCGCGCAAAGCTGGTGGACGGCGTGATGGAATGCCAGGACGTGGAGGTGTTCACATGATACTCCAAGCACTCACCGCCTATTATGAACAGCTCTTGAAGCAGGGCAAGGTGGAGGCCCCCGGCTGGGACAGTAAGTTCAAAGTCAGCTATGAACTGCGCCTCGGCCCCGACGGCCAGCTCCTCGCCCTCAACGACCTGCGGCAGGAAGTCCCCAAGGGCAAAAAGACCGTCATCACCCCCCGTGAGCTTCCTGTCCCCCACCGGGTCAAGCGCGCCTCCGGCGTCGCCGCGAACTTTTTGTGCGACAATACGTCCTATCTGCTGGGCGCAGACGAAAAGGGCAAGCCCGAGCGTTCCCGCCAGTGCTTCGATGCCTGTGCCGCCCTTCACCACAAGGTTCTCGACGGTGTGGACTCCCCTGCCGCCAAAGCCATCCTCGCCTTTTTTGACAGCTGGGAGCCGGATACAGCCCCCACCCACCCGCTGCTGGCAGAGCAGTGGGCCGACCTGAACAACAACGCGAATCTCGTGTTCGGCTACGAATCCCCCGACGGCGCCCACTGGCTGGCCACCACCGATAAGGACATCCGGGCCGCATGGCAGTCCGCCTTTGACACCTCCGATGCAGACGCCGAGACGGCCCGCTGCCTCATCACCGGCAAAGAGGCCGGCATCGCCCGCATCCACCCCGCCATCAAAGGTGTGATGGGCGCACAGGCCGCCGGTGCGGCACTGGTCTCCTTCAACGCGCCCGCTTTCTGCTCCTATGGCCATGAGCAGGGTGCCAACGCCCCTGTCAGCGAGTACGCGGCCTTCGCCTACACCACGGCCCTCAATCTGCTGCTGGCTGACCGGAACTGCTGCCAGCGCATCGGCGACACCACCATCGTCTGCTGGGCCGAAAACGCCGCTCCCGCCTACTCAAACGCCATGCTGATGTTTTTCTGCGGCGGTGCCGAGGCGCGCGGCGTCTCGGAAAGCGACCTTGCCGCCGCACTGAAAGCCCTTTCTCAGGGACGCCCCGTCTCCTTCCTCGATGACAAGCTGGACCCGAACCAGAACTTCTATGTGCTGGGCATCTCGCCCAACGCGGCCCGGCTCTCCGTCCGGTTCTTCCTGCACAGCAGTTTCGGACAGTTTGCCAAAAATCTGCAGGACCACGCCGACCGGCTCAACATCACCCGCCCCGCCTTCGACAAGCGGGAAAACCTGTCGGTCTGGGCGCTGGCGCAGGAGACGGTCAACCAGAAATCCCGGGACAAAAATCCATCGCCCCAGCTGGTGGGCGATCTGCTCCGGGCCATCCTCACCGGCGGACCCTATCCCGCCACCCTGCTCAACGGCGTGACCCTTCGCATCCGGGCCGAACGGGAAGTCACCCGGGGCCGCGCCGCTATCCTGAAAGCCTACTATCTCCGCAACTACCCCACCGAGCTCAACAAGGAGGTATTTACCGTGAGCCTGAACGAAAGCAGCAATGTCCCCTATGTTCTGGGGCGTCTCTTCTCTGTGCTGGAGACGATCCAGAGCGTCGCCAATCCCGGCATCAACGCCACCATCAAAGACCGGTACTTCAACTCGGCCTGTGCCACCCCGGCAACGACCTTCCCCACGCTGGTCAAGCTGGCTCAGAAGCATCTGCAGAAGATGAGCACCCCCAACGAGGTGCATTTCAGCAAACAGCTCACCGAGCTGATGGCCCAGCTGCCCGAGACAGGCTTCCCGGCGCGGCTCAGCCTGCCGGAGCAGGGTGCCTTTGAGATCGGCTACTACCACCAGACCCAGAAACGCTACGCCAAAAAGAATGAGGAGGAATAAACCATGTCTGAGCCCATCAAGAACCGCTATGATTTCGTCATCCTGTTCGACGTCGAGAACGGCAACCCCAACGGCGACCCCGACGCAGGCAATATGCCCCGTATCGACCCCGAGACGGGCTACGGTCTGGTGACCGACGTCTGCCTCAAGCGGAAGATCCGCAACTATGTCGAGACCCTGAAAGAGGACGAAAAAGGCTATCGTATCTACATCAAGGACGGCGTTCCCCTCAACCGCAGCGATGCCGAGGCCATCAGCACGCTGGGCATCGACCCCGACCTGAAAGCTGCCAAAAAGGCCGACCCCGACATCGATGCCAAGCTGCGGGACTATATGTGTGAGAACTACTTCGACATCCGCACCTTCGGTGCCGTCATGACCACCTTCGTCAAGGGTGCGCTGAACTGCGGTCAGGTGCGCGGCCCCGTCCAGCTGAGCTTTGCCCGCTCGGTGGATCCCATCGTCCCGCAGGAAGTCACCATCACCCGCGTGGCCATCACTACCGAGGCCGATGCCGAGAAGAAGGGTACTGAGATGGGCCGCAAGCACATCGTGCCTTACGCCCTCTACCGCGCCGAGGGCTATGTCTCGGCCAACCTCGCCCGGAAGACCACCGGCTTCTCCGAGGATGATTTGAAACTTCTGTGGACTGCCATTCTGAATATGTTCGAGAACGACCACAGCGCTGCCCGGGGCAAGATGGCCGTGCGGGAGCTCATCGTGTTCAAGCACGATTCTGAGCTGGGCAATGCCCCGGCCTATAAGCTCTTCGACTCCGTCGCCGTCCAGCGCAAGCCCGATGTGGACGCCGCCCGCAGCTACCGCGACTACACCGTCACGGTGGCAGACACTCTGCCGGAAGGAGTCACCTGCGAGAGGCTGTCCTGATGGGCGGCGCAGATGACTTGCTGCCCCTGTCGGGCATCCAGCACTTCTGCTTCTGCCGCCGCCAGTGGGCGCTCATCCATCTGGAACAGCAGTGGGCGGAGAACCGCCGCACCGTCGAAGGCCAGCTCGACCACACCCGCTGCCATGACGCAAACCAGACCGAACGGCGCGGCGGCCTGCTCATCACCCGAGGGATGCAGGTGGTCAGCCGTCGGCTTGGCCTGAGCGGAAACTGCGATGTCGTCGAGTTCCGGGCCGACCCGGAGGGCATCCCCCTGCAAAGCACGGAAGGGCTTTGGAAGCCCATGCCTGTCGAGTACAAGCATGGCCGCGCCAAGGCCGGCGACGCCGACCGGCTGCAGCTCTGCGCACAGGCCATGGCGCTGGAAGAGATGCTGGTGTGCAGCATCCCGGAGGGTGCGCTCTTCTACGAAGAGACGCGGCGGCGGGAGGTCGTGCCGCCGACCGAAGAACTGCGCCAGATCACCCAGAAGATGGCCGACGAGATGCACGCCTATTTTGCCCGGGGCTATACCCCCAAGTCGAAGCCCGGCACCCACTGCAACGCCTGCTCCCTCAAAGAGCTCTGCCTCCCCGTGCTGTATCAGCGTGCCGACCCGAAAGCCTATCTCCGCGCCCATCTGGACGAGATGCAGGAGGCCGCGCCATGAGAAAGTTTTTGAATACGCTCTACGTCCTCAACAAGGACGCCTATCTTTCCCTCGAGGGGGAGAACATCGTCCTGCTCTGCAACAAGGCTGAAATTGGCCGGGTCCCGCTCCACACGCTGGAAGGCATCGTCTGCTTCAGCTATCCCGGCGCAAGCCCTGCCCTGATGGGTAAATGTACCAGCCTCGGGGTCGATTTGAGCTTTTTCAGCCCGCAGGGCCGCTTTCTGGCCCGGGCCGTGGGCGAAGAGCGGGGCAACGTCCTGCTGCGGCAGACCCAGTACCGCATCGCAGACAGCGAGGCAGAGAGCTGTCTCTATGCGCGCAATTTCATCCTGGGCAAAGTCTATAACGCCCGCTGGGTGCTGGAACGGGCCACCCGCGACCACCCTCAGCGGGTGCCGGTGGAACAGCTCAAGCGCACCAGCGCCCAGCTGGCGGCGGCGCTGCCCCTCATCGAGCAGTGTGACGACCTCGACCAGCTTCGCGGTCTGGAGGGCGAGGCGGCACAGCGGTATTTCGACTGCTTTGATTCACTCATCCTGCAGCAGCACGATGATTTTTCTTTCGCAGGCCGGAGCCGCCGCCCGCCACTGGACAACACCAATGCCCTGCTCTCTTTTGCTTATTCGCTTCTGGCCTCCGACTGCACGGCGGCTCTTCAGAGTGTGGGCCTCGACCCCTACGTCGGCTTTCTCCACCGCGCCCGGCCCGGGCGCAGGAGCCTCGCCCTCGACCTCATGGAAGAGCTGCGTGCAGTTTATGCCGACCGCTTCGTGCTCTCCTGCATCAACCAGAAAATCATGACGCCGAAGCATTTCCAGAAGCAGGAGAACGGGGCCGTCCTTCTCACCGATGAGGGCCACCGCGCCTTTCTGGGCGGGTGGCAGACCCGCAAGCAGGAGACTATCACCCACCCGTTCCTGAACGAAAAGCTTCCGTGGGGCCTCGTGCCTTATGTGCAGGCTCTGCTTCTGGCCCGCACCCTGCGGGGCGATATGGAGCTTTACCCGCCATTTTTCTGGAAGTGAGGGATGTGTATGCTGGTCCTTATCACCTACGACGTCAATACCGAAACTCCTGCCGGGCGCAAACGTCTGCGCAAAGTCGCCAAGCGCTGTGTGGACCACGGCCAGCGGGTGCAGAACTCCGTGTTCGAGTGTCTGCTGGATGCCGCGCAGTATGCCGTTCTCAAGGCGGAGCTGACGTCTCTCATCGACCCTGCGCTGGACAGTCTGCGCTTCTACCAGCTGGGCAACAACTATAAGAGCAAGGTGGAGCATATCGGCGTTCATCCGCCCTTCGAGCAGGACGGCCTGCTGTTGTTCTGAGTTTCCCGCCCCGGTGCGAAGGGCGAGTTCTCAGCATTTTTCCGGCACCTTCGCACCGGATTTTTGTGTCATTTTGCATGATTAGGATAGCTCTTTGACCCGTTGTAAATCAAGGCTCTTCTAAATTCGTGCAGAATGTTGTATAATTTGTTTGAAAATAGAGATTTTGTCTCTGTTTTTGCTGTCGCCCTCCTCGCGGAGGGCGTGGATAGAAATCATAGGGGAGAAGCGTTTGGTCTGCCGCCACCGGTCGCCCTCCTCGCGGAGGGCGTGGATAGAAATCATAGGGGAGAAGCGTTTGGTCTGCCGCCACCGGTCGCCCTCCTCGCGGAGGGCGTGGATAGAAATAACCTCTCCACGCAAGAAGAGTGGAACATCCCTTGGTCGCCCTCCTCGCGGAGGGCGTGGATAGAAATCAAACGTCCAATGCAGCTTCGGGGTCATACCCGGGTCGCCCTCCTCGCGGAGGGCGTGGATAGAAATGAGCTGCTGGGCAGCCTCCTGTTGGGAGCTACCGCGTCGCCCTCCTCGCGGAGGGCGTGGATAGAAATTGGAGCACCCAGCACAGATGTTCGCCAGAACGCACGTCGCCCTCCTCGCGGAGGGCGTGGATAGAAATCGTGATGAAATGGATGACTCCGGCGGTGCCGCCGGGGTCGCCCTCCTCGCGGAGGGCGTGGATAGAAATTTCGCAGCTGAACTGGACATTGCCATCGCTGCCCAGTCGCCCTCCTCGCGGAGGGCGTGGATAGAAATTCCGTCAAGCTGGGCGACAGGACGTTTGCATTCGTCGCCCTCCTCGCGGAGGGCGTGGATAGAAATTACTTCGGCCAGACCAACGACAAGGAATATGTCAGTCGCCCTCCTCGCGGAGGGCGTGGATAGAAATTTGCCGAAACGATGGTCGAGGTGCAGAAAGCCGACGTCGCCCTCCTCGCGGAGGGCGTGGATAGAAATAATGAAATTTACGCATGACCCCCGGACACCTTGGTCGCCCTCCTCGCGGAGGGCGTGGATAGAAATCTGCTGGTGCCACCAAGACCGCCGCCAGCGAGACGTCGCCCTCCTCGCGGAGGGCGTGGATAGAAATTTCATGGTTCAGTCCTCCATCTTTAGTGTACCTTGTCGCCCTCCTCGCGGAGGGCGTGGATAGAAATACATCGATCTGGACGCCGTAGACCGGGCGACCGGTCGCCCTCCTCGCGGAGGGCGTGGATAGAAATCACCACTCGTCGAACGGCTCCGCCACGATCTTGGTCGCCCTCCTCGCGGAGGGCGTGGATAGAAATCTGCTGTCCGTGTGTTTGTGGTTGACAAGGCTTATGTCGCCCTCCTCGCGGAGGGCGTGGATAGAAATCGGCAGTTGGGGGTTCCGCAGCTCTCGTAATTGTGTCGCCCTCCTCGCGGAGGGCGTGGATAGAAATCTCGCGGGGCAGATAAATCTTTTTCGGTTTGGTGGTCGCCCTCCTCGCGGAGGGCGTGGATAGAAATCGTTATTAAGCTGGCCTTTGTTGTTGTAAAGAGCGTCGCCCTCCTCGCGGAGGGCGTGGATAGAAATTAAGACAGCAATTTTCCCCTTGAAAAACGGGCTGGAGTCGCCCTCCTCGCGGAGGGCGTGGATAGAAATCCTCTACACTCGTGGTCTCTGACGACGGCACGGTGTCGCCCTCCTCGCGGAGGGCGTGGATAGAAATCGCGTCAGCGTGGAGCGCGGCGCAAGCGGCGAGGGTCGCCCTCCTCGCGGAGGGCGTGGATAGAAATACCTTTTGCAGCCAGAACCGCACTGCGGAGAATGGGTCGCCCTCCTCGCGGAGGGCGTGGATAGAAATACAGCGTCAAGGTCAACGGCACCCTGCGCGTCACGTCGCCCTCCTCGCGGAGGGCGTGGATAGAAATTTTCGTCACGGTTCAAACCCTCTTTCCTTGTCCAGTCGCCCTCCTCGCGGAGGGCGTGGATAGAAATTTGCGGTACATCTCAGCGGTCAAGGTGGTCTGGTGTCGCCCTCCTCGCGGAGGGCGTGGATAGAAATCCTCCTTTACTCGCTCACTTCGGTGGCGAAACGGGTCGCCCTCCTCGCGGAGGGCGTGGATAGAAATATTGTGCCGCTGGAGCAGGTCATTTACTGCCGCGTCGCCCTCCTCGCGGAGGGCGTGGATAGAAATACCTTGCCCTTGCAGACCTTGCCGCGAGGGTATTGTCGCCCTCCTCGCGGAGGGCGTGGATAGAAATTTGTCTGCCGTGGAAACTACCGGGGCCGCCTGCTGGTCGCCCTCCTCGCGGAGGGCGTGGATAGAAATCACGGGAGCGCGTTGTACGCCGCTCGCGTCTCCTGTCGCCCTCCTCGCGGAGGGCGTGGATAGAAATTTGACAGCAGTGCGCATGGCGGTGATTGTAGAGGGTCGCCCTCCTCGCGGAGGGCGTGGATAGAAATTTCGATCTTCTCGCGCAGATGGAACGGCTCATAGGCGTCGCCCTCCTCGCGGAGGGCGTGGATAGAAATAAAAAGACGCCCCAGCCAAAGACGGTTGGAGAGCGTCGCCCTCCTCGCGGAGGGCGTGGATAGAAATTCCTGCCGGGGGAACTCTCCGGCGACACGAACACGGTCGCCCTCCTCGCGGAGGGCGTGGATAGAAATCATATCGGGTAGGTGGAAGCAAGCCGCACCGCACCGTCGCCCTCCTCGCGGAGGGCGTGGATAGAAATTGCGCAGTGGGTGGTGATCTCCAGCCGATCCGCGTCGCCCTCCTCGCGGAGGGCGTGGATAGAAATGGCAAGAAGTTTGGCTTCGCACTGGATGTTCTCACGTCGCCTTCCTCGCGGAGGGCGTGGATAGAAATACCGCATAACCCCACTGGAAAACGCCATCACGCAGTCGCCCTCCTCGCGGAGGGCGCAGGTAGAAATCGACACAAAAATATGGTAAACTCTTATTAAGTTGTTGCCATGCGCTCTCTAAGGAACTGAGTATTTTGACCTACAATTCCGTCTCTTAAAGACGTTGGTTGAAATCAGTTTGTGTTCCCCGGTGCATTCTTCGACTTGAAGTCGCTCCTATTT